>Ga0134125_10004430_pt1 | contig 16076 bp, 13 predicted proteins | sample KB31751_FD_96464 | JGI IMG/M metagenome (GOLD analysis project Ga0134125, IMG submission 96464) | Terrestrial soil microbial communities with excess Nitrogen fertilizer from Kellogg Biological Station, Michigan, USA - KB3-175-1 | ecosystem: Environmental > Terrestrial > Soil > Unclassified ... | reverse complement strand
CGGAATGGCTTTCGACCGCTACACGCCGATGCCGATGACGAAATTACCTATCACGTCGAGCAGCGAACGGCGGACAATCTACGAGCCGGCATGAGTCCGGAGGAAGCATTGCGCGACGCGAGGCGCAGGTTCGGAAACCGCACGCTCGCCGGTGAACGAACGGCCGAAGCCGATGTCGTCCTCTGGCTGGAGGCGCTGAAACGGGACATCCGGCTGGCCGCGCGGATGCTGAGGCGCACGCCGGGAGTAACGACAATTGCGATCTTGTCTCTTGCGCTCGGCATTGGCGCGAACACTGTCGTGTTCACGTTAATGAAACAGGTGGTGCTCGATTCGCTGCCCGTTCCCGACGCAAAGCGCCTGGTGATTCTGCACAACACGGAACCAGAGCTCGGGCACGAATCTTCTAACGGAATGAGGAGCAGTTTTTCGTATCCGCTCTATCGGGATTTACAATCGCACACGAAAAACATTTTTGACGATATTCTAGCGCGCTACCCCATCACCGTCAGCCTCGCCACGGCGGAACAGACACAGCGAATTCATGGCGAACTCGTTTCCGGAAACTACTTTCAGGTGCTCGGCGTTCGGCCTTGGCGCGGCCGCGTGTTCACCTCGTCCGATGACGGCAAGCCGGGAGCCCATCCCGTGGTTGTTCTCGGCTACGGATTCTGGAAGCAACAGTTCGGCGGCAATCCGGCGATTTTGAACCAGAAGATTCTGTTGAATCGGAGTCCCTACCTCGTGATCGGCATCGCCGCGCCAGCCTTCTACGGCATCGACATCAGCCAGCGCGCCGACGTGTTTGTTCCGATGGCGATGAAAGCGCAGATGACGCCGGGCTGGGATGGGCTCAACAACCGCGTCAATCACTGGGCAAACCTCATTGCGAAATTGCGGCCCGGCATTACCCCGGAAAAAGCGGCGGCCGCCCTCAGCGTCATCTATCCGCCTTTGCGCGACCAGGACTTGGCTTTCATGCACCCCGGGTCCCGCGCCTCCGAAGAGCAGTTCAAACGGAAAACAATCGGACTGACTCCCGGCGGCCGCGGCTACACCGAGCTGCGGCAGGACCTCGGCAATCCGCTTCGAGTGCTGATGGTCATGGTTGGCCTGGTGCTGGTGATTACGGCCGTCAATCTCGCGAACCTGCTGATTGCGCGCGGTGTTGCGCGCCAGCGCGAGATGGCAATTCGCCTCTCTGTCGGCGCCGGACGTCGCGTGCTCATTCGCCAGTTGCTCGTCGAAAGCCTGATGCTCGCACTGGCTGGTGGAGCGTTTGGTTTTGCGCTTGCTTTTACGGGCGCCCCGCTGCTGCTACGAGCCTTAAAAATGAATTTGAGCGGTTCCAGCCTGATGGCTCATCCCGATTGGCAGGTATTCGCCTTCGCGGCAATCGTCTCCATTGTCACGGGCTTGGCATTCGGTCTGTTGCCCGCCCTGCAATCCACCCGGGCGGAACTTGCAAGCGTGCTGAAGACTGAAAGCGGCGCATCGCAAGCCGGCCACTCCATCTGGCTCAGGCGGGTCCTGGTGATCGGGCAGATCGCCCTCTCGCTCGTACTCGTCGTAGCTTCGATTCTGTTTACGTTCAGTCTCCGCAATTTAATGAACATCAATCCGGGCTTTCAGACCGACCACCTCATTACATTTGGCATCAATCCGGCTGAAGCGGGCTATTCACAGCAAAGGATTAGCCAGCTCGGAGAGCAGATCCGCACGGCTCTCGACGCGACTCCCGGAGTCGCCAGCGCATCGGTTGCGACCGTGCCGGTCCTCGAAGGCAACTACGTGGGAGGCGGCGTCACGATAGAAGGACATCCCATGCGAGACGGCGAAGACAATGAGGTCCGCCGCAATGGCGTCGGAGCCAATTACTTCGCCACAATGCACATCCCGATCCTACAGGGCCGGGGAATCAGCGCAAGAGAGATAGCGGGTGCTCCCAAGGTAGTTGTCGTGAACGAAAACTTCTGCCGGCGATTTTTGGCGGGGCAAAATCCGCTGGGGCTGCACATAGCGATCGGTTCAAATCAAAAGAAACTGGATTGGACCATCGTCGGTGTGGTCGCTGACAGCCACCACGGAGCATTACGGGACACGATTTTTCCATTCATGTACCATCCTTATCTGATGGACCGAGGACTGACGGCGCTCACGTTCTACGCGCGCACGAAAACCAGCGAAGCCGCGGTAATGGACCACGTTCGCGGACTGGTGCGACGCTTCGATCCCACGCTGCCGGTTTATAACGTCAGCTCCATGACCGAAGTGATTAACGAATCATTGTTTGCGGAACGGAGCCTGGGCCTTTTGTCGCTGGCGTTCGGAATTCTGGCCACGCTGCTTTCAATCGTCGGGCTCTACGGTGTGATGTCGTATTCAGTAGCGCGCCGCTACCGCGAAATCGGTATTCGCATGGCCCTTGGCGCGCGTCCCCGCCTTGTGATGCGCATGGTGCTGTCCGAATCCGCGCTGTTGGGTTTGGCCGGCGTGGCCTGCGCCCTTCCGGTTGTTTTCGCGGCAGGCGGCCTCATCCGCTCTGAGTTGTACGGAATTGCTCCGAACAATCCCTGGGTCTGGCTGGCCTCCGCAATCCTGCTGCTCGCGGTCACCCTCTTTGCCGGGTTCCTGCCCGCGCTCTCGGCCGCGCGCATCGATCCACAAACGGCGCTGCGGTCGGAATGATCCGGTAGGAATGCTCACAGACCCGCCGTCTGCATTGTGCTACAGTGCGTGAGAGCCATGGCCCGCAGCGTAAACAAAGTCATTCTCATTGGAAATCTCGGCCGCGACGCAGAAACGAAGTTCACACCGTCCGGCACATCCGTCACACGCTTCCCTCTCGCCACCACGCGCCGCTGGAAAGATCAGCAAAGCGGCGAATGGAAGGACGAGACGAACTGGACGAACGTGACCGTCTGGCGCCAGGAAAATCTCGCCAACTATCTCACCAAAGGCAAGCAGGTATACGTGGAGGGCCGCCTCCAAACACGCAGTTACGACGATAAGGACGGCAAGAAGGTCTACGCAACCGACGTGATCGCTGAGGACATTCTGCTGCTTGGCGGCCGCGGCGACTCCGCCCCGATGGAAGAAGGTTCGGGCATGGCGTCCGCCCCCCGCGCCCAAGCGCCGCGTCCAAGACCGTCCGCGTCGACTCACGACGAACCACCCGAGATGGGCATTACGGACGACGACATCCCGTTTTAGTAGGTAGCGCGTCCACTTTGTAGTGGATACCGTTGCTGCCGATAATCCATCTGCACGAAGACTGCGTGGTTCGCAATGCTCGCTACGCCGATTTGCGCGGACCGATGCCGCCGGTGGCTTATTTCCCCTTCCATGCGGTAGACGCGAACGGGGCGCCGCGCTCCAGAAACTCCGGAACCTTCATCGTGCGATCGTTCAGTTCGAATCCGCTCGCGCTCGCGCCTGTCCTGCGCCGCGAAATATCGCGCGCGGGGCACGAACTCCGCATTACGAATCTCCGGACTCAAAAGGAGATTAATGCGCTGCATACCATACAAGAGCGGCTTGTAGCGATGCTGGCGCTGTTCTTCGCGGGAGTTGCACTAGTGCTCGCCGGAGTCGGGCTCTACGGGGTGCTCGACTATTCCGTCTTTCAGCGGCGCCGCGAAATCAGCATTCGTATGGCGATCGGCGCACAAGTACCGATATTGCACGACGAGTTACGTTCGACATTTTCCGCATGGTGGTCGTGGGCGCACTTGCGGGTTTGGGGCTCGGTCTGGCATCGGCGCCATACATCAAAACGCTGCTCTACCAGGTCAAGAGCACCGATTGGAGCATGCTTGCACTTCCGTCGATGGTCATTCTGGCCACAACACTGGTAGCCGCACTACCGGCTATGATCCGCGCCGTCCACATCGACCCGGTGAGAACGCTGCGCGTCGAATAGACGCATGGCCTCGTCAATCTCCGGAAAGATGTAGAAGCGCAAAGGGTTCGATGCCTTTGTCGTCGAACACGGTGGCATCGCCCGGTTCCGTACGCTTGCGGCGTAGAGCGGCGATAGCTATGAGAAGCACAGGCACTAGAATCGCCAGGCGCCAAAATTTCGTAAGAATCGAAACTTCAATTCCGACGAGCGCCGGAATCAAAAATACGAGTGCGATCATACTTCCCGCCACTAAACGGAGAAGGCGATCGCGGTCGGCGGCGAACGAACACGTAAACGGAATTTTCCGAAAGCCGAACAACAGCGCGTCCACTGCTACCACAAACAGCAATACATCGATCAGGGCGGCTATCGACGCGTTCGTCCAGTCCAAGGCAAGCACGGCAAAGGGAAACCAAATAACAAAGAACCACGTGAGGATAAAGGCCAGCATCGCCTTGCGGCACACACTTGGCAACCAATCGGGACGGTCGTTTGCCGCCAGTCGGAACAGCCAGTTCGCATCGACGCTGGCGGGGAGGTCGAACGTAAACCGCATCCCGGTAAGCACGAAGAATGCGAGCATCAGCGGCGCACTAAGGACAACGTCGCGCGGTAATCCTCTCGTCCCATTCGCGCCTGGCAGGAAGCCTTCGGCCGCGAGCAGCAATCCGAGTCCAGCCCAGATCCCGAAGAGCAGGAGTTGCGTATCGTTCCGGATCAGTGTTTTAACGATAAACCCGTAACATGCCGATTCCGGTCCGGGACGAACCCACAAACGCGAAATACGCCCCGACGACTGCAACCGGAACACGCGCCTGGGAGCGGGATTGCCTGGCCCCTCGCGACGTTCGGCAATTCGCAGGAAATAGCGGCGATAGCTCAGGGTAAATCCAAAAATCGCAACAGCAAGCGCTCCGGCGACGGCCCACACAGCGAACTGCGGCGCAATCGTGACTCTAGCTCGCAGCGGCGCAAGGCGGCTTTCAAATAGAGATAAAAACCAAAGTGGAGGCCACCAATCCCCCGCTCCGCCCGGTTTCATCTTGAAGTTGAAAATCGAAAGCGGAACGACAAACGCCGAAATCAGAAGCGAAACAAAGAACACCAGCAGAATAGTCCGAACCACCAGTGACACGCGCCGGTATGCGGAGTCCGGCAAAAGCGACATAAGCAGCGATTGCAACGCAAGCAGCGCGAGGAACGTAAACAGGCTAATTCCGAGCACGGCGATGGCATGCGCGGGTGCGAAGCGGGCAAATGCTCCGAATGTTCCTTCCTTCAAAGTAACCAGCAACGGAAACAGAATCGATGAGATTAAGTTCACATCGATCGCGAAGATGATGGCGATACCTCCCAGCGCTGTCGCGTTCGCAAGAAAGATATCCCGGAGTTTCAGAGGCAGCGGAGCTAGATTTGCAAAATCCTGGCGGCCCGGCAGCAGGCGATCCCACCGTAATAAAGTGACCAGCCCCGTAATCGCCATGGAATAGACGATAAAAAAGTATTCGTCCGGAACGCACACGCGATAAGGGTCAAACAATGGATTGCCGCGGAGCCATTGGAGCAAGCTGGAGTATTTGCCGCTCAGGTAGATGGCTGTAAAGGCGCCCGGCACAGCGAGCAGCGCCAGTGCTCCGGCCATGCCGAAATCCACGTCGGAATTGCCGCCGCTGCTCGCCATTCTCTCGAAAAAATGCTGGACCAGGCGCAAAAACGGGCGCTTCGTGACAGTTCGAGACCATCGCCGCCGCACGGATTCTCCGAATGATCGTGTCATTGGGTCAGAGTCAGTTCCGCCAGTTTACGGGCAACATCTTCCGCGTCGTTTTCCTCGACAAGCCGCGAAAATGTCTGCTCTAGCGTTTGCATCGATTGCATTCCCGCGACATCCTGGAGAGAGCCATAAGCGATAACGGCTCCTTTGCGCAGGACCAGCACATGAGAACAAACCTTCTCGACGACTTCGAGAACGTGAGAGCAATAGAAAATCGCCTTACCAGCCTGTTTCAATTCCTGGACCAGATGTCTAAAGATCAGCGCGGAGGTAACGTCGAGGCCGGAGAGCGGCTCATCGAATATCAACACATCCGGATTGTGCAGCAGGGCCGCCGTGATAAGAATGCGCTGGCGCATCCCTTTTGAATATGTGGCGATCGCAACATGGCGGCTGGGATAGAGAGAGAAGAGCCGCAGAAATTCATCGATCCGTTTCTGCAGCCACGATGTTTCCAACCCGCGCAGCCCTCCGACCAGTTCGAGGTATTCCCGGCCTGAAAGATAAGGATACAGATTGGCTTCTTCCGGCACGTAGCCAAGGCGCCGCTTGTAACCGGCAAGGTCGTTGCGGATATCCTGGCCCTGAAACAGGACGCACCCCTCACTCGGCTCGAGCAGGCCCGCCAACATTTTGACGGTCGTGCTTTTGCCCGAGCCGTTGGGCCCCAAATAGCCGAGAACGTGCGCCGGCTGAATGGAAAAGTTGACGTTCGAAACGGCGGGAACGCTTGCGTATCGCTTGCTCAGAGTCCGGGCTTCCAGCATCGCCGTTCCTCCTTCCAGGAATAGAATACTACATAGGGTATGGCGAGGCAAGCTGCCGTTTCGAAAATCTTAAACGAGTTCGTCTAATGGCGAGTCAGATCTTTCGGATCAGCGAGGGCACTCAGTCCCCTTCCGCCTCCAGAAACCGCTCCGCCTCAATCGCGGCCATGCAGCCCGCGCCGGCTGCCGTAATCGCCTGGCGATACGTGCGATCCTGCACATCACCCGCGTGGAATACGCCTGCGATGTTCGTCCGCGCGCCACCGTGCGAAAGGATATATCCATCCGGATCGAGATCCAATTGGCCTACAAACGGCAATGTGTTCGGAATGTGCCCGATTGCCACAAAGAACCCATCAACCGGCCGCTCGGTCACTTCATTCGTCACAATGTTCCGCAGCTTTACACCGGTGACGTGGCCCTTTTCGACATCGTAGATGTCTTCGACGATCGTGTTGAGAACCAGCTCGATTTTCGGATTATTTTTCACGCGCTCCAGCATGATCTTCGAGGCGCGAAACGCCTCGCGCCGGTGAACCAGCATCACCTGCCGCCCGAAGCGCGTCAGAAAATTCGCTTCTTCCATGGCGGAATCACCGCCGCCGATCACCATAATCTGTTTGTCGCGGAAGAAGAAGCCGTCGCACGTCGCGCACGAACTCACGCCATAGCCGATTAGCTTCTGTTCGTTCGGAAGGTTCAACCAGCGCGCGGAGGCGCCCGTGGCGACAATCAGTGTGCGCGTTTCGAACACCTCGCCATCTTCCAGTTTCAAAGTAAACGGCCGCTGCCGCAGATTCGCCTCCACCACGCGGCCGTGTCGGTACTCGGCTCCAAAGCGTTGGGCCTGCTTCTTCATGTTCTCGACGAGTTCAGGCCCCTGAATGCCTTCGGGAAATCCAGGGAAATTCTCGACTTCGGTGGTGATGGAGAGCTGCCCTCCCGGCTCGTGCCCCTCGAAAACCAGCGGTTTTAAATTCGCCCTGGCGGCATAGATCGCAGCAGTGTTGCCGGCACATCCCGTGCCAAGTATGACGACGTTTCGCATGAATAGATTGGAAAACCTTCGCGGGAGGTCCAGCCCAAATGGTCATGCTAACAAACGATTCGCCTGGATCCCGGCCGCGTTTGGCGACTCATTTGATGAGTTATTGGAAGAAAAGATTCGCGACGCGATAGGCCACCAGCGAACCTCCGTACGCCAGGGCCAGCATATAGCTGAACTGAAAGATCGGCCACTTCCATCCGCCGGTTTCTCTGCGCACGACGGCAATGGTTGAAAAACACTGCATGGCGAACGCGAAAAAAACGAGTAGTGCCACTGCTCCGGCGGGCGTCAGGTCGGCGTGCAGCGCTTTCTCCAGCCCTTCGGAGTTGCCGTCGCTTTCAATTCCGTAGATAGTGCCGAGCGTCCCGACGATCACCTCGCGGGCCGCCAGCGACGTAATGAGACCGATGCCAATTTTCCAGTTGAATCCGAGCGGTTTGATGGCCGGCTCAATGGTCTTGCCCACCATGCCTGCATAGCTGTTCTCGATCTCCGGCATTTTGCCATGCGAGAGCGGCAGATTCGCCAATATCCAGAGCACAATCGACACGGTCAGAATCACGGTGCCTGCCCGGCGCAGAAATACCTTCCCGCGATCGATCAGCCGCAGACTCAGCGACTGAAGCGTGGGCAGGCGGTAAGGCGGCATTTCCAGAATGAAAGAGGAACGCTGGCTTTTGAGCACTGTCGATTTCAGCAGGCGGGCAGTGATCACCGCCGCCGCGAAACCTAGAACATAGAGCAGCAGCATGGTCGCCGCCGGCAGCGAAAGGACGCCGCGGACCAGAGGAATGTTCGGCACGAATGCCGCAATGATCAGCGTGTAGACCGGCAAGCGCGCGGAGCACGTCATCAATGGCGCGATCATGATGGTCGCGATACGGTCGCGCTTGTTTTCAATGACTCGTGTCGCCATCACGGCCGGAACCGCGCAAGCATACGCCGACAGCAGCGGAATAAAGGATTTCCCCTGTAAACCGAATTTCGCCATCGTCCGGTCCGCGATGAGCGCCGCGCGCGCCATGTAACCGGAATCCTCGAGAACACCGATAAACAAAAAGAGCAACAGGATCTGCGGCAGAAAGACCAATACCGATCCGACGCCGGCCCAGACTCCATTCACGACAAGCGATCGGACCACGCCGTTCGGCAGCACCATGCCCATCCATTGCCCCGACATGGACACCGCGTAGGTCATACCGTCCATAATCGGCTGAGCCCATGAGAAGATACTCTGGAAAACCGCCACCACGACAGCGGCAAAGACCAGCGGGCCGAAAACCGGATGCAGGAAAACAGAATCGAGCCGGCGCGTCCAGATTGGCGGAGCCGGAGCACGATACGATGCGCGGCTGTTGAGCTTCGATGCCCATTGGCGGCACTTGGGAACGTCGTTCAGAACCGGCAGCTCGACCCGGGCCGGTTTGGCGCCCGCCAGATTCGCGGCTGTACCCGACAGAAATTGCTGGATGCGGTCAACGCCGGTTCCCTTCGATGCGCTAACCAATACTACTGGCGCGCCCAGTTCATGCGATAGCGCCGAGACATCCACCTTGCCGCCGCGAACGGCCAGGTCGTCCGCCATGTTCAACACCACCAGCGTCGGCAGCCCCAAACTCAGAACCGGCGCCGCGAGAACCAGGTGCCTCCCAAGATTCGTGACATCCAAAATAAGAACTACTGCGTCCGGTTTCGCAAAACCCGGCCGGACTCCTTTTAAAATGTCGTTGGCCACCTGCTCGTCTTCCGAGCGGGGATGCAAACTGTAGACGCCGGGAAGATCGACCAGAAAAACCTCTTGCCGATTCTTCAGTTTGGCCTTCCCCATCCGGTGCTCTACGGTCACGCCAGGGAAATTCGCCACCTTCTGGCGAAGGCCGGTCAGGCGATTGAATAATGTGGATTTGCCGGAATTCGGCGGCCCGATAATCGCGACAATTAATGGCCGCTCATTTACCGCCGCATGTGGGACCGGAATGGTCGGATTTGGGAGCAGGCCTTTGCGTGGACCGCTGTCGTGGCAATTGCTCATGGCCTAGGGTGTCGCTGCTTTGATACTGGGAAAGTGCAAACGCATGAAGAGCCGGGCCGCCGTGTCGTCCCTCAATGCTATTTCACTGCCATCCACACGAAACACGCGCGCTCCGCCGCCGGGAGCGGTTCTGGCGGGAATGATTGCGTTTCCGGGGAGAAAGCCTAATTCCATCAAGCGGCGTGCGATATCGTCGGGCAGGTCCAGACGATCCAGAATACCTTCTTCGCCGTTACGTAGCTCCGCTAACGTAGCAGGACGTTTGTGGGTGGCTGCCATCTGGCTCCTCTTGTTGAAAATCATTTGCAGCTCACCTCTTAGTATCAGGCGGGGTCTCGGGACTGTCAAGAAAGGCCCGTGTTTGAACAGATTCGGGAAACCAGGCGGAAGTTCCGGTAATTGAACGGGAAACGCACTCCGTACAGCGCGGGCTACGTGGTAGAATCGGTGCGTGCTGCGAGAGGCCTCGCCACCTCCCACACAACCCGCCGAGAGAGAGCAAGCCGCTGTCTTCTCTCGAACCCAAGTTCGCCGGCTGCTTAACGTTGCCGAGCGTCTGCTCCGAAGTTGGGAGCGGCAGGGCCTTATTCCTCAACAAGATGAGTACCGTTTTTCGGACTTGCTCGTCCTAAAGACCATCCTCAAACTGCGTGATGCCCAGGTGCCGCCGCAGCGGATTCGCCGCTCACTGTTAGCGCTTCGCGAACGCCTGAAGGATGCACCGGATCTCTATTCGGAAATTCGCGTGTTTTCACAGGGCCAGCGCGTACAGGTGCAGATCGGCAAGCAGCAGATGGAACCGATCTCCGGTCAGTTTCTGTTGGATTTCAGCGAGAGCGAGGTCAGCAAGTTGCTGCATCTGCCGAAATCCTCGCGAGATACGGAAAAAACCGCCGATCTGCTACGGCGCAAAATGGAATCGGAAAACTGGTTCGAAAGAGGCTTGGAACTGGAGCAGCGGGGCGCCCCGGTCGAGCAGATCATCGACGCCTACCAGAAAGCAGCCGCCCTCGATCCTCGTGCGGCGGGCGCGCTGGTGAACCTCGGCACCATCTTCTTCAACGGGCACGCCTGGGCCGATGCTGAAACGCATTACAAAAAAGCTCTGGAGATTGACCCCGACTATCCGCTGGCTCACTTCAATTTAGGCAACCTCTACGACGAGCGCGGCGACTACGAAACCGCTGTGTTTCACTATCAGGCTGCTGTACGGCTATTTCCAAACTACGCGGACGCCCATTACAACATCGCGTTGTTGTACCAGAATGCGGGAGAAGTCATGAATGCCGTGCGCCACTGGAAGCAGTATCTGAAACTGGACACGAACACGGCTTGGAGCCATATCGCCCGGCGTGAGTTGAGCAAGCTGGAAGCGATCACGGTGGTTGCGGGCAGCCGGCCGCCACGGAGCGTTCCCGGATCGCGCGCCGGCGAATCGTAGGGTCGGAGGAATGCGTCGACCATGGCCGCAAAGCGACTCCCGCTCCGCTATCCTGGCCGCGGGCTACCCCTGTCCCGCCGCCCTCTGCCGGAACGGGCGGCGGTTCGCCCCGCCCCGCTCGAAAGTCGGGTTGCGTACTGGCAGCATGACGATAGAGGTTCGCTGAAACAGACAGTGTGAAAATGTCTCCGACGAACGAGCACGGGCGGGGCATATCCGGCCCGACGATGACGTTAGATTTTCGAAAATGAATTCCGATCGGCACGTCCGGGGTCCTCTGATGCCAGCAGCTGCTCTGATTCTGGCAGCAGGCTCCGCCAGCCGGATGGGTAGCCTCAAACAATTATCAACCTACGGAAACGGAACATTGCTTACTCATTCGATTGAACAGGCACAGCAAGCCGCCTTTGACCGGATCATCGTCGTTATCGGCGCGGAAGCCGAGCGTGTGCGCCGTTCAGTCGCGGGGCTACCCATCGAGATCGCTCTTAACGAGAACTGGGCAATGGGAATGGGCTCGTCCATCGCTGCCGGCGTGCAACGGTTCAGAACGGCTGGGCCGGTCCTGCCCGTTCTCGGTATCCTGTTAGCCGACCAGCCCTGGGTGTCGGCCGGACACCTGCGAGCGATGCGCGAACAGTTGGAATCGACAAATGCGGCCGCCGTGGCCGCCGAATACGCGAACGGACTTGGAGTACCCGCCTTGTTCCAGGAGAAATTGTACCCGCTGCTCGCCGGCCTGCCGCCCGAAGCCGGCGCGAAACATCTGCTGAGAGACTGCGGAATGATAGTCAGCGCCTTTCCGCTACCGGAGGCGGCTACCGATATCGATACGCCATCCGATTTAGCGGCTCTAGAATCGATGCGAACATGAGAGTAGCTGTGCGTTCTTCGAACTTATCCATACTGCGCCTGCGGCTCAACCAGGGATTAATGATTGTCGGAGCGTGGACCATTGTCGCGCTGATTTCTCTGACACGCCATTACATGGTGGAAGCCACGCAGCCCATGAACGAACCGTTCTGGAAGTTGTTTCCCATCTGGCTGACCTGCTACTACTCCTGGATGCTGCTAACGCCGGCCGTGTTCGGCATGGCCCGGCGCTGGCCTCTCGCCAAAAACCGGTGGGGCCGCAATCTCCTGATTCATATTCCGCTGTCTCTGGCGTTCACCGCCGCCGCCGTATTCCTGAGCCACGCCTTCTATCTGCTGGTGAAACAGCACTCGGAGGCCGGCCTCGGCGCCTACATGCTGCACGTCCACTTTGTTTCCTACCTGAAGCATTTCCCGTTCTATTGGACAACGCTCGCGGTCGCTAACATGCTTGCCTCGTTCCGGGCCCTGCGCGAAAAGGAGCGGCTTGCGGCGCAACTCGAACTTGAACGCTCCCGCCTCGAAACAAGCCTGCGGCAGGCGCAATTGGATGCGCTCCGCATGCAGTTGAATCCACATTTCCTGTTCAACACGTTGCAAACGATTTCCGTGCTGATGATGGACGATACCCATTCGGCGAACCGCATGCTGGTGCGGTTGAGCGATCTTCTGCGTTCCACGCTGCGCAGTTCCGTGGAAGCGATCAGCCCCCTCAGCGAAGAACTCGCGTTTCTGCGCGCCTACCTCGAAATCGAACAGATCCGTTTTGCGGATCGTCTGCGGGTGCAGTGGAATATCGACCCGTCGACCGAGGCTGCCCTCATCCCCACACTCTTGCTTCAGCCGCTGGTTGAGAATTCGATTCGCCACGGCATCGCCCGCCTGGCCACGCCTGGGACAATCACAATTTCGAGCCGGAGCGAAGACGAAACTCTCCATTTATCGGTCGCGGATACCGGACCTGGTCTTTCCCAGCAGCAGGACGATCTGGGCCACGGCATCGGTTTGACGAATACACGCAAGCGCCTGAAGCAACTCTATCCCGAGCATGAAATGGAAATCATCGCCGGGCCAGCCGGGGGTTTCGAGGTTCGTATCGCGATTCCGTTGGCAATACAAACGCCGGCAACGGCCGGAGAGTTGGTGGCTCAATGATTCGCGTTTTAATTGTCGATGACGAACCGATTATCCGGCGCGGGCTGCGTAATCATCTCGCAAACCGCGACAACTACGAAGTGATCGGCGAATGCTGCAATGGACGATCGGCTATCGAGCAGATCGAAGAATTGAAGCCCGATCTGGTGTTTCTCGACGTCCAGATGCCCGAAGTGGACGGCTTCGGCGTTATTCGCGAAGTTGGCGCCGAAAACATGCCTCCCGTTGTCTTCATCACCGCCTACGATGAATACGCGGTCAGCGCGTTTGACGTGAATGCGCTGGATTATCTCTTGAAACCATTCGACGAAGATCGTCTGCTGCGCTGCCTGTCGCGGGTGGAGCAGCGCCTGGCGGAACCGCGCGCCGAATCGGTGCTGGTGCGGCAACTCGCGTCGCTTGTAGCCGGACAGGTAAAGCCGAGAATTGCCGACCGGCTCGCCATCCGCAACTCCGATCGAATCACGCTGTTGCAAACCGACGAGATCGATTGGATCGAAGCAGCGGATAATTACGTCGAGATCCACGTCGGCAAACAAGTCCACCTGATGCGCGAGACGTTAAGCAATTTAGAGCAGCGGCTGCAGCCTCACCGTTTCCTGCGTATCCACCGCTCGCGCCTGGTGAACGCCGATCGGATCAAAGAGATGCACCCGCTCTTTCATGGCGAGTATGAACTCGTGCTGCACGACGGCACACATCTCACCTCAAGCCGCCATTACCGCGAAGTGCTCCAAAGCCTGCTGGTGTAATCGATCCGGTTGCGCTGAAAGAGATAACCCGCTTGCGAAGCGTAAGGCGGCTCCGTTTCAAGGCAACCTGTAAACGGAACAGCCATACGCTAGTACGTGGGTTGCATACGAATGGCTATCCGTTTTTGGGACAGCACCGTTCGCCTACGAACATAGCCAGACGCGCTCCGCGCCAATAGCTGGCCCGTTGCGCCATAGTGCTAAGTCGCTCCAACGCGGCTAACTCAAGCCGCCGCAATAAATAGACGATTTATCTGTTGCCGCCGCGCGCCGATGGTTGCAATGACAGGATTGGCCGCCGGCGTGCCTGCAACAAGCCAGCGTGCAGGCCGAACAAAGGCGAAGGAGAAAAACTCCGCGCGGATATCTCCTCCATGCTTTTGGCGCTTGCGGGCCCGTCCCTGCGGGCTGCGGAATCGGATGAAGACGTGCGGTTGCCTGCACCGAACCCCGACCGTGAGAGAGCGGACGTTTCTACCGATCGTCTTCAACGGAGTGGTTATTGACGAACCTTGATTGGAAGCAAACAGCACTGGACAAAAGCCAGTCAAACCCGAATGCATCTAAGAGGATTTCATGTCAAAGCGTACTTTTCAGTTACTGCTGGTTGCCTGTCTGGTTACAGGCATGTTATGGGCAGCGAACGACGCCTTCGTAGGCAGATGGAAGCTCAACCCGTCCAAAAGCAAACTCACTGATCAAATGAAGGTTGAGGTCGCGGGCGCAAATAAGTACGCCATCGATTTTGGCGGCGGCGTTGCCGAAATCGTCGTGGCCGACGGGAAGGACCAGCCCGGCCGCTTCGGGACAACTCTTGCCATTACCGTCGAGGGGCCCGATACCTGGAAGGTTGTCCGCAAGAGGAACGGCCGCACGTTGCTCACGGGCATTTGGAAGCTTTCCGAAGACGGCAAGACCCTCAGCGACTCCTTTACAGCTAACCAGCCCAACGGGTCGACGTTTAGCCTGGACTATCTGTACAAACGGACGGCCGGGAGCTCAGGTTTCGCGGGCACGTGGGAAAGCACGAGCGAGAAGGTGAACTCGGCCTTCGAGCTTCAGATCCGGCCCTACCAGGGTGATGGCTTTTCATTCATTAATCCCGCTCAAGGTTCGACTCAAAACATGAAATTCGATGACAACGATTATCCGAACCTGGGCCCGAATGTGGCCCCAGGCTCGGCGTCGTCGGGACGCCGGGTGAACGAGCGCACTCTGGAAATAACCGACAAGATCAAAGGCAAGGTCACGGACACCCGGCAGATCGAGATCTCTCCCGATGGCAAGACCCTGACGATGATCGTGCACGCAGTAGGTCGAAGCAAGCCGAACATCCTTGTGTTTGATCGGGAATAGAAGAGCGGGCCGGCGGCGCGTGTATCCGTTCGCGCACGTCTTCGTGGGCGCTGGAAAGGACGATTCAATGAAATCCACAGTCATGTGCGCGTTTACGTTGCACCGGAGGAGAGCGCACGTTCGCTGCACTCCGCGTCGGATTGAGAACAACATATATCGAATCACACGCGCGGGAAATGGGCCCCTTGAGGTTCTCACGATTTTACTGGCCTGCGCCAGCTTCGCTCAGGCTGCCTCCAACGTTCAAACGTTTGCACTGAGCGACAGCAAGGATCTGGTCTTGGTTAACGTGAAGGCCGACGCAGTCGAATACAACGGGCGTAAAGCTGTGCGCCTCACTAGCAATATGGGGAAGGACGGCTTCGCTCTCCTGCGAGGCACGGACTTTCAGGATGGAACCATCGATGGGGACATTGCCTTGAAGATCACCACGCCGCCGGGCGTAAGGATGCCCGGTTTTTTCGGCATCGCCTTCCGGGCGCGACCGGACGCATCGCGTTACGAACTCTTCTATCTGCGGCCGGGGAACGCCCGCTCGGATGACCAGGCGATGCGAAACCATTCGGTGCAATACAGCTCCGAGCCGGACTTCGGCTGGTACAAACTGCGCCGCCAGTGGCCTGCGGTTTACGAAACCTACGCGCCCTTGAAAGTGGAGACCTGGACGAATGTCAGGATCGAAGTCGAAGGCCGCTCCGCCAAGCTCTATTTAAACGGATCGGAGCAGCCAACCCTCGTCGTGGATGGCCTTAAAGGTGAGGATTTACGGGGTGGCGTCGCGCTGTGGGGTTATCAAGGCGAGGAGGCGTATTTCTCCAATTTCCGCATCACTAACTCGACCCCGCTGCCTGTGAAGAATAGCTCGGATGCGAGCGGCACGTGGCAGGTGAGGTTTTTGAGCGACACCGGACCTTTCGAGGGCGCTCTGCAACTCGAACGAGATGGGGGCAAGGTGACGGGGACATGGTCCGGCG
>Ga0134125_10004428_pt1 | contig 16079 bp, 15 predicted proteins | sample KB31751_FD_96464 | JGI IMG/M metagenome (GOLD analysis project Ga0134125, IMG submission 96464) | Terrestrial soil microbial communities with excess Nitrogen fertilizer from Kellogg Biological Station, Michigan, USA - KB3-175-1 | ecosystem: Environmental > Terrestrial > Soil > Unclassified ... | reverse complement strand
TCCGTTGGATCTGCTGTCCGCTATCGATCGTGAGGCTAACAGAATTGGGGTCACACGCCAGGCATACATCAAACTGAGACTCGCGGATTCGCTGCCTCGTTAATTCCATATCTACGGAGGCCAGGAAGGTGGTCGACGCTCGCAGTCGAAGCGTCGGCAGGCGAGCGATTCCGTCCGCGAATCGTGACGAGTTACTTCGTCGCGCTCACTTCATCCCGAGTCGTCAGAATATCGTGCTTGAGATTCAGCCGGATCTTTTTCGGCTGGAACGGAAGAGTGACCTGAAACGTACTGCCGAAAACCACGCGCAGAGGGCCATCTTGGACGCCACTCTCGCGTTTGGACAGAAAGGCCGGGGCCTAATTTCCGCCTTCCTCTGCCGCCCAGTGGAGATAGCGCCAGAGGTCTTTCCGGTGTTCCCAGGCAAAGCGCAGAAATATTTTCGGCGTGATGCTGTCGGCGTGAATCCCGGACCATGTTTCCATGCGCCAGCGCAGATAAGGACTGTTCCACGGGTCGAGCCAGTAGCCTTTGGCCATTCTCAGCGCGACGTCGATCTCGCCGGTCATTGGGGATTCTTGCTGCCGTTTGGCCGCCGCGAATCGGTGGCATAGTAGCCTGCGCGCGTGCGCGCTATTGGGTTCCCCGGGGCCTTCACATTCACCTTGATCTGCCGAAAGGTGTTATCCAGCTTGTCATTGAGCGGCGCGTACCAGATCGAATACTGGTTCCGAATATCATGCGCCACTTCATGCGCGATGGCTTCGACTTCGCTCACCTCTTTCGGATAGAAAACCAGGCCGCCCGTGGCTTCCACCAGCGTCTTCAAAGCCTTCTTCGCTTTATTGGCTTCGGACTTATCCTCGTCCGCCAGCAACCCGATGGCGTAGATCAGAGTCCCGTCCTGCTGGGCCAGCTTCGTCAGACTTTCGAGCGTCACCATGCTGGCGTTGTCATTGCCGTCCGTGACCACGACGATCACTTTCTTATCGTGCTTCGCCTTGTCATGCAGGTGATCGATTGAAACGCGAATCGCGTCACGCATCGCCGTCCCGCCCTTCGCATCGATGCGGTCGAGGCCCTTCTGGAGCAGCGCAATATCGCTGGTGAAATCCTGATCGAGGAACGGTTCATCGTTGAAATTCACGACGAAAGTTTCATCCTCGGGGTTCGAATCCTTCACGAGCGCGAGCGCCGCGGCTTCCACGCCGGCGCGCCTCAGCCGCATACTGCCGCTGTTATCGATCACCAGACCCATCGACACCGGCACATCTTCATGCTTGAAAATTTTGATGGGCTGCGGAACGCCGTTCTCCAGTACCTGGAACGCGCTCTCCGTCAGGTTGGTGACAAGATGATCGTTCTTGTCGGTGACCGTGACATTCAGCGGCACATAGCGCGCATCGGAGGAGAAGATCGCTACTCCGCCCTGTTCGTTCGGAGGCGTGGCTCCCGAAGGGGCCTGCGCCGGAGGCGTCTGACCCGATGGTGTCTGTGCAAGCGCCAGCGCCGTAAAAAGCGCAAGGCTGAGGAAGATTCTAATTGGTAGGCGCAAACCGGCCGGTTCTCCAGAACGCGTGAAGGGTAGGAAGTCCCCTTGGCTGAATAAGTTTAACCTGGATCTTTCGGTACTTCCCATCACGCGCCTCATTACTCGGGCTGTATCCCACAACGTACTGGTTACGCAGCTCGATTCCGATCTTGGCGGCCACGTCCGGAAGGTCCGCCAGATTGTCCACCACGAAATGCCGGCCCCCGGTCGGCTCCGAAAGATCTCTGAGCATTTCAGGACCCGAAAGCTCTTCCGGTGTCCGTCCGCGGGCGGCGCCCGACTCGTAAATCCCTATTCCATATATCTGTACGTCGGCCTCGCGCACCAGATTGCGCACCTCGGTCGCGGTGTAACGGCTGCTGTTGTCGCCGCCATCGGAAATGACAATCAGCGCCTTGCGGGGGTTACGCGCCTTCTTCATCGTCTGCAGCGCCAGATAAACGCCATCGAGCAGGGCCGTGCGGCCTTTCGACTGCGTAAATGTCAGACGATTCTGGATTTCCTCCAGATTGTGGGTCAGCGGCACGACCAGTTGAGGCCGATCGTTGAACTCAACAAGAAACGCCTCATCTTCCGGATTCGCGGTCTTGAAAAACTCCGCCACGGACAGCCGCGAGCGCTCCAGCTTGTTCCCCATGCTCGCGCTCGTGTCGAAAACAATTCCGACGGAAAGCGGCGCGTCTTCGCTGCCGAACGAGACGATCTTTTGTTTCACCTTGTCTTCATAGACTTCGAAGGCGTCCTGATCGAGACCGGTCACGAACCGGTTCATCGGATCGGTAACGGTTACCGGAACCAGCACGACCTCAACATCAGAACGGATGATGGCACGAGGTCCGGCTGCTTCCAGAGCCTCTTCCTGCCGGGGGCGCGGCGCAATAGTCACCGGAGCACTCCCGCTCGCTGTTTCACCGGCGCTGGTTGACGCGGGAGTTGCGATGGTGAGGGGAGAAAGGCCAATCTGGCGCGCCGTATCGGACGGCGATGGACCCGGCGGTGGATCTGCCGCGAACCCCCCGATGGCTACAGCGGCCAGCAGTAACAATAATCTTCGGGACGGCATCTTTGTGCGCTCCCCTTCTGGAAAGGAGCATAACACAGCAAGCTCCGGACGATGTACGGTCCTGACTCGATCTTCTAAGCACGTGAATCGCCGAAAACTGCCCGCCGGTATGGTAAGATCGCGTGTGCCTGCGAAAATTCTGGGCGTTATTCCGGCCCGGTACGCATCATCCCGCTTCCCCGGAAAAGCGCTGGCCCGTCTCGATTCCCGAACCATGCTGGAACACGTTTACGAGCGTGTCTCCATGGCCCGTTATCTTTCGAATGTCGTCATAGCTACCGACGATGAGCGCATCCGCGACGAGGCCCGCCGATTCGGCGCCCTCGCGCAGATGACGCGCGAAGACCATCTCTCCGGTTCCGACCGCGTCGCTGAAGTCGCCTCCGCGTTTCCCGATGCCGACCTCGTCGTCAATATTCAGGGCGATGAGCCGCTGATCGATCCGAATGCAATCGATGCCGCCATCCTTCCGCTGCTCGATGATCCGGAAATCCCGATGGGCACGCTGAAGAAGCGCATTGAAGATCCGCGCGAAGTGAGCGATCCGAACGTAGTGAAGGTCGTCACCGACCACTTCGGCAACGCCATTTATTTTTCGCGCTCGCCGATTCCTTATACGCGCGACGACACAGCGGCGGCGTACTTTAAACACACCGGCCTCTATGTGTACCGGCGTGAGTTTCTGCTGGGATATTCGGATATGCCGGTCGGCCCCCTCGAAAAGGCGGAGAAGCTGGAGCAGTTGCGCGCTCTCGAAAACGGATTTGTGATACGCGTGGTGGAAACCGATTATGAATCGATGGGCGTCGATACGCCGGCGGATCTGGAACGGGTGCAGATGATGCTGCGGGCCGCACGGCAGGCGGTGCGCAATGCCTAAGACATCCGCCGCACCGAATAAATACATCTTCGTCACCGGCGGTGTCGTTTCGTCGCTCGGCAAAGGCATCTCGGCGGCGTCGATCGGCTGCCTTCTGGAAAGCCGCGGGCTGACGGTTTCGCTCCAGAAGTTCGATCCTTATCTCAACGTCGACCCTGGCACGATGAGCCCGTTCCAGCATGGCGAAGTTTTCGTGACCGATGACGGCGCCGAAACGGATCTCGATCTCGGCCACTACGAGCGTTTCACGCATTCGCCGCTCACGCGCGATAACAACCTGACGAGCGGCCGCATCTACGAGCAGATCATCCAGCGCGAGCGGCGCGGCGATTATCTCGGCAAGACCGTGCAGGTGATTCCGCACGTCACCAACGAAATCAAGGCCGCTGTCAAGAAACTGGCGGGCGATGTGGACGTGGTGATCTGCGAAATCGGCGGCACGGTGGGCGATATTGAATCTCTGCCGTTTCTCGAAGCGATCCGCCAGGTGCGCCATGAAGTGGGCCGCGAAAACTGCATCTTCGTGCACGTCACTCTGGTCCCCTGGATCAGCGCGGCGCAGGAGCTCAAAACGAAGCCGACGCAGCACAGCGTGAAAGAATTGCGGGCGATCGGTATCCAGCCCGACATTCTGCTCTGCCGCACGGAACGCCCGCTGCCGGCGGACATGAAGGATAAGATCGCGCTGTTCTGCGACGTCGATAAGGATGCCGTCGTGGCCGCCAAGGATGTTTCTTCGGTCTACGAGATTCCTATCGTCTTCGCCGAGGAAGGCGTGGACGAGATCATCCTGAAGCATCTCGACATCGACCACACCGGTCCGCGATATCTCGACGACTGGAAAGCGATGCTGAACCGCATGCAGAATCCGCGCGATTCGGTGGATATCGCTCTGGTCGGCAAGTATGTCGAGTATGAGGATTCCTACAAGAGCCTGAAGGAAGCGTTGCTGCACGGCGGCATCGCGCACAACGTCAAGGTCAACATCCACTGGATCGAAGCGGAGAGCCTGGAAAAAGGACGCCTGCAGCAAGAGCTGGAGATCTATGATGGCATCCTGGTGCCCGGCGGTTTCGGCAAGCGCGGCATTGAAGGCATGATCAACGCCATCGAATTCGCTCGCGTCAGGAAGGTGCCGTACTTCGGGATTTGTCTCGGGATGCAGACGATGGTGATCGAATTCGCGCGCAACGTCTGCGGCCTGAAGGACGCCGATTCGACCGAATTCAACCCAGCAGCGCCGCATCGCGTGATCTACAAGTTGCGCGAGCTCAAAGGTATCGACGAATTGGGCGGCACGATGCGGCTCGGCGCATGGCCCTGTGTACTGAAATCCGGCAGCTTCGCCGAGCAGGCTTACGGCACGGAAGAGATCAGCGAACGCCACCGGCACCGCTTCGAGTTCAATCGTGAATTCGAAGAAATTCTGACTTCGAATGGCCTGAAGATCACTGGCGAAACGCCGAACGGGATGTACGTCGAGATTTGCGAGATCGCGAACCATCCGTATTACCTCGGCTGCCAGTTCCATCCGGAGTTCAAGTCGAAACCGCTCGAGCCGCACCCGCTGTTCCGCTCGTTCGTCGGCGCGGCGTACAAGTTCCGCGAGCATCGGCTGGCGCGCGAGATGGCGCCGCTCCTGCCGGACGACGCGTAGCCCGAAATGCCGATCCGTTTCGAAGATTTCACCGACCCTTCGCGGCTGGTGCTGATGGCCGGTCCGTGCGTGATCGAAAGCGAGGAGCACGTGAATCGGATGGCGGATGCGATAGCGCCGATCGCGGCCGCGGAAGGCTTCCCGTACGTTTTCAAGACGTCGTTCGATAAGGCGAATCGCACGAGCCTGAGCGGCTACCGTGGTCCTGGACTTCACGAAGGCTTGCGCATTCTGAGCGCCCTGCGCTCGCGCGGGTTTGCGATCGTGACCGACGTTCATGAGACGGCTCAGGTATCGCTGGCCGCCGAAGCTGTGGACGTGATCCAGATCCCGGCGTTCCTTTGCCGCCAGACCGACCTTCTGCTGGAAGCCGGCCGCTCAGGGCGGATCGTCAACATCAAGAAAGGCCAGTTTGTCGCGCCGCACGATATTCACCACGCGGCCGACAAGGTGGCTTCGACCGGTAACCGCCAGGTGGTTCTGACGGAGCGCGGATCGTCTTTCGGCTACAACAATCTGGTGGTCGATATGCGCGGTATCCGCGTGATGGCGGATTCCGGCTGGCCGGTGGTCTTCGACGCCACCCACAGCATCCAGCTTCCGAGCGCCGGTGGAGGCGCTTCCGGCGGACAGCCGCGGTTCATTGAACCACTGGCGTCCGCGGCGGCGGCGGTCGGGATTTCGGGCCTTTTTGTGGAGGTGCATGACGACCCCGGAAAGGCTCTTTCGGACGGCGCAAACGCGTTGCGGCTGGACCTTTTACAGGCGTTTTTGCGCCGCATCCGGCGAATTCACGAAGCCGCGCAATCGGACTGAACGGTTCCGGCAATTAGCGCGTCATAAACTTGGAGAGGCTATTTTTTTCATGTTTTCCGATCGACTTCCGGCAACGCTCGAACAGCGCCGCTCCCGGCGCGGTGGTTTCTCACTGATGGAGCTTCTGATCGTCATCGCGATCATCCTTGTGATTCTGACGGTGGCCCTGCCGAAGCTGAATAACGCCGTCCGGGGGGCACGCGAAGTCGGCGCCGCCAAGGCGATTACGACCATCCAGACCGCGCAGGTGCAGTATTACTCCAACTACAATCGTTTTGCGGCCTCGCTCACGGAACTGGGCCCGCCTTCGAGCGGTCCGGAAGGGCCGGGCGCTGCCAATCTGATCGAACGCGACCTGGCTTCGGGCGAGAAGGGCGGTTACAAATACACGCTGACCGCAACGCCGAGCGGCTACAACATCTCAGCCGTGCCAACCCAGTATCCTTCGAGCGGCAGCAAGACGTTTTTCTCCGACCAGGGGATGGGAATCCATCAGCACAGCGGACCGGAACCGGCGACGGTGAACGATCCGCTGATGGGCGAAAGCGCGCCTCAGAATCAGAAATAGCAGGATTTAGCCCGGCGGCGGGGCGAAGCCCCTGGCGCAAGAGTGTAAACCAACACGGAATCGCTATAATCTCGATGTGCCTGAGCTCGACGCCAATGACGATATTCTCATTCAGCATTACTCGCTGAAACACAGGACGATTGCCTGGATCAGCTCGCATCTTTTCGATCACATCACGTATACCGTGCAGCACGGCCTGCTGAAGGGCATGAAACGAAGAGGCGGCCTCGGATGGCTGCCGGCTTCCTTGACGTCTTCTGAAGTTACGGCCGAAGAGCGGTTCTGGCACGATCTGGATCTGCGTGGCAAGACCGTTTACGATATTGGCGCGTTTCATGGTTTGCTGACCCTGTTTTTCGCGGGGAGAGCGAAGTCGGTTGTCAGTTTCGAGCCGAATAGCCGGAACCGCGCCCGGCTGCTCGAAAATCTCCGGCTCAACAAAATTCAAAATGTTCAGGTGAGGGACCGCGGGGTGGGTTCGCAGCGCGAGAGCCGTCAGATGGCTTCGGTGGCTCTGACGCCGGGCGGGGCGAGTATTGACGAGAGGGCGATTGAGAGTTTTGCGAAGTCGGGCGCCGCGACGGTGACGGAAGACGTTTCGATTGTGACGCTCGATGAGGAAATTCCTGAGCAAAACCTGCCGCGGCCGGATTTCATCAAGATCGATACCGAGGGCTGGGAACTGGAGGCACTGCGTGGGGCGCGGAACACACTGCTGACGTGCAGCCCGGCGCTTTTTCTCGAGATGCATGGCTCCACGATGGGGGAGAAAAAGCGCAAGGTGAGCGAAATCGTGAACTTTCTCCGGGAGAGCGGATATCGGCAGATTGTTCATGTGGAGAGCGGGGAAATGATTCATCCCGAAAATTCCGGGATCGCGGCGAGAGGTCATCTGTACTGTAGCGGAAAATAAGAGCGGAAAATAAGCGCCTGATTTCACGCAGCCCGGCGCAGGCCGATACCGAACTGCGCTTCAAGATCCCAGGAAATACCGTGGACCGTGCCGCTGCCGTTGGCGATGGTGAGTTTGCGGACGCGCACATCTTCGACGAACGCCGGCGCGGACGCTTCGGCTCGCCGGTTGGCGATAGCACGCAGGCGCGCTACTTCATCATCCGCGGGTGCGATGGTGGCGAAATCCTCACGAATTTTCGCTTCTGTCTTCTGATCGATGGAACCGTTCTGGACCCGGATATCGAACATCAGCGCGAGGGCTCTCTCGCTCGAGACGTCAAACCGGCTGCAAAGATTTTGCGCGGCGGCGTGAAGCGCGCTGGCATGTTCCACCTCAATCGCCTGGAACTCCGGCGTGCGGCCCAGCGCCTGGAAGAGGCCTTTCCAGGGCTCGAAGATGGCGTGACGGCGAGGATCCTGAATGTTTCGCGCCCATTCCAGCTGAAGATCGCGGCGTGAGGCGAGCATGCCCTGCAGTTCGGAGAAATGATCGTGGAACAGTCCGCGAAGGACGTCTTCGTGTTGGGTGATCATTTCGTTCAATAACGGCTGCAGCGTGCCCTGACCCAGGTTCCATTGCACGACGCCGAAGCTGAGGCCCTGGCCGTCGAAATCGCCCGCGAGGCCGGCGAAGCAGTCCGGCACGCCCACGGATGTCTCGAAAGCGCCGGTGAGGGCCAGGCAGCGGTGAAGCAATGGCGCGCTCGCAAGCTGATCGACTGGAGGCGCCTCGCCATCGAACAGGGCTTTCCACGTCTCTTCACCCACTACACCATCCGTGGCGAGCCCGTGCGCGGCCTGGAAAGCCTTGACGGCCGATTCGACTCCTCCACCGTAGCTGCCGTCAATCGCGCCCGTATACAGATTCAGAGCTGCCAGCCGGGTTTCGATACGGCGGACGCCGTCACCATGAGATCCGAGGGAGAAAATCACAGCCCATCTATAACACGGGGGACCTGCAGACCGGGTGCAAGGCGATTCGAATGAACGAACCCAATTTCAGCACAAACTAATTATTTTTCAGTAACTTGTGCGCCACGCAGGGGGACTGAAGAAAGTCGTGAACGGCTACAGGACAATCCACCCGCGTGCCCGGTACCAGGCGATCTTCAGAAGTTCGAGCAGGGTGGATGCCGCTAACGGAAGCCGGTCGAACGGACGGTTCCAATGAGCGGTGACGTCCGCAAATGGGCGTGGCTCGGCTGGCAGGCCTGCCTTCTCGAACGTGCGGCGGGCGCGGAACATGTGGAGATCGCTGGTCAGGAGGACACGCTTGCCTGGCCACGAACCGATCATCTGCTTCGTGAATAAGGCGTTTTCACGTGTGCTGGTAGAACGTTCCTCGACGAATATGCGATCACGGGGAATACCCGACCCGGCAAGATAGTCGGCCATGATGGAAGAGAGGGAGCGGCGATTATTGTCCATATAGCCGCCACTGACCACAACCGCGCGAAAGTGCCCGGTTTGCCACGCTTTCACGGCATAGAACGCCCGCGGATAGGACGCGCGGCCGACAATGCCATCCGGTTGGGCGTCAGCAGTGAGAACGATGAGAATGTCGCCGTCCGGATTGGTGATTGGTCCACACAGGCGGCCAATGACCCATGGCGCGAACGGAGTGAGAGTGAAGAACAGAAGCGTGACTGTAAAACAAACGCAGAAACGGACTATCAGCCGCGCCATTCCTCTGGGTCAATCCTCGGGATGGGTGGAAGGCAGGCGGGGGATTGTCGTAAAAGACGAGCTCAAATTACAGAAAACGTTGTAACGCAGGATGTACCAGAACGCCGCAATTCCGTCCATCGTACCGATCTTCTTACCCTGTTCGTAAGTACGGCCGTAGTAACTGATCGGCACTTCATACATGGCGCACTTCAGCTTGGAGACTTTCGCGGTCACCTCAATTTCAAACCCGAAACCGCTCGATGTGATCGTCATGTTCTGCATGATCTGCGAGCGGAAGGCTTTGTAACCGGTCTCGACATCTGTCAGATTGATGTTGGTGAACAGGTTCGAGGTAAAAGTGAGCGCCTTATTCGCGAGGAAGTGATAGAAATACAGGACGCGGGACGCTTTGCGCACGAGGAAACGCGACCCATAAACCACATCGGCCATTCCGTCAATGATGGGCTGGATGACTTCGGGAATTTCCTCGGGATTGTATTCGAGGTCGGCATCCTGCACGATGACGATGTCGCCGCGCACTTCCGCGAACCCGGTCTTCAGGGCGGCGGTTTTGCCACGATTGACGCTGTGCTGCAGGAGGCGGACCCGGGAATCCTCCGCCATCAGTGCCTGAACAATTTCAGCCGTGCGATCGCGCGAGCAGTCATTGACCACGATGACTTCGAGCACGGGCGCCAGCCGAAGCACCTTCCGGACCACGTGCGCGATCGTCGCTTCCTCATTGTAGGAGGGGACGATAACGGAAAGACATTGAGGAACGTTGGGCATCGGAAACCGTTCAGTTTAGCATCGCACGTGTACCTCCAAAGGGGCAGGTGAAGGGTGAATCGTTCCGCATGAGCGATAATGGAAAAATCCGAGCAGGCTGGGATTTTACCTATGGATCGAGTTTTGAACACCCCCAAGCCTGTCCGCAAATGGCGTCCGTCATCACATGATGACGCCGCCAACCCGGCCCATTCAGCTCCAAAGCCGGCCAGCACGCCCGTTGTCCGGAAACCAAAACCCCGGGGCGCGTCCGTGCTCCAGGGTCTGGCGCCAAAGTTTTCCCGCAGTTCACCCACTCCGGCGAAACCCGCCCAGACGGCGGAGGATCCGGAGTTCGGTCCCGCGCCGCAAGCCTCCTCTCTTCATAACTTCGGTCTGATCTGCATCTCCGCGTATCTTCTTTCGGCTTACAGCAACGATTTGATGATGCACGCCTTCGGGGGTAAAGCTTATCTCTCCTGGGTGTTCGGCCCACTCGCCATTCTTTTACTCGTGATCTGCGGTACCGTGATGCGCGGAGTCCGGTTCTCGATTGGCAAATTCTGGCTTGGGTTTGCAGCCTGTCTACTGTTTTCCACCGCCTTCAGCATGGTCAAGCCCACGAGCCTCGGGATGATTAAGGGCTATTTTATGCAGGTATTGGTGGTGTATTTTTGCTGCACCGCCTTCGCGCTGACGATCCGGAATGTTCATAAGCTGATGATGGCGAACGTAATCTGCACCGCAATGATGATCCTGGAGGCGATCCTCTTCGGGCAACCGGACGAAGCCGGCAGGATGGTCATCCCGGACAGCATCTTTCTCGGAAATTCCAACGATTTTTCTCTCCACCTGGTGTGCAGCCTCGGCTTCAGCATGTATCTTGTCTGGCAGAAATCCGGCCTTGCGAAAGTTCTGGGGGCTGCGCAGTTTCTTCTGACGCTGTATCTCATGCTGAAGACCGGCTCGCGGGGCGGGTTCCTTGCGCTCATGGGTTGCCTGACGATCTGGTTCCTGTTCTCCGGCAAGCGCGGAACGATCATTGCGCTTCTGTTGCCGGGTTTGGCGGTGATACCTCTGATTTCCGGTGCGACTCTGGCACGGTTGGTGCACATCGAAGTCCCGGGATCTTCGCTTGCGAACAGCGCGGAGGGCGAAGCAGAGATGTCGCAGGTGGAGCGAACGCATCTGCTCGAGACCAGCATCCGATTCGCATTGACGCATCCCCTTTTCGGCACGGGCCCGGCTACTTTCTCGGACGCCTTGTACTTCGACGATCTGGCGCACGGCACCCATACCCCGGCGCTCGGTACTCATAATTCGTGGACGCAGGTGGCGAGCGAATGCGGCATTCCCGCGTTCCTCTTCTACGTCTGCGTCGTATTCGGCTCCATCCGGGTGTGTTACCGGATCATGCGGAAGACGCAAAATCAGCCCGGAGCAGAGAAAGTTTTCGCGATATCCGCCTGCCTTTTGGGAATTCTGGTGGCGTATGCCATCAGCACGACCTTCGACCATGTCGCGTATCACCTGTTACTACCGCTTTTCTCCGGAACGACGGTCGCGCTCTATCTCTCCACTCACGGGGGCGATCTGGAATGGATCCGCTCGCAGGATGCTCTGGGTAATGTCTGAAGTCTCAACCCTCCCGAAGGCATTCTGATGGAGCCCCGCAATGTGATGCTGATGACCCGGACGCTGGGTCATGGCGGCACTGAACGCCAGTTGACCGAAACCGCGCTGGCTCTCGATCCGGCCGCTTTCACGCCGCACGTGGCGTGCGTGGAGAGCACGGGTTTTCGTGCGGATGAGCTGCGGCGGCGCGGAATTCCGATTCTGGAACTGCCCATCACCTCGCTGAAAGATCCGCGGTCACTTCGGGCGCTGGCCCGATTCTTACGCTATATGCGGCAGCATTCGATTCGCCTGCTGCATTCCTTCGACACTTCGACCAACACCTTCGGGATCCCGCTCGCAAAGCTGCCGGGTGGACCCGTGGCGCTTTCGAGCCAGCGCTGCTTTGAAAATGTCGTCTGGCCGCCGAATCGCAAGCTGAATCGCATCGCACACCGCCTGGCGGATGGCATTGTGGTGAACTGCGAAGCCGTGGAACGGCATCTGCGCGAGGATTACGGGCTGCCCGCGGAGAAGATTCACGTCTGCCGGAACGGGCTCGATACTTCGGTGTTCCGCCCGCGGGAGACAGGCTATGAAAAGCCGGAGGCGTTGCGGGATGCGGAACTGGTGATCGGATCGGTCAGCGTACTGCGGGCAGTGAAAAGCCTGCCAACGCTGGTGAGCGCGTTTGCGCTGATCAAAGATACGCGGCCCGGGCTGAAGCTCGCGATTGTGGGCAGCGGGCCGGTGCGCGAAGAGTTAGAGAGCCAGGCCCGCGAGTACGGGATTGCGGACCGGTGTGTGTTTCACCCGGCGACGCATGATGTGGCGGCGTGGCTGCGCGCAATTGATGTATTTGTGCTCCCCTCCATTTCAGAAGCATTTTCGAATTCATTGATGGAGGCGATGGCGTGCGGCTGCGCCGCGGTGGCGTCGAACGTGGGAGGAAACCCGGAGTTGGTGCGGCACGGAGAGACGGGCCTGCTGTTCACGCCCGGAGATGCGCAGGATCTGGCCCGTCAGCTCACCGTGATGGTGTCGAGCGAGGAACAGCGGAATCGGATGGCGGAAACGGGCTCGGCGTGGGTTGCGAAGAACCTTTCGCGCGAGGCCGCCGCTCAGTGCATGGAGACGATTTACCGTCAGTATCTGAATGAGCCGCGCCGTTAAGGCTCGTTGAGGACGCTCTTTTGAATCCCATAACAGCGTTCGTAATAGGATCGGGGCGAAAAATGCTCTTTGACGCGTGCAAATGCATTGGCGGTCAGGCGCGCACTGAGTTCCGGTGAATCGAGCAGGCGGTGCATCGCTTCCGCCAGTTTTTCCGGATCCCGGGGAGGAACCAGCAGGGCGCTCGTTTCATGCTCCACGGTTTCGGGCACACCGCCGACCGCCGTGGCGACAATCGGCGTCCGCGCCATCATCGCCTCGAGGAGAACATTCGGTGAACCCTCGCTGAGCGAAGGCAGCACAAAAATATCGGCCATACTGTAGAATGGCCAGACATTGCGGTGCTGACCGGCGAATATGACGTGATGAGCGATGCCCAGAGACGCAGCGGCCCGTTCCAACTCACGCCGGTCGATTCCACTTCCCACGAGGACCAGACGCAAGTCGGATCGTTTCATCAACGCAAAGGCACGCAGGAGATCAACCTGCCGTTTCTCGCTGGAGAAACGGCCGATCGTAAGAATCACGCGAACGTTCTCCGGCAGTCCGAGGCTTTGTGAAAGCGTCTGTATCGCCTGTGGGTCCTGGGGGGGAACGGGCTCCATTGAGTTCGGCAACACGCGGATGCGGTCCGGAGAAACGCCGCGGGTTTCGGCCAGCATCTTCGCGAAAGGACCGCAGACGGTAACGACGCGGCGCGCTGCCGGCAATGACCAGCGATCCAGCTCGATGTAAAGCCGCATCTTCCAGTCTTCCGTGGTGTAACCGTGGTGATAGGCGACCCAGGGATAGCGGCGATTGAGGCCCGAATAACGAACGAGAAAGTGAGATTTGACCGCGTGTGACGCCACGATATCCGCCTGCCTGCGACTCGCGATCTCGCGCATCTGGCCGATGACGCCAGGATCGAAACGCCGCTTTTCCCGGATCACGTCAAATTCAATTCCGGCACTGGTGAGGGCATCGAAAAATGTGTTCCATGGCGTCCCCGTGCCCGGACTGGCCGAACGATGGAATACCGCAATGGTGATCTTCACCTCGCCGATGGTGTGCGCGAATTTACAGAACCGAATCACATTCGCGGCGGGCCCGGTGACGCTGGCTGCTTCCATGAATTTCACGACGCGGATGAGGCTCATGTCCGCTCCGGAGCTCGGTGCATTTGGCGTGCGGGGGATTGCGAATTGGTCGAGTTCAGAGCCTCAGTATAGCGGAACGGAAAATCGTCAGGCACGCGGCTCCTCGCGAGAGAGGGAGTGAATGTCAAACAGGCGGCGGCCGAGGCTCTTCCAGTCATATTCCTGCTCGACCAGGGCATGGCCCTCGGCGGCGAGGGCTTGCCATCGCGCAGGCGATTGAGACAGGAGATCAACCGCGTGCTGCATTTCGGCGGCGGTTTCGGCGAGCAGGATGTTCGCGCCATCCTGGATATTGAGGCCCTCCGCGCCGAGGCGCGTGGAGATCACCGGAACGCCGGCGGCCATCGCTTCGAGGATTTTGAGACGCGTGCCGCTGCCGGTACGCAGGGGGACGACGACCGCGAAGGCGGAGCGGTACCAGGGGCGAACGTCATCGACCGTGCCCGTGACAACAACGCCGGGCTGCGCGGCAAGATCCCGGATTTGTTGGGGAGGGTTTCGGCCAACGATCACGAAACGGAAATCGGGATGGGCGACGCGCATGGCAGGCCAGACGTCGCCCGCGAATTCGAGCGCGGCTTCGATGTTGGCGTGGTAATCCATGGAGCCGACGAAGAGAATGTCGCGGCGTTCGGCTGTGGGGGAGGTGGGCTCCGCTTCCGAGTAGTACGCCACGTCGACGCCGTTGCCGACCACTTCGATGTGGGCGTTCGGAACGCGGCTTTGGAGAATGGCGTGCTCGCGCGCGCTGCATACCAGGTGGATATCGCAGTCGCGGAGGAGCTTCAGCTCCATGTCTTCGATCAGCTTTGCCGTGCGGCGAGCGTACAGGCGGCGCGCCAGATCTGCCTTTTCGCTATAACGCCACATGATTTCGGATTCGATATTGTGCCAGTCCGCGATGACGAGAGGCTTGTGGCGCGCCGCGCGAAGAAGCGGAATGTAAGAGACGAGATGGACTCCTTCCACCTGCACGGAATCGAAGCCGCCTCCTTCATTGACGGTGCGGGCAAGTTCAGCTTCGATTCGCGGGGAGCGATTGTTGTGAACGGTGATGGGCTCGGGACCGAGCAGGCCCCGGAGAATCTTGACGGGCGAAAAATTCGGATCCTTATCGACGAGCGCGGAGCGTTCGAGACCGGTATCGGCCGGGATGGGTGTGGGAGGCAGATCGGCGGGATTGCGAAGGCCGAGATATGTGACGCGGGCGCGGGTGGCGAGTTGCCGGGCGAAATGGTAGTCCCGCAGGCGGGCACCGGAGTTCAGCGGCCATAATTCGCGGGACGAGAAATAGAGGATACGCATGTGGGCCGACGCCGCAAAGGCTATTTTGGCATTCGTGTGCGATTGTTACCATAAGCCTCGTGATTTGGCCGCTGCTGTTCCTGCTGTTTCTGGCGGGGATTGTGTACGTCATTGCCGGGTATCCGCTGCTGCTGCGCTGGAGCGCGGCGCGGAATGCCATTCCCGTGGCGAAGCAGCCGCAGCTCAAGACCATTTCGATTCTGATCGCCGTTCACAATGGCGATAAGTTTTTGGGGGACAAGCTCGATTCAGTGGTCAATGTGGACTACCCGCGCGAGCTGATGGAGACGTACGTTCTTTCGGACGGATCGACGGACCGGACGGCGGAGATTGCGCGTTCGTATGCGGATCGCGGAATTCAGTTGCTGGAGTTGCCGAAGGGCGGCAAGCCTGCGGCGCTCATTGTGGGGATTGCGCGAGCCACGGGCGAAATTCTGATCCTGACCGATGTGCGGCAGGTGCTGGAGCGCAACAGTCTGCGGGAGATGGTGGCGAATTTCGCGGATCCGACGATTGGGGTGGTGAGCGGCGATCTTCCGATGCGCGAGGGGATTGATGCCGAGGAATCGAATACGTCGCTTTACTGGCGTTATGAGCGGGCTATTCGCAAGGATCTGGGGAAGCTGGGATCGACGTTCGGGGCGACGGGTCCTTTCTATGCGATGCGGCGCGAATTGGCGCCGGTGATGCCGGCGGACACGCTGCTCGATGACATGTATCTGCCGCTGGCGGCCTATTTCCGTGGATTCCGCGTGATTGTGGATGAGGATGCGCGGGCGATCGAGTATCCGTTTTCCGTGCAGGGTGAGTTCCGGCGCAAGCTGCGGACGTTGGCTGGGAATTACCAGATCATGGTGAAGTATCCGGCGCTGGTGACGTGGAAAAACCGGATGCTGTTCCACTTCGTGTCGTACAAGATTGG
>Ga0134125_10004427_pt1 | contig 16079 bp, 14 predicted proteins | sample KB31751_FD_96464 | JGI IMG/M metagenome (GOLD analysis project Ga0134125, IMG submission 96464) | Terrestrial soil microbial communities with excess Nitrogen fertilizer from Kellogg Biological Station, Michigan, USA - KB3-175-1 | ecosystem: Environmental > Terrestrial > Soil > Unclassified ... | reverse complement strand
TCTGTGATCCACGGCCTCGTCGAATATCGCGACGGTTCGGTGATGGCCCAGCTCGGCGCGCCCGACATGCGCATCCCGATCGCGCACTGCCTCGCCTGGCCGGAGCGGATCGACGGACCCGCCACGCGGCTCGACCTCGCCGCGGTCCGCCAATTGACCTTCGAGGCCCCCGACCTCGTCCGCTTCCCGGCGCTGCGGCTTGCCCGCGAGGCGATCGCCACCGGCGGCGCGGCGCCGACCGTGCTCAATGCCGCCGACGAGGTCGCCGTGGCCGAATTCCTGGCCGGCCGTATTTCATTCCCTGGCATTCCGGCGCTGGTCGAGGCGACCCTGGAGGCGGCGGCCCGGCGCGGCCTGCTCGAGGAGCCCGACAGCATCGCCGCGGCCCTGGCCGTTGACCATGATGCAAGACATTTGGCGCGGGGGCTCTTGCCCGAAATTGCCGTAAAGGCATCCTAGGTAACCCTTGATTAAGGAACCCGGGGCTTATGGGACGAGGTCGTAATGGGTAGCGGGATCATGGCGAGCCTGGGGGCCTGGGGTGGAGGCGCGGCGGGGTACATCGTGCCCTTCCTGTTCGTCCTGACCATCGTCGTCTTCTTCCACGAGCTCGGGCACTTCCTCATTGCCCGCTGGTGCGGCGTGAAGGTGCAGGCCTTCTCCATCGGCTTCGGCCCGGAGATCGTCGGCTTCAACGACCGCTACGGCACCCGCTGGAAACTCTCCGCCATTCCCCTCGGCGGCTTTGTGAAATTCTTCGGCGACGAGAATGCGGCCAGTGTCCCGGATCGGGACGCCGCCGCGCTGATGACCGAGGAGGAGAAGAAGGTCTCCTTCGTGTTCAAGCCGGTCGGCTCGCGCGCCGCCGTCGTCGCCGCCGGCCCGATCGCCAACTTCATCCTCGCCATCGCCATCTTCGCCATCATCTTCGCCACCGCCGGCCGCCAGACGACCAGCGCCCGCGTCGACACGGTGCAGCCCAACAGTGCCGCGCAGGCCGCCGGCTTCAAGCCGGGCGACCTCGTCACCGCGATCAACGGCGAGGCGATCGACAGCTTCGCCGACATGCAGCGCATCGTCAGCGTCAGCGCCGGCGAGGCGCTCAAGATCGTCGTCGACCGCGGCGGCGCTCCGGTCACGCTGACCGCCACGCCGCAGCTGCGCGAGATCAAGGACAATTTCGGCAACGCCCACCGCCTCGGTGTGCTCGGCATCAGCCGGTCGATGCAGCCGGGCGACATCAAGACCCGCCGCTACGGCCCGCTCCAGGCGGTCGCCGAAGGGGCCAAGGAGACCTGGTTCATCGTCGACCGGACCCTGTCCTATATCGGCGGGGTGTTCTCGGGCCGCGAGGCGGCCGACCAGCTCGGCGGCCCGATCCGCATCGCCCAGGTGTCGGGGGAGGTGGCGACCGTGGGATTCGTGGCCCTGATGCACCTTACCGCGGTCCTGTCGGTATCCATCGGCCTGCTCAACCTGTTTCCGATCCCCCTGCTCGACGGGGGTCACCTTTTGTTCTACGGAATCGAGGCGGCCCGCGGCAGGCCATTGTCCGAGCGGTCCCAGGAAATTGGCTTCCGCATCGGGCTGGCGATCGTCGTCATGTTGATGATTTTCGCAACCTTTAATGACATTCTACACCTCGCCACCTCGTAAGCGTTGCCTGCCGGCAACTTTTTGAGGGGAAAGGGGAAGTTGCACGGGCACTTTCGTTTGCAGCGCCGGTAAAACGCTGTACAAAGCACGAAAGCCAGCCCGGACGCCTGCCGAATCCGCGATTGGGGGCGGCCGCAAGGACAAGAGGGCGCGTAGCGCATGGGACTTTGTGTGCGGTTTGTTAGGGGACTTGCGCTCGCTGGCGTACTCCTCAGCGGCATCCTTGTCGGTGGCGGCACCCTGTCCGTCGGCGGGGCCACCATTGCCGCCGCGCAGTCCGCGAACTCGATCGAGGTCCAGGGCAACCGCCGCGTCGAGGCCGGCACCGTCCGGTCGTATTTCCACCCCGGCCCGGGCGGCCGGCTCGGCCCGGCCGAGATCGACGAGGGCCTGAAAGGCCTCTACGCCACCGGCCTGTTTTCCGACGTGCACATCAACCACGCCGGCGGCCGCATCGTCGTCGTCGTGTCGGAAAACCCGGTCATCAATCAGGTCGCCTTCGAGGGCAACAAGAAGGCCAAGGACGATCAGCTCAAGGCCGAAGTGCAGTCGAAGCCGCGCGGCACGCTGTCGAAGCCGACCGTGCAGGCCGACGTCCAGCGCATCATCGAAATCTATCACCGCAGCGGCCGCTTCGACGTCACCGTCACGCCGCAGATCATCGAATTGCCGAACAACCGCGTGAACCTCGTCTTCGACATCCGCGAAGGCGAGAAGACCGGCGTGAAGGACATCCGCTTCGTCGGCGCGCACGCTTATTCGGCGAGCCGGCTCAGGAGCGTGGTCAAGACCTCGATCAGCAACTGGCTGAGCTTCCTGCAGACCACCGACATCTACGATCCGGACCGCGTCGAGGCCGACCGCGACCTCTTGCGCCGCTTCTACCTCCAGCACGGCTACGCCGACGTGCGAATCCTCTCGGCGATCGGTGAGTACGACCCGGCCAAGAAGGGCTTCGTCATCACCTTCACCATCGACGAGGGCGCGCAGTACAAGGTCGGCAAGATCGACGTCGTCTCGAACGTGCGCGCGATCGATCCGGCCGTCGTGCGCAGCCAGGTCAAGCTCAGCTCGGGCAGCGTCTACAACGCCGACCTGGTGCAGAAGAGCGTCGAGGCGATGACCGTCGAGGCCTCGCGCCGCGGCTACGCCTTCGCCAATGTTCGCCCGCGCGGCGACCGCAACGCCCAGGCCCACACGATCAACCTCACCTTCGTCGTGGAAGAGGGCGCGCGCGCCTACATCGAGCGCATCAACATCCGCGGCAACGTCCGCACGCGCGATTACGTCATCCGCCGCGAGTTCGATATCGGCGAGGGCGACGCTTACAATCGCGCACTGATCGACCGCGCCGAACGCCGGCTGAAGAACCTGAACTTCTTCAAGACGGTCAAGATCACCAACGAGCCGGGCTCGGCGCCGGACCGCGTCATCGTCAATGTCGATGTCGAAGAGCAGCCCACCGGCCAGTTCTCGGTCGCCGGCGGGTATTCGACCGCCGACGGCTTCATCTCCGAAGTCAGCATCGCCGACCGCAACCTGATGGGCCGCGGCCAGTATGCCAAGGCGTCGGTCAGCTACGGGCAGTACTCGCGCGGCGTCGAATTGAACTTCGTCGAGCCATACCTGCTCGGCTATCGCATGGCCGGCGGCATCGACCTGTTCTGGCGCCAGAATCTCGCCAACAACTACCTGTCCTACGGCACCAAGACCGTCGGCACCAATCTCCGCCTCGGCTTCGGCCTGACGGAGGAGCTGTCCTTCGCGCCGCGCTATTCGATCTACCGGCAGGAAATCTCGCTGGTCGATCAGTACAACAACTGTAAGGACTCGACGGCGGCCGTTAACTTCCGCAATGGCATCGGCGCTGGCGTCCAGCCCGGAGACGGTTGCTACGGCGACGGCGAAGCCTCGCTGCCGGTGCGCATGGAGCTCGCCAACGGCCCGGTCACCGTCTCATTGGTCGGCTACACGCTCGCCTACAACACGCTCGACAACACCAAGAACCCGAGCAGCGGCCTCTACGCCGACATCAAGCAGGACCTCGCCGGCGTCGGCGGCGACGTGAACTTCATCCGCACCCAGGCCGAGGCGCGCAACTACTACGAAGTGTTCCCCGACGTGATCAGCGTTCTCAAGGTGTCGGGCGGCCACATCGCGAGCTGGGGCGGCAAAGACCTGCGCATGCTGGACCACTTCCAGATGGGCCCGAACATTGTGCGCGGCTTCGCGCCTTCGGGCATCGGTCCGCGCGACCTGACCAGCGGCACGACCAACGACTCGCTCGGCGGCACGATGTACTGGGGCGCCACGCTCGAGGCACAGACCCCGCTGTACTTCCTGCCGAAGGAGATCGGCATCAAGCTCGCCACCTTCGTCGACGCCGGCTCGGTGTGGGGCTACAAGGGCCCGACGTCGTGGAACGTGACCGGCGAAAACGTGCAGGTCGGCCTCGACAAGTTCAGCGACATCCGCTCCTCGGTCGGTATCGGCCTGCTTTGGGACTCGCCGCTCGGGCCGCTGCGCTTCGACTTCGCCTATCCGATCACCAAGTACTGTGAGACCGGAATCGCCGGCAACGAAGTCTGCGACAAGCAGCAGGTCTTCCGGTTCAGCGGCGGCACCACGTTCTGACCTTGGCCGCGCTGCCGCGGCGGGGAAATGGTGGGCGATGAGCGAGCCGGTTTTCCTGCGGCAATCAAGCGGCCTGACGCTTGCCGAGATCGCGGCGCTGGCCGGCGCCGCAGCGCCGGCGGCGGCCTTCGCCGCGCGGCGGATCGGCGGCATCGGCGCGCTCGACCGCGCCTCGCCCGGCGATCTCGCCTTTCTTGAAAGCCGAAACTTCGCCGACGCCGCACGCACGACACGCGCCGGCGCCTGCCTCACGACGGCGGCGCTGGCGGCCTTGCTGCCGCCCGATACCGCGGCGGTCGTCGTCGATGCGCCGTTCCGGGCTTTCGTCACGGTGACGCGCGCGATGTTTCCGCATGCGCTGCGGCCGTCCTCGCTCGCTGCCGCCGGCTCGGCCGCCGGCGCGCATGTCGACAAGAGCGCCCGGCTCGAACCGGACGTCACGGTCGAGCCCGGCGCCGTGATCGGCGCGCATGCCGAGATCGGCGGCGGCACGGTGATCGGCGCCAATGCGGTGATCGGCGCCGAGGTGCGCATCGGCCGCGACTGCGCCATCGGCTCCGGCGCCGTCGTCACGCACTGCCTCATCGGCGACCGCGTCATCGTCCACCCCGGCTGCAAGATCGGCCAGGACGGCTTCGGCTACGTCATGGGCGGCAAGGGCCACGTCAAGATTCCGCAAGTCGGGCGCGTCATCATCCAGGACAATGTAGAAATCGGCGCCGGCACCACCATCGATCGCGGCGCCATCCGCGATACCGTGATCGGCGAGGGGACCAAGATCGACAACCTGGTGCAGGTGGGCCACAATGTGACGATCGGACGCCACTGCATCGTCGTGGCGCAGACGGGCATCTCCGGCTCGTCGACGCTCGAGGACTTCGTCGTGCTCGGAGCGCGCGCCGGGGTGAACAACCAGGTCACGATCGGCGAGGGCGCGCAGATCGCGGCCGTCAGTGTCGTGCACGGCGATGTGCCTCCCGGCGCGCGCTGGGGCGGCACGCCGGCAAAGCCGGTCAAGCAGTGGTTCCGCGAAATAAAGGTTCTGGAGCAGATGGCCCGGCGCAAGGACGCCTCGGGCAAGGACGAATAAGGCAGGTTCTGACACGATGGACGAAGTGGTCACCCGGCTCGAAACGGCCGATATTGCGAAGGTGCTGGCGATGCTGCCGCATCGCTACCCGTTCCTGATGGTCGATCGCATCATCGACATCAAAGGCGACGAGCACGGCATCGGCATCAAGAACGTCACGATCAACGAGCCGCATTTCCAGGGCCACTTTCCGGAGAACCCCGTGTTCCCCGGCGTGCTGATGATCGAGGGCATGGCGCAGACGGCGGGCGTGATGTGCATTATCGCGGCCGGCTCGACGCCGAAGTCAGTGTTCTTCCTGACCATCGACAAGGCCAAGTTCCGCAAGCCGGTGCTGCCGGGCGATACAATCGAGTACCACATGAACCGGATCCACCGCCGACGCACGATGTGGTGGTTCCGCGGCGAGGCGAAGGTCGCCGGCCAGGTCGTCGCCGAGGCCGAGGTCGGCGCGATGATTGCCGACCGATGAGCGGCGCGAGCATCGATTCGACGGCGCGCATCGCCTCCGGGGCCGCGATCGGCCGCGACGTGACGATCGGCGCCTATTGCACCATAGGTCCCCATGTGACGATCAGCGACGGCTGCGTGCTCGCCGCGCATGTCAATGTCGACGGCCACACGAGCATCGGCCCGCGCACCAGGATCCAGTCGTTCGCGTCGCTCGGCACGCCGCCGCAATCGGTCAACTATCGCGGCGGCCCGACGAAGCTCGTCATCGGCGCCGACAACGACATCCGCGAACACGTTACAATGAACACCGGCACCGAGGGCGACCGCGGCATCACGCAGGTCGGCGACGGCTGCATGTTCATGGTCAATTCGCACGTCGCGCATGACTGCACCGTCGGCAACAAGGTCACCTTCGCCAACAACGCCGTGCTCGGCGGTCACGTCACGGTCGGCGACAACGTCGTGTTCGGCGGCGGCGTCGCGGTGCGCCAGTTCGTGCGCATCGGCGAGGGCGCGATGCTGGTCGGGCTGTCAGGCATCCGCGCCGACATCATCCCGTTCGGCATGGCGCACGGGCCGCTGGCGCTCCTCGTCGGCCTCAACGTAGTCGGCATGCGCCGCCGCGGCCTGTCGAAGGCCGAGATCCACCGCGTGCGCGAGGCCTACCAGGCGCTGTTCTTCGGCGCGGGCGAGTTCCGCGCCCGGCTCGACAAGGTCGCGGCCGATTATGCCGGCGACGCGCTGGTGCGGCGCATCGTCGACTTCATCCGCGCCGGCAAGCGGCCGCTGACCATGGCCATCAAGCGCGGCGAGGCGGACGAGGCGACATGAGCGCGGCGCCGCCACCGGTCGCGGACGGGCCGCTGGCGCTGGTCTGCGGCGGCGGCAGCCTGCCGCTTGCAGTGGCCGACCACGTCGCCGCGCGCGGCCGGCGGGTGCTGCTGTTTCCCATTCGCGGCGCCGCGCGGGAGGCCGACTATGCCGGCCGCGAGCACACCTGGGTCTATGTCGGCCAGCTCGGCACGCTGGTGCGCGTGGCGCGGCCGCTCGGCTGCCGCGAGGTCGTGCTGATCGGGTCGCTCACGCGGCCGTCGTTGTGGTCGATCCGCCCGGACTGGACGTCGCTGAAATTGATGCCGCGCATCGCGATGGCCTTCCGCGGTGGTGACAACCACTTGCTCTCGAACATCGCGAAGCTGGTCGAGGAGCATGGCTTCACCTTGCGCGGCGCGCATGAGGTCGCGCCGGAAATCCTCGCGCCGGAGGGGCCGCTCGGGCGGTTGGCGCCGACGGATAGCGATCGCGCCGACATCGCGCTGGGGCTGGATTATCTCGCCGCCAGCGGCCGCTTCGACATCGGGCAGGCGGCGGTGGTCGCGGGGCGGCACATCGTCGCTGTCGAGGCCGCCGAGGGCACCGACGGCATGCTGGCGCGCGTCGCCGCGTTGCGCGCCGAGGGCCGCATTCGCGCCGCCCGCGGCGTGCTGGTGAAGGCGCCGAAGCCGCAACAGGACCGCCGCTTCGACCTGCCGTCGATCGGGCCGAAAACGGTGGAAGCGGCCGGTCTAGCCGGTCTGGCCGGCATCGCGGTGATCGCGCGGGAAACCGTCGTCGCGGAGCCGGCGGCGCTCGCCGAGGCCGCCGACCGCGCCGGGCTGTTCGTTGCCGGCGTGCGCGGACCGCAGGGATGAGCACGACGCCGCATGTGTTCATCGTCGCCGGCGAAGAGTCAGGCGACCGTCTCGGCGCCGCGCTGATCGCGGCACTCAAGGTCGCGACGCAAGGCGCGGTGCGCGTCTCGGGCATCGGCGGTGCGCACATGGCCGAGGCGGGTGTCGCGAGCCCGTTCGCGCTCGGCGATCTCGCCATCATGGGCTTTGCCGCCATTCCGGCGCGGCTGCCGCTGATCCTGCGCCGCATCCGCGAGGCGGCGGATGCCGCGGTTGCCGCGAAGCCCGACGTGCTGGTGATCGTCGACAGCCCCGAGTTCACCCATCGCGTGGCGCGCCGCGTGCGCGCGCGAGCGCCGCATATCCCCATCGTCGACTACGTCTGCCCGTCGGTGTGGGCGTGGCGGCCGGGGCGCGCGCGCACCATGCGCACCTATATCGATCGCGTGCTGGCGCTGCTGCCGTTCGAGCCGGAGGCGATGCGCCGTCTCGGCGGGCCGCCGACCGATTATGTCGGTCATCCGCTCGCCGAGGCCGTCGCGCGCCTGCGTCCCAATGCGGAGGAGGCGCGGCGGCGGCTTGCCGACCCGCCGGTGCTGTTGGTGCTGCCGGGTAGCCGCTCCGGCGAGGTGCGGCGCATGGCGTCCGTGTTCGGCGACGCGGTCGCGCGCATTGCGGCGGACGCCGGCCCGCTCGAGATTGTGGTGCCGGCGGTGCCGCGGCTTGCCGGCCTCGTGCGCGCGGCGGTCGCGCAATGGCCGGTCGCGGCGCGGGCCGTCACGGATGCGGCGGAGAAAGACGCGGCGTTCCGCACCGCCCGCGCGGCGCTGACCAAGTCCGGCACCTCGACGCTGGAACTCGCGGTCGCCGGCGTGCCGATGATTGCCGCTTACAAGGTATCGCTGTTCGAGGAGGCGATTGCGCGCCTGCTCGTCAAGGCCGACAGCGCCATCCTCGCCAATCTCGTACTCGGCGAGAGGGCGGTGCCCGAGTTCCTGCAGCGCGACGCCACGCCGGAGAAGCTCGCCGCGGCGCTCACGCCTCTCTTGTCCGACACGCCGCAGCGGCGCGCTCAGGCCGCGGCGCTGGCGCGGCTCGACGCGGTGATGGAGATCGGTACGGCCGCGCCGGCGGCCCGCGCCGCAGCGCTGGTTCTTGAGGCGGCGCAACGTCTTAACCAATCCGCGCAAGGGCCGGTGACCGCCCCCGGCGGGCAAGAGTAACTTGCCCCGGCGCAGCGAACGGGCTTATGTCAACGATCCACCGGGACCCCCGCCTGTGACCCTTCCGCACCCGCGTGCCGCCATTACCGCCGTGCACGGCTACGTGCCGCCCGACCTGCTGACCAATGCGGATCTGGCGCGGCTCGTGGACACGACCGATGCCTGGATCACCGAGCGCACCGGCATCAAGGAGCGCCACATTCTCAAGGGCGAGGGGCTCGGCACGTCGCACATGGCGGCGGAAGCGGTGCGCGGCCTGCTCGAGAAGACGCACACGCGGCCGCAGGACGTCGATCTGCTGATCTGCGCCACGACGACGCCCGACCTGCAATTTCCGTCGACCGCCAACCTCATCTGCGACATGGTCGGCATCCGCGACATCGGCTCGTTCGACGTGCAGGCGGCGTGCTCCGGGTTCCTTTATTCGCTGACCATCGGGGCGCAGTTCATCGCCGCCGGCACCGCCCGCAAGGTGATCGTGGTCGGCGCCGACAAGATGTCGTCGATCATCGACTACACCGACCGCGCCACCTGCGTGCTGTTCGGCGACGCCGCGGGCGCGGTGCTGCTGGAGCCGGACGCCAACGGCTACGGCATCATGGACTCGCTGATTCGCTCCGACGGCTCCGGCATGATCCACCTGCATCAGAAGGCGGGCGGCTCGCGCATGCCGGCGTCGCCCGAGACGGTCGCGGGCAGGCTGCACTACGTGCACCAGGAAGGCGCCGCGGTCTACAAATTCGCGATCGCCAAGATGGCCGAGGTGTCCGGCGAGATCATGGCCCGCAACAATTTGCGCGGCGACATGATCGACTGGCTGGTGCCGCACCAGGCCAACAAGCGCATCATCGAGTCGACCGCCGAGCGGATGGGCATGCCGATGGATCGCGTGATGGTGACGATCGACAAATACGGCAACACCACCAACGCCACGATCCCGCTCTGCCTGTGGGACTACGAGGCGCGGCTCAAGGCCGGCAACAAGCTCGTGCTGGCGGCCTTCGGCGGCGGCTTCACCTGGGCCGGCATTTACGTGCAATGGGCCTATGACGGCGCCAAGGCGCCGCTCAACGGCAAGGGCGGCAACGGCCGCGCGCAGTAGCCTATGTCCGACAAAGTCGATCTCGCGGCGAAACTCGCGACGTTCGCCGAGCGCTGGTCGCCGCGTACGGTCGCGCAGTTCAACGACTGCGACGTCATGGTCGTGAAGGTCGAGGGCGAGTTCGTCTGGCACAAGCACGACGACACCGACGATTTCTTTCTTGTGCTCAAGGGCGCGCTCGACATCGAGTTGCGCGACCGCACCGTGACGCTCGGGCCAGGCGAGCTGTTCATCGTGCCGAAGGGCGTCGAGCACCGTCCGGTCGCCCGCGAGGAAGTGCACCTCTTGCTGATCGAACCGACCGGCACGCCCAATACCGGCGACACGAAAACGGCGGCCCCGCGCAAGCTGGCGTGAGGCGGGCTAAGCAAGGTCCGTCTGACGGAAGTCGTTGCCTTTGTAGAGCAGGGGAATCCGCAGCGTCTTGGCGCAGGCATAGGCGAAGCAGTCGCCCATGTTGAGTTGCGCGGGATGCCCGCGCCCCTTGCCGTAGCGGTCGAAGGCGTCGAGCGCCAAGCGACCGATCTCGTCCGTGATCGGCACGATCTCGATGCGCGCCGTCGCCAGGGCCGCGCGCAGGTGATCCTCGGCGACCGCCCGTGGCAGCCCTTTCTCCCGCATCATGCCGGCGACTGTTTCGAAGATCGCAATGGCCGATGTGCACCGACTCGGCGCGGCTTCGATGGCGTCGGCCAGCCCGTCGGCCTCGGACTCCTGTAAAAGGATTGCGAGAAACGCCGAGGCATCGATGAACATGGTCAGGTGCCGGACAGTTCGTCGAAGAACTTCTTGTCGGCCCGCTTGCCGCTTTGGCGATAGCGCGCCAGTGGTGCGGCGACCTTGCGCAGGCGCTCGCGCAGAGGCGTGACCTCGGCCTCCCGTTGCAATTCGTTGCGGACCGCGAGCTTCACCGCGTCGGTCAGGCCGACGCCTTTGCTGCGGGCAAGCTTTCGAACCAGCCTGTCAGTCTCATTGTCGCGAACGTGGAAAGCCATGCCTGCACTCCGCTATCTAGCCGTATAGATATAGTGGATATCCGGCTAGAAATCAAATGGTGCGCTGGCTCCCTTTGAAAAAGGTCATGGCCGGGACGAACCCGGCCATGACCACGCGCGCAATTTTTAGGGAGCGCTACTTCCGACGCGAGATCGGCACGTAGTCGCGGCGGGCGGCGCCGGTGTAGAGCTGACGCGGACGGCCGATCTTCTGCTTCGGGTCCTCGATCATCTCTTTCCACTGCGCGATCCAGCCGACCGTGCGCGCCACCGCGAACAGCACGGTGAACATCGTGGTCGGGAAGCCCATCGCCTTCAGCGTGATGCCCGAATAGAAGTCGATGTTCGGGTAGAGCTTTTTCTCGATGAAATACTCGTCGTGCAGCGCGATCTTCTCGAGCTCCATGGCGACGTCGAGCAGCGGGTCGTCCTTGATGCCGAGCTCGGTCAAGACCTCGTGACAGGTCTTCTGCATGATCTTGGCGCGCGGGTCGTAGTTCTTGTAGACGCGGTGGCCGAAGCCCATCAGGCGGAAACTATCGTTCTTGTCCTTGGCGCGCTTGACGAATTCGGGGATGCGATCGACCGAGCCGATCTCGCGCAGCATGTTGAGCGCCGCCTCGTTGGCGCCGCCATGCGCCGGGCCCCAGAGGCAGGCGCAGCCGGCGGCGATGCAGGCGAACGGGTTGGCGCCCGACGAGCCGGCAAGCCTGACCGTCGAGGTCGAGGCGTTCTGCTCGTGGTCGGCGTGCAGGATGAAGATGCGGTCCATCGCGCGCGCCAGCACCGGATTGGGCTTGTACTCCTCCGACGGCACGGCAAAGCACATGCGCAGGAAGTTCGACGCGAAGTCGAGCTCGTTCTTCGGATAAACGAAGGGCTGGCCGATCGAATACTTGTAGGCCATCGCGGCGAGCGTCGGCACCTTGGCGATCATGCGGATCGACGCGACCATGCGCTGGTGCGGGTCCGAAATGTCGGTTGAATCGTGATAGAACGCCGACAGCGCGCCGACCGAGCCGACCATCACCGCCATCGGATGCGCGTCGCGGCGGAAGCCCTGGAAGAAGCGGCTCATCTGCTCATGCACCATCGTGTGGCGCGTGACGCGGTAGTCGAAATCGGCCTTCTGCCCCGGCGTCGGCAGCTCGCCGTAGAGCAGCAGGTAGCAGGTCTCGAGGAAGTCGCCGTGCTCCGCCAGCTGCTCGATCGGATAGCCGCGGTACATCAGGATCCCTTCATCGCCGTCGATGTAGGTGATCTTGGACTCGCAGCTCGCGGTCGAGGTGAAGCCGGGGTCGTAGGTGAACATCCCGCTCTCGCCGTAGAGCTTGGAGATGTCGATGACGTCCGGACCGACCGTGCCTGGATAGACGGGGAAGTCCCAATTCTTGTTGCCGACCGCGATCGTGCTGGTTTTCTTGTCGGTTTTGGCGTCCATGGTCGAGCCCTCGAGTTGGCGGCGAACGGTGCGCGGGGGACAGGCAGTCACCGGAAGAGGCGAGACGCCGCGTCGGCGTTGATCGGGTTCCGGCCGCTGCTTGCGTAACCCATCCCAGTGTGCGCTGCAAGACAGGCTACCGCGTTGTTCTGCCTGCCATATAGGCATGGCTTCGCGCGGCCGCGCGGCCTGCCGCCTTATGACGCGGGGACGGTGACGGTCTGGTCGCGCAGGCGGGCGAGGCTCTCGTCGCGCCCCAGTACCGCCAGCACGTCGAAGATGGGCGGCGAGGTCGTCTTGCCGGTCAGCGCGGCGCGCAAAGGCTGCGCCACCGAACCGAGCTTCAAGGCCGCGCGCTCGGCGAAGGCGCGCACCATCGCCTCGATCGCGGCGGCCGACCAGTCGGCGGCGCCCTCGAGTTCCGGCAGCAGCGCGGCGATGGTCTGCCGCGCCTCCGGCGTGAGCAGCGCGGCGGCCTGCTCGGACAGCGGCAGCGGCCGCTCGGTCCAGACGAAGCGGCTGGCCTCGAACAGCTCGACCAGGGTCTTGGCCCGTTCTTTCAGGCCCGGCATCGCCGCCGTGAGCTGCGCGCGCAAGGCCGGCGATAGCTTGCCGGCGAGTGCCTCACCGCCGGCGATATGCGGCAGCACCTTCTCGAGCTCGGCCAGCAGGTCGGTGTCCGCCGTCGCGCGGATGTAGTGGCCGTTGAGGTTCTCGAGCTTGGCGAAGTCGAAGCGCGCCGGCGAGCGCCCGATATGGGCGAGATCGAAGGCCGCGACCATCTCCTCGGTCGTGAACATCTCCTGGTCGCCGTGGCTCCAGCCGAGCCGGACCAGATAGTTGCGCATCGCGGCCGGCAGGTAGCCCATGGCGCGGTAGGCGTCGACGCCGAGCGCGCCGTGGCGCTTCGACAGCTTCGAGCCGTCCGGACCGTGGATCAGCGGGATGTGCGCCATCGACGGCACATCCCAGCCGAGCGCGTCGTAGATGTGCTTCTGGCGGGCGCCGTTGGTCAGGTGGTCGTCGCCGCGGATGATGTTGGTGACGCCCATGTCGTGATCGTCGACGACGACGGCGAGCATGTAGGTCGGCGTGCCGTCCGAACGCAGCAGCACGAGGTCGTCGAGGTCGGCGTTCTGCCAGACGACGCGGCCCTGCACCTGGTCCTCGATCACGGTCTCCCCGGTCTGCGGCGCCTTCAGGCGTATGACCGGCTTGACGCCGGCCGGCGCCTCGGACGGGTCGCGGTCGCGCCACAGCCCGTTATAGAGCTTGGAGCGGCCCTCCTTGCGCGCGGCCTCGCGCATCGCCTGTAGCTCTTCCGGGCTGGCGTAGCAGTGATAGGCCTTGCCGGCGGCGAGCAGGCTTTCGGCGATCTCGCGGTGCCGGGCGGCGCGGGAAAACTGGTAGACGATGTCGCCGTCCCAGGTGAGGCCGAGCCATGTGAGGCCGTCGATGATGGCGTCGATGGCGGGCTTGGTCGATCGCTCGCGGTCGGTGTCCTCGATCCGCAGCAGCATCGTGCCGCCCTGGCGCCGCGCGTAGAGCCAGTTGAACAGCGCCGTGCGGCCGCCGCCGATGTGGAGGAAGCCGGTGGGAGAGGGTGCGAAACGGGTGACGACGGTCATCTGGGGGGCGCGTCTAGCACGGTTGCCGGCGGATTGTCAGCGCCGGTTGACATTGAGGTGATCCTGCCGACATGGCATAGGCCGCCGGTCGCGACCGCAGGGCTGCAGGCGGCCGGGTTTGAGGGATATCGGGAAGCATGGCGACGGACGTCAAGGCGAGCGGTACTGCGGACGAGGCCGGCCGCGATTTCATCCGCGACATCGTCAAGGCCGATCTCGATTCCGGTCGTATCAAGCAAGTCGTTACCCGTTTTCCGCCGGAGCCGAACGGCTATCTGCACATCGGTCACGCCAAATCCATCTGCCTCAACTTCGGCATCGCGCAGGAGTTCGGCGGCCGCTGCCATCTGCGCTTCGACGACACCAATCCGGTCCGGGAAGAGCAGGAATATATCGACGCCATCAAGCGCGACGTGACATGGCTCGGCTTCGACTGGGGCGAGCACCTTTATCATGCGTCGGATTACTTCGAGCGGCTCTACGGCTGGGCCGAGGACCTGATCCGCGCCGGCCTGGCCTACGTCGACGACCAGAGCCCGGAGGAGATGCGGATCAATCGCGGCACGCTGACCGAGCCGGGCCGGAACTCGCCGTTCCGCGACCGCCCGGTCGAGGAGAACCTCGATCTGTTCCGCCGGATGCGCGCCGGCGAATTCCCGAACGGCGCACGGGTGCTGCGGGCGAAGATCGACATGGCGAGCGGCAACATCAACCTGCGCGACCCGGTGATGTACCGCATCCTGCACGCGGCGCATCCCCGCACCGGCACCGCGTGGAAGATCTATCCGAGCTACGACTACGCGCACGGCCAGTCGGACGCCATCGAGGGCATCACGCACTCGGTCTGCACGCTCGAATTCGAGGATCACCGGCCGCTCTACGACTGGTTCATCGCCAACCTGAACGTGCCGTCGACGCCGCATCAGTATGAATTCGCGCGGCTCAACCTCACCTACACCGTGCTGTCGAAGCGGGTGCTGACACGGCTGGTGCAGGACAAGCACGTCGCCGGCTGGGACGATCCGCGCATGCCGACGCTCGCGGGCCTGCGCCGGCGCGGCGTGCCGGCGCCGGCGTTGCGCGAGTTCATCAAGCGCATCGGCGTGGCGAAAGCCAATAGCGTGGTCGACGCCGGCATGTTCGAGTTCGCCGTGCGGGAAGTGCTCAACAAGACGGCGGAGCGGCGGATGGCGGTGTTGAAGCCGCTCAAGGTCACGATCGAGAACTATCCGGAGGGCAAAAGCGAGCAACTGGACGCGGTCAATCATCCCGACGATCCGGCCGCCGGCACGCGCAAGATCACGTTCGGCCGCGAACTCTATATCGAGCAGGACGACTTCATGGAGGTGCCGCCGAAGAAGTTCTTCCGGCTGTCTCCCGGCGCCGAGGTGCGGCTGCGCTACGCCTATTTCATCACCTGCAAGGAGGTGGTGAAGGACGCGTCGGGCAACGTGGTCGAGCTGCGCTGCACCTACGATCCGGCGACCAAAGGCGGCAACGCGCCGGACGGCCGCAAGGTCAAAGCGACCATCCATTGGGTCGCGGCGAAGGACGCGGTCGAGGCCGAAGTGCGCGTCTATCATCCGCTGTTCGCCAATCCGTCGCCGCGCGGCGGCGAGGATTTCGCCGCCGACCTCAATCCACATTCGCTCGAGGTTCTGCGCGATGCTCGGCTGGAGCCGTCGCTGGCGGCGATGAACACGGGCGAGGCGGTGCAGTTCGAGCGGCAGGGCTATTTCTGCCGGGATATAGAATCCGCGCCGGGCAAGCCCGTTTTCAACCGCACCGTCGGCCTGCGCGACTCCTACGCCAAGGACGTGGCGAAGGGCGGCTGATCCCCGTTCACAACCGTTCCCCTAGTCACAACCTGAGCGTGCCGTACGATCGACCCCGGTTGTGCGAGGTCGCGTCATGGCGTTGGGCGGGGACGGGGGACCACGGGCGCGTGCCGTCGCCGGCGTCATTGCCGCCGCCGGGCGCAGGGCGGCCTCGGGAGCCACCGCTCACCGCGCTGAAAAGCTTGGCTGCGTGCTGGCGGAATGGGCCGTGGCCGAAGTCGCGCCGGGCCGCCTGCTGCCCTGGCTCGCGGTCGCCTTCGGCTTCGGCGCGGTGCTCTACCTCGACGCCGATACCGAGCCGCGCCTGTGGGCGGCTGTGGCCGCGGCGGCGGTCGCCGCGGCGCTGGCG
>Ga0134125_10004425_pt1 | contig 16081 bp, 20 predicted proteins | sample KB31751_FD_96464 | JGI IMG/M metagenome (GOLD analysis project Ga0134125, IMG submission 96464) | Terrestrial soil microbial communities with excess Nitrogen fertilizer from Kellogg Biological Station, Michigan, USA - KB3-175-1 | ecosystem: Environmental > Terrestrial > Soil > Unclassified ... | reverse complement strand
TCGCGGCATCCCCGACTTCGCTCGGTTTTTGGGCTCGGGCGCTCACGCGCTCCTCGCCCTAAAAACCTCGCTCATCCGGCGCTCACGCGCCGGTCACCAGTTCACACGCGGAAGGGGGTGGAATGGGTTAAAGGACAGGCAATCTGCACCGGGCAAGAGCCCGTGTCCTTTACCTTACCAGACCCGCGCCAGCGTGGGAACCCCCGCCGGCTTTGAGACCGAAGCTTCAGGCTTCGGTCGGGCGATGCTCAGGCATCGCCCTAGCTGGACGAATTCCGGCTAGTGCCGGGACAAGTTGACCCGTTTCCGCCTCGCGGCAGGATTCGGCTGGAATTCAGAATCGAAACGCCCCAAGCCGATATGAAAAAACCTGCAAAACCTCCCCACCAGGCGGTCGATCCGCAGCCGGTTGAGAAGCGGTTGGGAGAGGCAATCCGCGAGAACGATGACTTTGGACACGAACTGCGCGTCGGGCTCAACCTGCATGGTGCCGGAGCCGACGTGATTCATGGCTGGTCTTACAGCGATCCAATCTCCGGAAAGATCCGGCAATTCGATCTGCGCGCCACACTAGAGCACTGGAGCCTGCCGCGGTTTGTTCATTTGGCGCTCGAAGCCAAAAACCTCGCCAAAGATACCGCCCTGGTGGTTGCCGGGACTTCCCGAGACAGTAACGAATCCTTTCACGATGTCGTAGCTTCTGAATGGTCGCATGGCGAAGTGCGGAGTTGGATCGAACGAACGCAGGGAACAAATTACGCCTATCCCGTCAATGGATTCGTCGGAAAAAGCCTTCTGACATTCGCCGGTTTGGACACTGGCCAGATAGCCAAAACGGGAAAAGAGTCAGAGGTCTATGACCGGTGGACTCAGGCTCTTGCTTCTGCCCATGACCTTTGCAAAGCGGCGCTCACCGCCGCAAAAAAACCAGATCAAGTTACACGCTCGCTCATTCTTCCGGGTGTGGTTGTTCCGGACGGCACCCTCTGGGCGGCAGAGTATGAAATCGATGGAGAGCTGATGGAAGGGCATCCAAAACCAGTCGATTCGGCCACATTGTTTCTAAACCACGAAATCGAAGTGAAGCCCCATAACAATTGGATGAATATTTCCCATCTTCACTTCTGGACTCTCAATGGACTGCGAGGATTCCTCGAGAGCCTAGCAAATGTGAAGGCGTCATGGGATGAGTGGTTCCCGGCTAGCGTGAAACGGCACGAGCCGTCTGTGCGATAAGCAGCTTAGCCGATTGATCAAATGCCCTTCTCAGAAAAAGTGCGCACAAAGGCCCTTCTTTGGAGCGACAGGCATTGCTGCCTTTGCAAGAAAGACTGTGGGCCGAACATCGAGGTTCATCACATTGTTCAACAAGCCGACAAAGGGACAAACGACCTCGAGAATGCAATTCCACTCTGCTTCGAATGTCATGGAGCCGTTTGCAGCTACAATGAGCGCCATGCCGTTGGGACAAAATTCAAGCCGACAGAATTAAAAATTCGACGAGAGCAGGTGTATGAGGAATTCACGCGGCATCTCGTGCCGCCCGTTCATGCTGAGATCACGCAGATCATTCCTAACGGACAACGCGTATTTCCAGATGTGGGATTCCGGCTTATGCATCTCGGGAAAGATTGGCCCGTTAGAGTTCGTGTCGTGGTGCAGGCAAATCTCAGCGCCAGAAATCGTCCGAGCCTCGATTCGATACACTACAATGGAAAGCGCGCCTGGCATCTCAACCCCGGGGTTACCTTCGCAGGCCACTTCCACCTTAATGAAAACTACCGTCCCAAGATTAGGGGGCGATGCCTCGAACTCATCGTGAGTCTCACGATCATCGACTGTTATGATCGCGAACACCGGCTGCTTCCGGTCGGATGGATCTACGAACCTAACGGCAATTTTTGGTTCAACAATCCCTAGCCTGCGCGAAACGCAATCTGTCTAGTCCGTCGAAGGGCTACCAGCCGTAGTAGTGCTTCAAATAGGCTGTGAGCACACCGACTCCGAGATTACTGGCTACCTTCAAAGTTCCACATGCCGCTTTCGTAGCCATTCTGCCGATCCAGCCGCCGACTTCAGGGCCGAACGTGCCCTCTTGAGGCTTAAGATCCTGCTTAACCGCCTTCTCCAGGTCGCTCACATCTGATTGTGCGACTCCCTCGCTCCGGATCGCGGTCAACAATGACGGGAGATCACCGCGTATGACCGTAAGGCTTGCAGTCTGATTGATGTGCTCTCCCGATGCGACGTTTCCAACATTTCCGTAGATATTCGTATTAAAAATCTGCGAGACCTTTTCGCTGGGGATTGGCGTCGATCCCACCGGGGCTTCACCAGCGTTGGGATTCTCCGTCTCGATTTCCAAAACAAAATTTAGCACGCGATTTCGGACAGTGCTTAGGATCCCCGCAAGGAAACTCTTGGGAACCGACTTCCATCCCTGCATGAGAACCATGCGTTCGTAGATCTGGTGGCCAAACATCGATGAGGCTTCGGCCGGCCACGCAAAATGCAGATTTGAAGACGTATGATCGCGGATCAACTGCTCAATTCCAGCGATGCCTTCATGCATTTTCACCGTTGTCAGGAACTCCCGAAACTCCTCCGGAATATTCTGGGCCGGAATTGGAGCGTTTTTCAGCCCGCTACCGAATGCGCCGGAAAAATGCCCCATGCATAATCCGTGGGTTATTCGATAATCCGGCAATTCTGCGCCATCACGATAGCCGTTGAGTTCGTGATTTACCCATTCACGCAGCTTCTCGTGTTTCAATCTGCTAGCTAACACGAGGCATTTTCGCAGCAACGCCTCCAACGAAGCGCCACTATCCGTCGCGTCCGATTGAATCTCGCGTAGTAAGCTCGTCGACATAATGCCTCCTTCGATTGGAGCAGCTCGCTCTCATCCACGCCAGCCTCCAACTTACGGCAATCGCCAATCGTTCTGATACTGCGGCCCCTCAGAAATTGGCTGTTGGGTGGGCGGATCGATCTGGATTGTCATCGGGATCGGAAAATCGACTCCGATAATCGCCGCTTCACCCGACTTTAGGCTCGGCAAGAATGCCGAAGCAGAACGATCGATCTCTCCGCAAGCGCGTTCCACGACTTCGCGGTCCTTATCATTCGTCAGTCGGTGCACGATCAATGTGCCCATCTGACTAAGCACACCTTCGGTAATGTCTCGTGGCCGTTGAGAGGCCAGACAGAGATTCAGACCGTACTTCCTCCCCTCCTTCGCAATGATTTCAAATGCGTCCAACCGGCTGATGGCATCCTCCGAGCCGATCTGGCGTCCGAGAAAATTGTGCGCTTCATCAACAAAAAGGATTAATGGCTTATTCTTAAATGCTCCGGCCCTGGCTTTGTTCAGGATGTGCCGTCCGATGACATTGGCGATAATCTCCCGGGCACGGTATTCGTAGGAGACGCCACTCAGACAAATTCGCAGTAGGCGCTTATCTCCCTGCAGGAAGTCTTCGATAGCTTTTGTAATCTTTACTGCTGCCGAGGAGAAAACAGCCTTAAATGACTGAGACGCTAGAACCCCTTCGATTCGACTCACCAACGAGAGACAATATGAAAAATCGCCGGTGTCAGAGCCCCATTTTGTCGTATCCTTTGGTGCCCCTTTGTAGGCCCCAAAAGCATCTGGCCAGACACATTCTTGCTCGATCTGAGCGACGAGCTTTGTGACGTCAAATTCCTGCGCTGGATCCTCGATCTTATCCGTGACTCCGGCCTTCTTCATCGCCGCAAGAAATTTCGCTTTGGATTGATCGATCTTAACGAGGACTCCATTCGTCGCGACCGTCGCATCAAGCTTAGCCAATCGTAAACTTCTGATAGCCGCGCGCAATTTCGGGCCCTGTACCTTTCCAGCCGGATCGAAGAGGGCGATGAAGTCAGTTTCCACGAAGCAGGCTGGAGGAATCGCATGCTCGACTGAGCCCTTTGCGGCCGCCACCGGAGCCCCGATGTGCGTATGCACGACATTCGGATCTTCAATGCTTCTGTACTCTCCCGTCGCATCAAGAAGGATCATCTTAGACTTATGCTTTAAGCATTCCTCGATGATTCGGGCCGTAGTCCAACTTTTACCACCCCCAGTCGCACCGACGATGGCGCAGTGTCGCCCAAATAGTTTTTCTGGCTTAATTCGCACCTTGCTTTCAACCGCAACATCGACGGCGCCGAGGGAGAGAGTCACCGGTTTCTTGTCGTCGGTCTTCGCATCCATGAGCGAAGGCAAAAGGGCAACAAATCGATGAGGTGCCGCATACACTCGATCACCCAGTCGGGGATATGCTTCGACACCGGGTGACACAAACAAGGTGTCCATTTCCACCGATCCGAGAAGCTGACAGGTAGCAATCGCGTCCAAATTGAGAGCCCCTTGAGCGTTGGTAATCGACTGACGTTCGCTTTCAGGCAATCGGACTTCGACGACGCGAGCCAGAAGCAGATTAACCTGCCCTTCAATCACGACAAATTCTCCGACCTCGCCTTTCCCATACCTTCCTCCGTCAAAATGAGCACCGCTCGGAGTTCCAGCGTTGATAAGATTGATCCGCACCGAGTGAGCCGCGACCGTCGAAACAGCGCCAATGAAAAGCTCTGGGCGTAGAAGGCCCTTCGGAAATAGGGACTCAAGCTCTGTTAGGTCTTTGCTCACTGGCGTTCCGCTATTTTCTTCACGTCCTGCGCCAACTTTTGCGCAGGGGTGAGCGACTTCAGATCAGGAATCAGAGCGGAAAATTTCTGGAAGTCAGTGTTGATGAACCACACGTCGCTTCCTTTGTCGGCTTCTTCAGCGAGGAGTTTCCAAAAGCGGTTCGAGGCTTTGGCGACGTTTTCTTCGGCCGAGCGGTTCACGACAAGCAACCGGAGATGAGGATTATTGTGAACCGCCGAAAGAATCGGCTCCGAGAGATGATCGTCGTTGAATCCGAATCCCGCAATTATCAGGCATGTGTTCGGTTCACGGAGCGCAGCAAGATATTGAGACATGAGCTCCAGGTGCGGCTGAAGGTACGATTGTTGGTATTTGCCCTTAGCCGGGTAAATCATGCATGCAGCATCCGGCGATGGACTATTTTTCTCCTCCACTCTTCCTGCCGCGTCCCGAGCCCAATTTACCGATCCATGCAGTTTGAATAGCTGGAAGATTCCTTCGACGAAATTGCCCAAATCGTCGCCGGTCTTTGAACGCCTAACGATATCGTAGAGGAAGAATCGCGGGTCATATTCTCTCGGTTGGCCAAAGGAAAATCCGTCAATCGCAATTAGCCCTTGCCTCGCGGCTGCCGTTTCAAAGCAAAGGTCATAGTTCGTTGTGAATATCTTTACGCGGGAGTCGCGCGCCCTCCTCCGCGACAGCCGGTGTAAAAATGTCCGATGGGCCTGAAGTTGTTCCTTATCCTCGGGCTTAACGAAGGCCGTGCATTTCGTAAGAATCATCTTTTTGGACGTCGTTAGGAAGCTCGTGACCTGCTCATCATTCCTAATTTGGAGATAGGCTTCACATTGGGACAGGAAGGATTCGATGTTCTGGTCGGCCAAGGAATAGTTAACTATTCCGGCAACAGCCTTCGCCGCATCAGACACCTCCCGCTTCGCTGCTTCCGGCTCGGTTGGATTTTTGTTGATGCAGAAATTCCAAAGGTCGCCCATCGACGGCCCGCCAACAATTGGCCCAAGGGATGTGCCGCTTCCCGCGAGAACCATAACGTGCTGCATTTGCAGAGATGCGAGCAAGACGTTCTTCAATTCCTCCCGCGCCATTTTTGCAGCGTTCCCCAGCTTCGCCGCGTCGTCAGCCGGAGCTTCGGCTGGTGCTGATAATTTACGCCAATCGCTGCTTTCAGGGCTGCGAAAGCGGACTGCTTCATCAACAGGTTTTTCTTTGTCAGCCTTCGGCGCGGCGGCTTTGGGAGCAGGAGTCATAGTTGAGCGGATAATTGGTCACGACCCTATTAGCTGGGGTACAAACAATACAGTATTAGAGGGAGAGGGCCTCAGAATCCCTAGCGATATCATGACCATCATACCACAAAGTATACCTGTACTACCAGCACCTTAGGCCCATGTCTGGTAGAGGTTTGACCCTATTCGTCGTGCTGGCACTCCTTGTTGGAGCCTATGCATCAGCGTCTCGGAAATGATCTCATACTAGGCCGCCTTCCAGGCCGGAACGCCTCTCTCGCCTTTCCCCGATCCGGGCGAGATAAGCACCTCTATATTTGTGGCGGAACGGGAACCGGAAAGAGCAAGTTCCTCGAGAGCCTAATCCGTCAGGACATCTTGGCGTGGCGTAAATCGAAGTGCGGGCTGATCGTCCTGGACCCGCACGGCTCTCTGTACGACAGCCTCATCCAGTGGCTGGCGTGGAACAAGAATCATCTGGAACGCCCCATCGTCCCAATAGACCTGAGACAGGACGACTGGGTTATCTCCTACAACCTGCTCCGGCAGCGTCGACTCGCTGATCCGGCCGTACTCGTCGATAACATCGTTGATGCGATGGCCTATGTCTGGGGCCAAAGCGGTACGGATCAGACACCTCGCTTTGCTCGCTGGGCCGGGACGATCCTCCGCACGCTCTACGACAACAATCTGACGCTCATCGAAAGCGAGCATCTGATCGATCACCTATCGAGGCAGATGCGCTATCTCCTCACCGGAAAACTCACGGATAAGGCGTCCAAGCAAGATTTGCTCTTCGCGAACACCCTCAATCCGCGCGATTTCGAGTCTCAGGTCGGCAGTACAGTCAACCGGCTTCAAAGGTTCGTTCGCACCCAAACCATGCGCTCGATGTTTGGGTTGCCCGGAGTGTCCCTCGATCTTGGTAAGGCCCTGGACGAAGGGAGCATCATCCTCGTATCTCTCGCAACCGAAGGAGGGAAAGTCTCGAAGGAGAATTCTGAGCTATTCGCAACCCTCCTGCTGAGCGATCTCTGGACTGCCGCCCAAGAGCGCGGCAAGCGCCAAGGCATAAAGCCCTTCTACGTCTATCTGGATGAATTTCAGCGCTTCGTCACCCCGACGATTGCCGAAAATCTCGACGAAGCCCGTGGCTATGGCCTTCACCTAACAATGGCGCATCAGTTTCCGAACCAGCTTCTAGACCGAGGCGAGAGCGGCAAGCGGGTGTACAACTCGATCATGGAGAATGCGTCGAGCAAGGTAGTCTTCCGCCTTACTCATGAAGAGAACCTCCGGGTCATGGCTCAATCGCTCTTCATGGGGGTGATGGACCCTGACGAAATCAAGCATCAGCTCTATTCGACCAAGGTAATGGCCTACAAGGAGGAGATGCGAACGAGCTATACCAAGGCTTCGAGTACGGGGGGCGGCGATTTTTCAGGGACTACCGAAACCGCGAGTGAAAGTGGTTCAACGGGAGACCTCGAAGAAATGCTTAGATGGGCTAAGGCGGCGGCCCTTTCCGGAGGCGACAGTAGCACATGGACTGACTCAGAGAGCGAAACCACCTCCTCTGTGCTTATGCCGGTATTAGGCAAAGAGCTTTCGCACGTTCAGTTCCGCTCTCTCGAAGAGCAGCTATTTCGGTCGATGGCGGTCCTCTTCGATCAGAAGCAACGGCAGGGCGTGGCCCGCTTAGTGGGCATGAGCGCTCCGGTTTCGCTTTATACCCCTGAAGTGCGGCAATTCCCCGGAAGTGCTGAGCGCACCAAAAGTTACATTTCCTCTCTTTGCTCCAAGCTCCCCTTTGCCCTCCCGAGTGCAAAAGCGAAGATTGAGATAGAGCACAGGGCAAAGGAACTGCCCGGGGAGATTCTAAAGGCATTCTCCGATGAGGCAGCCACCGCGAAGCGGAAGATCAGCAAGTGATTACGTTATAATCATCCGATGGCTCAGCCCTCATCGAAACGCTCTTTCGTCCTTCAAGAGCGCGACATGACCTTGCTTCGCGGGCTCTTCGAGTCGCGGCTAAAATCCACAGAACAGATCACCAAACTCTACTTCGATGGACGGGGTGAAGCGGCAAAAAAGCGTCTCCAAATCTTGAAGCGTGCTGGACTCGTCAGCGAACGAAAGCGCCGAGCATTCGAGCCTTCGATCCTGTCCCTCACAAAACATGGCCTCGAAATCCTGAAGGAGAAAGGGATCCTAGCGGAATATCCTTCAGCAACGCTGACCGCCCTCGAACGCAGGGCGCAGGTGAGCGCAAGCACCGTGCGCCATGAACTGGACGTCGTAGAGGTGAAGATTGCCCTCCATCTCGCGGTCAAAGATGAGCCGACATTATCGGTAGCCGAATTTAGCACCTGGCCTGCCCTCTATCTCTTCGAGGCAGAGCTCCCCGCTTTACCGAGGCCAGTCACAGTTAAGCCCGATGGATTCATCCGATTGCACGAGCAGGACGAAGATGGCGGACTCTTCGAGCATTCCTTCTTTCTCGAGGTCGATCGATCGACGGAAACCCTCGATGTGCTGACCGACAAGGCGCTTTGCTACCTAAACTTCTACCGATCCGGCGGATTCGCCGTTCGTAATGGCGGCGATCTCTCGTCCTATAATAGATTCCCATTCCGCGTACTGATGGTTTTCAAAACAACGGAACGCCGGAACAACATTGCCGAGGCATTGCTTCGCAGCAATCCGCCGATCTTCACCCAAGTTTACCTCTCGACCATGGAAGAAGTGACGACCGCTCCCCTAGCCTCAATTTGGATTCGGCCTCTGGATTTTCAGACGGCTACCCAAGGAACTCCCTTCGATCCCGCACTCTCTCCGCGGAAGTGGGGCTATCAGCGACAAACGGCCCGTGAAGTATTCGTCGAAGGGAACGTGCAGAAGTGCTCGCTTCTCAGCGAACCACCGTCTCAGGGAAAGGATCCTGATAGAACGCCAGGAAGAACTTGAAGCGGCTTTCATTACGAGCCCACTCATAGTCGGCGGCGTACTCGGGAGGGAGGTGCCATATTTTGCGCGCAAAATCCCAACGTGAAGGTGCGTCGTCAAAAAGCTGAATAAACATCTCCGCGCGTGAGGCCTTTGGATTAGGCCCGTACCATCTTTCGAGCGAACCGCCTATTCCAATGGTGACGGGGATATGAGGTTCAAATCCAATGTGGGCCTCTGCCTTACTGTGAACCACGATCTGATCCGGTTGCCGAAGGCCGTTGTCCACCCAGCGCCGGGCTCCTAAGTCCGAGTTACGCAGGGAAAGAAATCCAGGCGGAATGTGCACGATCTGCCTATTCGCTTGCGCGTATAGGAAGTAAGTGAGCGCCCTATTGATGCGCTGCCTATCCATCGGCGAAAGCTCATCATGTTTCGCACAACCAGCCGTAAGGCCGAGAGACACGCAGACCAGAGCGATCGCTGGAACAAACGCTCGCACACAGGAAGCTGAATCTATCGGAGCTCCTTCCGCGAGCTGATTCTAGCGGGCAGAGATTACACCGGCGTCTACTCTTCTTCTTCCGGCTGCCTCGATTGGATTCCAGATATGACCGCTCCGACGATTTGGAGGAGGCAGGCCAAGATGAAGCCGAAGGTGCACGAAATGGAAACCAAGCCTCCACCTTGGGTCAGGATTTCCTTATCCATGTGGGATTTCGCAACGAGCATCGAAACGAATGCTCCGGCTCCGCCGAGCGCCGCCCACAGTTTCATCTTCTTGAACGACGATAGCGCGAGAACCAAGGCACAAACGGTTAGCCAGAAGGCCCACGCGATACCTGGTTCGTCGTTTAGACGCTGGGATTTTGCCTGCCCACTTATGGGATCAGGGACGTCGACGGTAGTCCCCATCGCGAGCTGAAAGCCAGACAGCGAGGCTAGTTTCTGGCCCTGACACGACACCTCGACGAACGGCAGAAGAAAACACAGAAGGGCCAGGATGTAGGGTGCGAGCCGGATCGTCCGTTTCGAGATAGGAGGGGTTGAAGCGGTCATGTTAGGCCTGCATGAGCTTCTCGTTGCTTTTCTTCGCCGCGAAATAGCCGATGATCGCGCAAATCGGCCACGCGAGGAATAGACCGAAGCCGAGGGTGAAAAGGCCTACGACGAAGTTGACGATGATCATGATGATCGCGCCCTTCACTGTGGAGTAGAGAAGACCAAGAGGGCCGAAGAAAAATCCGAGAATCGCGGCGATGCCGGGACTCTTCTCGGACTTAACGATGATGACTTGGGGCTTAGCATCCGTGCTCATGGGGTAGTCGATTGAGGTTATTTCTGAGAGTCGGTCGCCACCGTCGTCGGAGCAGTCGATGACTTCGCGGTGGTGTTCTGGATGCCCATGAGTCCGCTCCCAGCCATCTCGGAATTGGTCGTGTTGTCGGAGAAGTCGTAGTCCTCGACGACGCCTTTCTCATCGAGCATGATCTGAAGCCTCTGCTGGCGCAGGGTCATGTTCCCTTTCGTCCCGCCAGCGAAGAGGCCGACATACGGGATGTAGCTCGCGGCCGTGGCGTGGGCCTGCACGTCGGTGTTCACGTAGTTGTAGTTCAGCATCCGCTTTCCGCCCGGCATCATGGAGACGAAGTCTGCTGGGCCGAGGAGGGCTTCGATCTGAGCTCTGGTCGTCACGCCCTTCTGGATCTGGCTGACCTTGTCGGCGCTGATTTTCGTACCGGCTTCGCTGCTGCTAGTGGCGCATCCGGTGAGCACGCAGGCGATGAGCCCCGTGGCGAGGTAGAGGCATAGGTTCTTCATGGGGAAGCAAGACCGTGTGAAGTCCACACACCGATGAAGACTCTTTCCGGTACTGTCAACGTGTGAAGTGCACACATGAAGAAGACGGCCCAAACTGAGGGGCGAAACCTCATCGGGCCGCGCCTCCGCGAGATCCGGCTGAAGCAGCACCCAGCGGTCAGCCAGGAGGACTTGGCCGGGCGCCTGGCCGCCCGAGGTGTCACCCTCGACCGCTCGGCAATAGCCAGGATCGAGAACTCCAAGCGATATGTCTTGGACTACGAACTAAAGGCTTTGGCGGCGGCGCTCAAGGTGCCGCTCTCCGATCTTATCGGTTAGTCTGGTCCACTTACAGCTTGTAGACCAAGACCGGCTCCGTGGCGGAGATCTTCGGGTGGCCGCGCCAGTTCTTGTCCTGATCGAGCAGCACGAACTGGTGGCGGCCGCCGCCGACAGCTTTCTGGTATTCGTACCGAGGGACGGTGTTGTCGAACTGATTGCTGGAGACGTCCTTCATGAAGCAGAAGGTGTCTTTCTCCTTGAGCTCGGAGATGAGGATGGGATGAGTGAGGGTAATCATAGGTGTATTTCGACTGTAGTTACATAGTAACTACATAGTCAAGTCGATTCGTTCCCCCGGGCCGCTCCCAGTCAGTCCTTCGCCGCCGCCCTCTCTCCATTTTACCGGCCCGTAGGGCCGGTGCGTCGTTCGGGCGAGGCGACTACGGACGCCCCGCACGAAAGGTCGGATTATCAGCCAAGCAATCTACTACCATGTCCTACATCGAGGACTTCGAGACAGATTTGGCCTATAAGCTCGAAAGAGCTTCGGAGAGTACCGAGGCGATCGTCCTCTGGGCATCCGAGAAGGTGCTCGAGAGCTACCGCAACGGCCTCACCGCCGCCAAGGAAGGCAAGCAGGTGATACGGAAGGGGCAGAGCCGCGGGGGCGGTTTCGTTCCGCCGCGTTCGGATATGCCCAAGGCATAGCTGGCGCGGTCGTCGGATTTATCAGTTAGCTTGAAATCTAACATGCAAATCGAACTTGTGGCATCGTGGAAGGGGAAGACCGACGAAGAGTCGGATCTTCAATTGGACAGGCTCCACGATGTGACTGCTGGCGGTGTTGGGTACCTCTATGAAGACCGTTGCGACCTCTTGATGGGTGCAGAAGCTCTTTGTCCCGAAGCACTCGCTCGGGGCGCGGCGCGGATAGACGCTAAACTGCTTCGAGAGCGGCTTCCTGAAGCTCTCTTCCATGCCGAGAAGGTCGCACGAATCATCGGTGACGAGAAGGAAATCGAAGAGGTAAAGCGGAGCTTCACTGATTTCGTCGCATTCTGCGAGGAGAAGCAGAAGGAGACGGGTGAGCCAGTGCTCATCGAGGCCGATCAGTTGACGGAATAGCTTTCTCGCTTTCGGAGAAGCCCGCCTTCGGGCGGGCTTTTTTGTGCTGGGGCGGAAGCGGCGCCCCGACCCCCTTACCCCCTACCTGCGGCCTCGCCTCCCCTAGGGGGAAAAAGTTCACCATCTCCGGAGAGATGGTGGCTACATGGGGAACGCCGGGTGGGTATTGATCCCGAACAAACGGGTACCGAACTCCTCAGACTTCCGTAGCAGAGTCATAATACTACATCCCTCTATTTTCAGCCATCGGGAGATATACCTAGCTCGCGACCGATTTCTTTCGGCGCGGCTTCTCCGGGGCCATACTGAATACGTAAGGATCAAGGTGACGTAGAAATGCCTTAGCCCGCTTATACCAACTATATTGCTTCAGCAAATCTCGCCTCAAATATCGCGCACGCCCTCGCAGCTCTTCAGGATCATGCTCATACATTTCAAGTAATTTATCGCAGGCGGCCTCCACATCAGCAGAGTTAATGCCGTCGAAGCCGCCTCTTACCGTTGTCACCCAAAAGCAACCATCGAGGGGATAGTGTCGCTTCCTTAGATGACGATATAGACCTGAGTTTCGGGTCATAAGCAGTGGCACACCCGCAGCAATTGCCTCCCACCCGACAAGCCCAAATCCTTCGTGCCAAGAAAGCATCATAGAAACATGAGCTTTTCTGAGCAATTCCCATGCCTCAGACCGTGGCTTAAAAGCCTGTGCGTCGATTACGAAAGCTCCTTGCGCATACTCTCCCGCTATCTCCAGCAATCTAGCCCTCTGTTTTGCCTGCCTATCCTGATCGGGTGACAATCCCACTATTGTCAATTTCTTGTCTGCTACCTTGAAATCACTCTGCTTAACGAACTCGGAGTAGGCAGCGATGCAAAGGTGCTGCTGCTTGATAATCTCGTTTTTATCTTCGTCGTAACGTCCGAACGAGAATGCCGAGAAGCCCTCACTCGCATCGACAGGGCTAATATCGGGAAGACCGGGGATAAAGTTCCTAACCTTTCTCCGTTGGCGTGCTCTGGGGAGGGTGCTGGCGATAACTCTAGCCGCTTCAGTGAGTAGCGGCCCTACCCCGAAAACCCGGTCGGCGAGCCGGACAATGCTTTCTTGAATTTTTTCCTTTTCGGCAGCTCGCGCGCCATCACCGCCATCCTGCAGTGCCTTATAGGATGCATATTTTGCATGGATGAAAACAGCGCTTCTAGCATCAATAGCGTCGGCAATCCCAAGAGCGATAGGACCTGTAAAAATATCGTGTCCAACTACAAATTCAGGGGGGGTGGCCTCACTTCTAAAAAGTGCCGTTATCGCCGGAAGAGCTTGCGGATCTTCGAAGGATGAAATTCCAGTAACATCCGCTAGCGATATGAGCTTAACTCCGTTGGATCTCGCTGATTCAACTTCGACTTCATCGGCACGAAGCACGCAGCACGTAATACGGTGTCTGCCCTTGCAGATTCGGCCGCAATTTGTCGCCAAGTCGCGATTGAAGGCGTTAATACCACCCTTTCCATCTCCCCACTCCGTGGCGATAAATGCAACAGAACTCATTAATTAGCTAAGTTGGAAGTGCCGATTCAGCCAACACTTTAAGCCCTGTCAATTGTCTACTTACTGTAACAATTAAAAAAACGGCCCATATTGGGCCATCGAGGTTCAAGCATCGAACCGCTTTTGCAGATCTTCTGGCGAAAACTCCGAAACAGAACGTTCTAGCCTTAACCATCGCACGAAGCGATAGGGCAAGATCTGCTCAAAACAGGAATGTGCGAATTGATCGCCCTCCTTTCCGGCCTCAGACATGAGCCATACCCTTCCGATCGGACCCACCACGGACACAGCGATTGCCGCCTGTTCTTTCGAGCACTCAGCGCTCATCGTTGCGACCACAGACCGAAATCCGCCCTGCCAAAGCCACCATGCCGAAGCGAAATCCGGCACAACGATGATCGCCGGAGCCGGACTTTTGATCTGATGACCGTGGTAGAGGAAGAGCGACGGCCGGAGTTCCATCGCTTTGCCGTTTCGCCCCCGTGTCTCCGGAAATACATATTGACCGGGAGTTCGGGGCCTCTCGGACGCATACCCAACCAGGCCGCCTTCTCCGTTCCGTAGCGGAATCGCCAAGGAATCTTTGAGGGAACCCCGAGAGCAGAAACCAAGGCCGAAATGGCTCACAGTCTCCGCCTTGAGTCCCTTGTCCTTCAAGAATTGATGACTCACGTCGAGACCCTTGAGCTCAAAATCCAAGATCGAGTTCACGATGACCTCCTTACTGGATCCGGACTTACTCTCTGGCGCGGGCTTTAGTTGACCGAAGAACCGTTTTTGGAGCTTCAGTGCTACCGCACGGAAGGCTCGCCCATCCTTAGGGTTCACCCGCTCAGCGAGCGCAGCGAACTCTAGAAGGTTTCCCTTAGCTCCGCATCCGAAGCATTGGAAGATGCCCAGATCCAAATTCGCCGAAAACGAATCAGAGCCTCCGGATTGTCCATGACCCGGAAGCGGGCACGGCCCCAAGTGCTGATTACCTTTTCGATTGATTTCTACCTTGTAGTGCCGAAGCACGTCCTCGAAGCGGAGCTTCTCGCGAAGCTCTTTGAAGTCTACCCAGGTTCCGGGCATTGTTGTCCTTTGTTGATGGTGAAAAAGAGCGTGATTGCTCTACTCACCATTTAACCACGCCTCATTCTGTGGGTGACTTGACGCTGTAGCGTACTATATTGTATGATACGCCACCGGGATTTAGCAGCTAGCCGAAGTCCATCACGCTGCGTGACTGACTTCTCTAGCTACTAATGGAACCATCCGATCAACTCATTGAGAGCAGTGTCATGGCTGAAGACGTCATCCGATCACTCGAATCCGTGATTGCAATGGCGCGAGCCGGAGTCGCAAGAATGCCTCCCGGGCAGATGCGGGCACAGAACCCGGATCTCTTTGAGGTCAGCGCAGGGCTAGTCGTTGCGGTGCGGCTAGCGGAGCACTCAAAGGCCGTGCTCCTCAAATCGCTGAAGCTTCCAGCTGAAACCAACCTCAGCGGAGCCGCCTACGCCTTAAGGAACCTCTAAACGGTTCCTTTTTCTTTGTCGAAATCCTCGACGCCCTCCTCCGAAAGAAAGGCTCTCAATGCGAGTTCCTTCATTTCTAGAAGCTCGGGATCATCCTTATACTGCTCAGCATTCTTCGCGCGTTCCTCCTTCGCCAACAAAAGTGCTCCAAGGACATGCGTCTCCTGTTCGGAGAACTTCTTTCGTAGTTTCTCCTGCGCGGTTACCTCCTGCTTGAATTCAGTGGAGGCCTTGATCCGAACCAGCTTCATCTTCAGCTGCTCAATTTCAATCTCATGTTCCAAGTCAGTTTTCTTCAGATCGTGAACGCGCATCTTCTCTTGCAGCAGATCGCGCGGCATTTCCCTGCGATCAGCAACGTACTGACGGGCGGGATGATTTCGGTCTTCAGATTCGTCGAAGAGAACAATCTGGCTGCAGTGCGTGCAGGTGTAAGCGAGCGTTTCCCTTTTGCAGGTCTGGCATTCTGAAAACACGGGATGGTAGCGACGATTGGTATTGATGGCGTCGCAGTAGCCGCATCGCCAATCCATGTCATTCGGAATGTATTTTCCGCAATGCGAACAGAAAATCTTTACGTCGGTCACTCGGTCGAAAATAAGATTCCACAAACCCGAGCCTAACATCGCCGCGTAGACGAGCAACGCACCGCAAATGCCGAGAAACTCAGCCTGCGCCGCCGCGGAATCTGCAGTCAGTCTCTCGACAATATCGCCGACGGCCAAGATGACTACTGCGCCAGACATTGCGATTATCCCTGCACAGCTCCGGCCCCATTTAAAGCGTGGTCTCGCGTCAATTGGGCTTACTTTAGCCATCGGTTTATCCTCGCCTCTACGACCGCACGTTTCGATCCATAATGATCTCGGGATCGCTGGACAATGCTCTCTCCCCGGCAATACCTGAGGCCCATAGGCGGTAATGTCCTCCCGAG
>Ga0134125_10004423_pt1 | contig 16082 bp, 10 predicted proteins | sample KB31751_FD_96464 | JGI IMG/M metagenome (GOLD analysis project Ga0134125, IMG submission 96464) | Terrestrial soil microbial communities with excess Nitrogen fertilizer from Kellogg Biological Station, Michigan, USA - KB3-175-1 | ecosystem: Environmental > Terrestrial > Soil > Unclassified ... | reverse complement strand
CCATTCCAGGCGGAAGATCTGCTCCGCGGTGCGGGAGAGATTGGTGACGTAGGTGATGCTGACTTGGGGAGAAATTTGTTGCTCCATCGTCAGGCGGGCCTGCGGAACATCTTCGATCCCCTGAACCATGGGATCGATTTTTATATGCGTCACTCCGAAGAAGCGCTGGAGACGGCTGGAAACCGGTGAAATGGCGGAGCCCAAAATTGTATTTGCGCCAACGGCCAACACGGCATTGCGGCCCAACTGATTAGTCGCATAAGAGGTGGTAACGTTCGGCGTTTTGCCGGTGGCGAGAAGCGCCACAATATCGTTCGGCTGCAGCGGCGGGTCGGACCGATAGCTGACGTTGAGTTTTTCGATGGTCCCGCTGATAGTGATGTTGATCACCACGCCGCTTGCCTGGGTCTGCAGATCGAGATCGAGAACCGGCTCGATTTTTAGCGGGTTGAAGAAGCTGACGTCGCCGCGATTGATGCTGTAACGGTTGCCGAAGAACTGTATCTGGCCTTCGTTGACCGAACAGCGGCCGAGCAATGCCGGCTTGTCGGGGGTGCCGCGCAAATGAAGGTCGATTTCCGCCTGCACATCCTGGCTCAGCGACGTGGTTAGTTGCAGCGATGGTGAACTCTGGATCGCAATCTCTAACTGCACCGAATGAAGGTAGCCGTTGTGAGGCGATGCGACCGCGGGGGGCGAGGAATAGCTAGCAAATAAGTTGCCGACGTCGGTGCTGGGGTTGAACGCGGCTTTCGTGACCGTGACATTGCCGGTCAGCATACTGCTCTGAAAGGTACCTGTATATTTCAGGTTCGAGTCGAACGTAACACTCACGCCGTTGTAGCGAACGCGTACGTTACGGGCGTTCGCATTGAGGCGGAACACCGCCGGTGCAGACTCTCCAAACGTCATCAAACCCGTAACATCGACGCGCCCGCCGCCGCTGCGCGCGGTGAACCGCTGAATGGTAGCGCGCTTGTTGTCGAAGCGGATAACTCCATTGGCATGATCGAGACCATTCGAGAGATCGCCTGTATATAAGGAAGCATCGGTAATGGAAACCATTCCATTGACCGAAGGATCGAAAATCGTGCCCTTTACAGTGGCATTGATGTTGGAGGTTCCGGTGGACTCGATATTGCTATCGAACGTTTGAAGCAATCTGAGATTCAAACTTCCGTCGAGTTTGATGTTGACGGGGAAGGGCCGCTCGAATCCAAATCGGCCGGTGGCCGCGAGGTTCGTGTCTTTCGCAATGAAACGGCAGCTACGGATGACTGCTTCGCCGTTTTTGAAGTCGATGACGACGGGCTCGGGATTGCGGATCGCCAACTGATCGAGTGTGGAATTGGTTGGTTTCACGCCACTAGTTGCTATGGCTGGGAAAAACTGTAGACGAGCAAGGCGCAATTCGCCAGCAAGGAGAGAAGGCTGCTTCAGCGGCCCGGAAAGAGTGGCGTCCCCTTCCACCAATCCATCGAAGGGAAGCGGATTGTTCTGAAACTTTGGAATGATGGCAGCCAGGCTCGCCAGGCGCACGGGCGGAAGATGGATTTCGGCCTTGCTGTTATACAAGCCAGACAGTTCGACCGCGGCCGTTCCAGCGAAGGCGCTATCGCGGAACTTACCGTTTACGCCGACTACCAGCTTGCCTGCCTCGGTGTTTGCGTCCGCCGACAGGTGGCCGTAATCGGTGTGGTCGAGCGACACGTCTGTGACTCGAAGCAGGCCGGTGATGTTATCCGGCGCGAAGCCACCGTTGCTTATTTGTCCGGATATGTGCAAGCGAGTCTTCAACAGGCCGCGTAGCCCGGATTCGTTCGTGTTGATGATCGCCAGATCCTGAAGAGATAGTCCCGGGGTTTCTGCCTGTAGATCAAGATGTCCTTCAGTCCAATGAGAATGCTCGCAATGGTAGTTGCCACGTATGCTTACCGAGCTTTGAGAGATGCGAAGCAATCCTCTGCTGATCGCCAAAGAATCGCCGTCAGCCTTTAAATCCGCTTGCAGCGAATCGACCGGCTGTCCGGCGATTACCAGATTGACTGCCGTCATGCGTCCAACTGTCTCCGGCTGAGCGACGGTTCCGGAAACAGTCGCTGTTACGTTCAGCCGGCCCTTCGTGATTGGGATACCAGAAAGATGCCACTCCGAACGCAGCGTGGAGATATCCGCATTACCTATGTCAGCGGACAAGCGCAGCGGAGACCCGGGCCGTAGTTCCCAATCCGCAAGGCCGACTTGCCCGGAGAGCGATGCCCGAAGCGCGCCTTGTGTGAGCTGGCCGTTCTGTACCGATATTTGATTCCGCGCGGCATGAAACATCGCGAGGACGGAATCAAGTAGCACAGACTTGTAACGGAGACGATCGGACTTCAGTTGTCCCGCGATAACGGGAGAGCTAAACGGTCCATCGACCGAGCCCTGGAAGTGTAGATGCCCGTTTTCCAGATGCACCGGCAATGTGGTTTGACCGTTTGGATCGAACAACGCGAGAGCAGGTTGCGCATCGGCAAGGTTTGTCGTCGCGAGATCGACATCAAGATGGCGGCCTAAGATGCCCGCAACTTCGAGTGAGCTATTGGGAAGTGTAAAACGCGATTGCCGCAGGTTAATCGTATTGCTTCGCTGGTCGTAGACCGCGTTGAGCGCGCCACTTAGGGGAATGCCACGCTTGCCCGGCGAAATATTTACATCGGTGCTGACTGCAAAATCCCGCAGATGTTCGCCCAAGCGGCCGGTTATCGAAACGGGACCGGTGGCGGCGCCATCCCACTCGATTGCGCGCTTGGTGAAAAGCTTGGCGGCCGCACGAATATTCAATCCGCGCAGGTCGCCGCGCAGCCGCAAGTCGCGATAGTTTTGCAGATCGGCACTTCCGGCTACTGTAGCGCCCAAGCCGCCCACTCGGAGCCGGGTGAGCGAAAGCCCGCTGTTTCGCGCCAGCACATCCGATTGAAGTGTCAGGCCGGCGAGAGAAACGTGCTTATCGCGATAACCGAGATTCTTTGCATCAGCCCTTCCTTTGAACTCAAACCGGCCTGCACGATATGTGCCTTCGCCGGCAACGATTGCCTGTCCTGCCCGGAACTGGTTAAGGCCGAAGATGGAAGCGACTTGCGAAACGCTCGCGCTAGCGTTCAATTTGGCTGTCCAGAGAGGATTGGCGAAATCCTGTAGCGTGGCGGAACCGCGGATTCGATTATCGCCCGTTACGATTTCGAAGGGATTGAACTCGACGCGGTTGTTAGCGAATGCAAGATTTGCCGTGAAGCTGGTAAGCGCCGGAAGATGATAGCCCGAATTTATTTTCAGTTGGCGCAAAGCGATGGCGCCGCGATACGCTTCCGCGCGCGGGTCAAAACGCAGATCGGCACGGAATTGATTTAGATCGGCATCGAAATTGTATTTGCGCTGGTTTATTTCCGCTGTTCCGCGCCGGATCTGTAGGCGCTTCACTGCCAGAGAGAGTAACTGGTCATCCAAAGCGGAAGAGCGCCGCCCGGTAGATGGGCCGGGCAGGTTCGTTGTCCCGTCGGCGCGCATTAGTAAATAGAGTTGCGGCGTATTAAGCTTAATGCCGTCGAGGTCGATTTTGCGCCTGAGTAACGAAACAATTTTCAGTTGAATTTCCGCGCGCTTCACATGGAACAAAGGAGGCGACCCGGCAGGCTCGCTGCCATGCAGTCTCAGGTCGCCAAGTGTAACCGAAAGAGTGCGCCATTGGTAGTCGAAAAAGGGGAGATCGACGCGCGCTCCCGTGACGTGTTCGAGCGTGGCTATGACCCGCAAGCGAATTTCATTCTTAAACCATTGCGATCGTAGAATGGCCAGGGCGCAAGCGGTGCAGGCGACCAGCAACAGCAGGGATACCGCGCCCGCCCACAACAATTTACGGCGCACGCTCATGGCTTAGCGAGATCCTTATCGAGGTAGACGATATTCACCTCTTTTCGCGCCTCATCGAGCCACAAGGAGAGTGCGTATTCGGAGCGTTCGTTGGTGAGCGATCTCTCGATGGCAGCACGGCTATCGTCAAGAGTGGGGGGCGTGCCCGTGCCCTGATGTGCTTTGGTCCAATCAGCAAGCTTCTTGTTGTAGTACTCGGTAATATCTTGTTCGGAAATCTCGACGTCAGGTCGAAAGCGCAAATCGATAAACCCCAAAATCATGAGCTGCCGGCGAAGATGATCTTTCAAGATTGCTTCGTTTAAACCATACTTGTCGAGGGCTTCCGTCATCGGTTTGGCGCCGCCATATTCCTTCTCCGTGTCTGCATAAAGCCGGTCGACACGCGCCGGCGATGGTGGCGTGTACTGCGTCGCCGACGCTTCCTGGCGAACCAGTTCCTGTTCAATCAACCGGCGCGCCGCGGCCTGCCGCGCCGCAACGTCGTGCTTCACCGGCTCATGATTAAGAAAGGCGGTCACCCGCAACTCTTCATCGAGTTGCATTTCCGTTATGACGGTGTGGTCGACGATGATTGCGATTTTATCGAGAACTTCGGCATGGGCGGAAAGAGTGAGGAGGAGAAGAACAACATTAAAGCGGCGTGAGACGCCGCTCGCAGCCCGAGGGGCGGCCCCACTCAAGTCAATCCAGTTTCGAAAATGTCCAAACGACATGTTAGAACGCCTGACCGAGAGAAAAATGAAATTGGAAGACGTTAATGCGTTGGGTGACGCGTGGAAGCTTGTCGCGCGTATCGGGATTCAGGAAATCCTGCAAGCTGCCTTGGTATCCGACAAAGCGGGGCGGGTTGGGGCTTAGGGACAGATCGATGCGAATGGGTCCAATAGGCGTGCGGTAGCGAATTCCAAATCCCGCGGCATGGACCATGTAATTAAAGTCTTGCAAATTCCGCTGCCGGAACCGGAAGCTGATGTGCTGAATATCGCTGTACACATTGCCGGAATCGAGAAACAGGACGCCGCCGAGATTATCGCCGATCAGCGGGAAGCGCAGTTCGAGGCTGTTCATCAATACGGCATTGCCGCCAAGCGGAAAGCCGGTTTCCAAGTCACGAGGACCGGCCTGATTTTCCGGGAAGCCGCGGTGGGTGGTTGCGCCTCCGGCAAAGTAGTGCTCGGAAATCGGTATTTCCTCGCCACTCTTTAGCGGCGCGTTCCATCCGAAGAAGAGGCTTCGCGCAAAGACCCAATCGCGGTTAATGGCGTGATAGCTGGAATTGCGAAACGTCAGCCGGGTAAATTCCGTTTCAGATGCCAATTGGGGCGACGCATAGCCGAGATCGAGAGTCGTATAGACGCCGCTGTGCGCGTCGGCCGGGTCGTCCCGCTTGTCCTGAATGAAACTCAGGCCCATTAAGCCGACGCGGACCGGCTGCGCGAGCAGCGGAACAAGAAGCGGGTCAATCAGCAAATCGCTTTGGGTAACCCGTCGAAAGGTCAACCGGTACTGGAGAGTATTGGCCTTCGACAGCTTTTGCGACATCTGCACGGATGCCTCGCGGCGAATTGCCGAGAATGTGCGCACGTCGTGTGAGCTGTCGTAGAGCGTCCCAAAGGTAAGGCTCAAGTTGGAATTGCCGGTAAACTGCGGAACGATGTAGCTGAGGCCGGCGCGCTGCTCAAAATTGGAAATTTCCGATTGCAGCGTAACGGTGTGACCCAATCCGAGGAAATTCAAACGGCTGACACCAAATGTGAGCCGCGGCGAAAAGCCCGCCGTTCCAGCCGGGGCGTTCAGTGTATAGCCGCCTCCGATGCGTCCAAACTCCGCGCCAACGCCGACATTGATCGAATAGCGCCGCGCCTCATCGAGTTCATACAAGACATACTTGCTTGCTTCATCACCAGCCGGATTCTGAAGGGCCGTGTCTACGCGCGCAAAGATACCGAGACTGTATAAGCGGCGTTCGGTATCGGTGTCCTTGGCAAGCGATAAGGGGTCGCCCGGATGCAACTCCATCCGGTTGAATACCAGTTCCGGCTTGGTTGTATTCAGGCCTCCGATCAGAACATCGCGTACGAACTTCTGCGGCCCTGGATGAATAACGAAGCGCAAATTGACGCGATCCGGCTCCTTCGACGGCTGCATTTCATAGTCGAAAGTGGCGTTCAAGAACCCGTTGTCGTAGAAATAGTTCAAAACATTGTCGCGATCGGAAGCCACGTTCACTTCGCTATAGGGCTGGCCGGGAACCGAGTGCAAAATCGATTTCACATAGCTGTCGTCCGGTGACTTAAGGCCTTCGACGGAAAGCTGGGAAACCAGCGTCTGCGGACCTTCGGCAATTTGAATAAAGACGGCGATGTGGTCGCGCTTGCTTCGAAAGTTGTCGAGGGTGCGCTGCGACACTTTAACGTCTAAAAATCCGTTAGAGTGATACAGGTCGGTAATAGCCTGCAAATCTTTCGCCAGCAGAGCTTCGCTGTAGCGGCCATGCGGGAAGCGCGGGAAAGTTGCCGGCGTGAGGTACAGCCTCTCGCGAATGGTTTGGGTTGTGAAGTATGTATTTCCGTCAATTTGCAGCTTGGCTAATTTGTGGACGTGTCCTCTGTCGATGGTGTAGGTGATGACACGAACGTTGTCCGATTCGTTGTGCTGCGAATGCGTGACTTTCGTTTCGAAATAGCCCTGCGCCTGGAAGTATTGCGCAATGTTCCGCTGACCTTCCATAATGAGGTCTTCATCGACCGTGCGTTCCTGATAAATGGGCACGAGCTGCCGCAATTTGCCGCGCCGGAGTTTGGCTCCTTCGGCGCGAATAACAACACGCGGGCCGCCGTTTATGAAGATAACCGGCTTGACGGTATTGGTAGCGGAATTATAGTCCAGGCGCCGCAAATTCACGCGCGCCAGTAGAAGGTCTTTCTTTTCGTAATAGCGCCGGATGTTATCGAGCCCTTGCTGCAGGCGCGCCTCGGTCACCTGGCGCCAATCCAATAGCCCGAAAAAGCGCTTCCACTTGGTTGACTTGACGATGCCCGCCACGTCGCGTTCGGGACGGCCTTGAATGGTGGGAGCTTCAAAGGTGGCCCGATCGCCCGCGTCGACATTAAAAACAATGTTGATCACCTCGTGGCGTTCATCGCGAACGGTATGAACATTGATGGACGGATTGTAGTAGCCATTGCGCCGTAACAAATTGCGAAGCGATTCGATCGCCCGCTGCCGGTCTGTATCGTGGTAGGGCTGCCCGAGGATGAGTTTGGTGGCGCTTACCAACTGGCCGCTGTTCGGAGGCTGCTTTACGCCATTCACTTCGACGCGGCCGATAAAGTAAGCGGGCTTGGTTATGAATGTCAAGCGCACACCATTCTCGAAAGCGGCGCCCTCGACCGAAATATCGGCGTATCTTCCGGTGGCAAACAGGGCTTGTATGGCGCCGGCCAGGTCGCGCGCGTGGAATATCGCACCTTCCTTCAGTGGCAGAAGTGTTAAAAGGTGCTGGTTGGAGTAAGGTTGAACGGACGGGTCAAAGCTGATGCCGGTGATAGGTTTGCCGTCGTAGTTGGTCACGGGCGTCGAGACGCGTCTCGACGCGGCAGGCACGAGTGCCTGCGCCACGGGCCGCGCGTGAACTTGCATTGCAGCCGCAAGCCAAAAGATCGCCGCCATTGCTACCATCGGACTGTATGAAACCGGGTGACCGGGAGCGCTATTCCCGGCAAATCCTCTTTCCACCCATAGGCGAAACGGGCCAACAAAAAATTGCGAACGCCCGCATCGCGATTGTCGGATGCGGCGCGCTCGGAAGTTTTCAGGCGGAATCGCTGGCGCGCGCCGGGGTGGGTTATTTGCGGCTGATCGATCGCGATTACGTCGACATCTCCAATCTGCAGCGCCAATGGCTGTACAACGAAGCGGATGCGCAAGCGGAGACGCCGAAAGCAATTGCCGCTGCACGCCGCATATTGGAAGTGAACAGCGGCGTTGAGGCAGTCCCTTGCGTGTCCGATCTCACGCCATCCAACGCCGAAGAACTCTTGTCGGACTGCGATGTGATTCTCGACGGTACAGATAATTTTGAGACGCGCTACATACTCAACGATATCAGTGTGAAGTTCTCCATCCCGTGGATTTACGGCGCGGCGATTGGGAGCTATGGAATCATTATGCCGGTGGCGGCTTCGGAAGGACCTTGTCTTGCTTGCGTTTATCCCGAGCCTCCGAGCGGCGCGCAGCCCACTTGCGACGTGAATGGAGTATTGAATTCCACGACAGCTTCCGTGGCGGCGCTTCAGGTTGCCGCATGCCTTCGACACCTGACCGGTGGCCGATTTCGCCCTTTTGTGCAGACACTTGACGTTTGGAGCGGAGAAATGCGCCGGATCACACCAGAGAAGGATCCGGACTGCCGTGTCTGCGGACAGCATCAGTATGCGTGGCTCGAAGGCAAGCGGCGCGTTCCAGTGAGCCTTTGCGGGCGCAATGCGGTTCAACTGCATGAGAACGCCAGACCACTAGACTTGCAATCTCTTGCAGATCGATTGCGGCCGCTCGGCGACGTTCGTGTGAATGAATTCGCGCTGCGGATGATTTTGCCCGAATATCAACTGACGCTTTTTCCGGATGGCAGGGCAATCGTAAAAGGGACGACGGATGTGGGAAAGGCCCGCAGCTTATATTCGCAACTTGTAGGTAATTAGTGAATCGAATACACGGTGAATGGCTGATAATCCAACAACGAATCCGGTTTCAGAATTGCTGCCGATAACGGACCAGGATCATGTCCGGGGAGGGGAGCACGCGGCTGTAACGCTGGTGGAATTCGGGGACTATGAATGCCCTGGTTGCGGCGAGGCTTACCTGGCCATTAAATGCATTGAATCGGAAATGGGCGATGCACTCCGGTTTGTGTTTCGCCACTTTCCGTATTCGCGCCTTCATCCCCATGCGGAGTTGGCGGCGCAGGCGGCCGAAGCCGCGGGCGCGCAGGGGCGCTTCTGGGAAATTCACGATCTACTGTTCGAAAATCAGGAGGCGCTCGAATTCGACGATCTGGTGGGATATGCCAAGCGGCTTTCGCTCGATCTCAAACAGTTCCGGGACGATCTGAAATCCGAGAAGTATTTAGAGCGAGTTCGCGGCGATTTCCGGTCGGGAGTGCAAAACGGCGTATTCGGAACTCCGACGATATTTTTGAACGGCATTCGCCACAATGGCGAGGCTGATTACGAGACGCTATCGGCCGCCATCGCCCGGCTTCGCGAGGAAGACACTCCGCAAGCCGGCATTACAGAAGAGTAATCTCTTCGCCACGCATTTGCGGCTCATTTGCGCCGAAACAAGTGGCGGCCAGCACTCGTCCTCAAACAGGAGCTAGCCTGCCCAATGATCTCTCTCAACGCGATCTCTCACGACGCTTGCTGTCCCGTTTGTGGGCCGACTGAACCGCTTCACACTTCGCGACGCCGCCTTCCGGAGTTCGCGTTGTTGGTGGTACTAATTCGCCCGCTCCGCTGCCGGAATTGCTTCCGGCGGTTCTACCGGTTCGCGCTTACGGGTCCCGGTAATAAATAAGCCGGCCCAAATTTCCAAATTGAGAAGGCGCCAGATGCGATCGGTTGCGTCTTCCTGATTGCTGCGATGGCGCCCGAGCAAATCAGCTAGCGTTTTTCGCTCGACGACGGAAGCAATAAAACTCGATTTATTTTCAAGCAGTTCGTAAACGGGTTCCGCCGCATCCTCGCGGAGCCACGCCCGGAGCGGAGTAGGGAATCCCATCTTTTTGCGAAAAACAATGTTTCGCGGCAGAAGATCTTCTACTGCCTTTTTAAAGATGTATTTCTGAACGCCGCGGTGGATTTTCAGCGATCCGGGAATAGACGCCGCAAACTCAACGAGGTGATGATCAAGCAAAGGCACGCGGCTTTCTATCGACGCCGCCATGCTCATCCGGTCCTGTTTCATCAGGAGTTCGACAAGGTAGGTCTTCTGATCGGCGTACAACATGCGCGAGAGAAGAGTATCGCCGGGGCGCTTGTCAAAATGATTCCTGTAATTAGCATAAATATCCGTTCCCTGCCCCGATGCCGCAAATGCGCAGTAAAAGTTGTCGAGATAGAGAGCTTCAATGGACTCGCCGCGCGCCAGAAACGTATGTCGCAATTTTCTGCGAAGATCGGAACCAAGCAATGATGACGTTTGAACAAAGTCGCTGATTCCCCGCCGAAATGCAGATGGAAGACGACTATAGAGCGAAGCACCTCGAACGTTTATCAGGTTCCAGCGATAGCGTTCGTAGCCGCCAAACAATTCGTCGCTGCCTTCACCTGTGAGGACGACCTTCACGTGTTGTGACGCCAATCTGGATACGAAATACAGGGGAATGCTCGACGGCCAGGCGATTGGTTCATCTTCGTGCCAGATCAATTCCGGAAGCGCGCTGAAGAACTGTTCTCTACCGAGCAGCACCTCACGATGCCGGGCGCCGATTGCCGCTGCCGCTTCGTCGGCGTATCGCAATTCACTGTAGCGGCTCTCGTTGTAGCCGACAGAGAAACTCTGTACCGGGTCGCGCGTGAACTTTGCCGCTATTGCGGCAATGGCGCTTGAGTCCACACCGCCACTCAAGAATACGCCGAGCGGTACATCGCTCATTAAGCGCGATTGAACAGTATCTTCCAACCGGCGGCGGGTCTCTGTAATAAGTTCGCGCGCAGTTCCGCTGGAGGGGGTTGCTTGCGGTACATCCCAATACTGCTCGATGCGAAGCTGTGGCTGGGGCATCGCGAAATCAACAGAAAGATAATGGCCGGGGAGCAGCTTCTTGATGCCGCGGAACAGAGTATTCTCGCCGCTCAGATAGCCGAAGGCCATATGTTCCTGGAGCGCTTCCTCTTCGACGCGCGCCGAGATCGACGGATGCCGCAGTAGCGCTTTTATTTCGGACGCGAACGCGAAGAGACTTCCGTCCCAGAAATAATAAAGCGGCTTTTTCCCGAGGCGGTCGCGCGCGCAAAAGAGACGATTGGTGGCGCCGTCCCAAATGGCAAATGCGAACATGCCGCGAAAATGGGCGAGGCATTCCGGGCCGAACTCTTCAAACGCATGCACGATGGTTTCGGTATCGCAATGCGTCCGGTATTGATGGCCGGCGCGCTCTAGTTGCTCGCGCAACTGCACATGATTGAAAATTTCCCCGTTGTAGACGATCTGTAGCGAACCGGCTTCATTGGCCATTGGCTGATGACCACCCGGAACGTCAATGATGCTGAGGCGGCGATGACCGAGCGCGGCGAACTCATCGACATAGTAGCCGCTGTCGTCGGGGCCGCGATGCGCGATCGCATCGGCCATGCGTCCAATGATGGAACGCGCTTCCGAATTTCGCTTGGCGGAAATAAACCCCGCAATGCCGCACACGATATAAGGCTACTCGAACGATTAGACGTCGGCCCGCAAGGGATCAGCGTGAAGCCGCCGTCCATCTCCAACTATAGAAGCGATGAAAGCAGGTGTGGCAACGCTGCGGGGAATGCAAGAGCATGATGGCAACCCAGTCGTACCAACGTCGCCGGGTCACGTGGCAATTCGGTGAAAGGCAGATCGGGCAGGCGCGCACCATGGCACTCCACCACCCCAAGCGTTCCGGCAAGCCGGAGCCGCAAGGAAGTCAAAAACTTTCGTCCAGGACTTTCAATTTTAGCGCAGCGTCATACGGTTACGCAAAAGTCAAGGACCGAAAGTACTATCGGAATGAGCTATTCCGCGCGAATCTCGATATGTCCGATTCCGCCTTCGACCTTCACGTGAATGTTCACTTTCGCGGAATCGTAAAGCGAATTCTCCCAATGATCGCCTTTTTTGGTGAGTCCGCTGATATCAATATGGCCTATGCCGCCATGCGCTTCCGCCCAGATGCCGACATCGGAAGGGAGCAGAACCCTGGCATGGCCGACGCCGCCTGAGACAGCGACGTTGTAGTCGCGCGCGGGATGGCCACGCAGATCGACATTCACCTCACCCGCGCCGATGTGAACGGTAAGGCTGCGAAGGTTCGTATCGCCAAGCTTCAGTTCCTGCTTACCGGCGCCGCAGTTGATGCGGACGTCGAGCAGCACGCGATTGTTTACCTGCAGATTCCACTTGTAGCGATGATTGCCGGCCCCCGGAAATCCGTGTCGTTCCGGCTGTTTCAGGACGATATCGGTGGAGCTACCGATGTTGGAAACGTGAAGGTCGGGCTTCCAGGTGGGGATGTTGTATTCAATGCTCCCTTCCAGCAGATTGCTCGCCCCGCCGCTGAGAGTGAGTTCGCCGGCTGCCAAATCAAGCTCCATCTTGCTGCGCTCGGCTGAACCGAGGTTTACGTTGATAGGCATGGTTTCCGTGGGTCCGGTCGGCTCCGGATGCCAGCCGCAACCGCCAAGCAGGACGATTCCGGCGCTTAACAGCGCGCCTAGCATAGGTTTGCAAAGAAGGTTCATGACCATCTCCCGAAAATGAATACGCAATCGAAGGCGCTTGAGTTCGCTTAGTGGCGGCGGAACGAATAGAGCTCGCGAAAAACCGCTCCGTTGAAGACACGGCCCTGGGCTGGCTCTCGGGCTAGGAACTGGGGTCGCTGACGCTTCCGGCTCCGTTTCTGCATAGCATCCGAATGGGCTATGTCTTCATTGCGATCCGCGGCCCAAAGGCCCATATTTACTCCCTCGCGGTCGCGGCTCGGCAACTCACTGCAAACGTAGCAAAGTGTATTCCGAGCCCGCGCCTGCAAGCATGATAAGGACTGTATATGGTGATCGAGGTAGTGGATTCGCATACCGGCGGCGAACCGACGCGCGTAGTGGTTTCCGGCGGCCCCGATTTAGGCGGCGGCTCGCTCTCGGAGATGCGCGAGCGGTTCCGGAATCATTTCGATGCCTACCGCTCAGCGATCGTAAACGAGCCGCGCGGATGTGACGCGATTGTCGGCGCTTTACTGTGCCCCCCGAAGGATCCATCGTGCGCGGCGGGCGTTATTTTCTTCAATAATGTTGGTTATTTAAACATGTGCGGCCACGGGACAATCGGGCTAGTGGTAACGCTCGCATATAAAGGATTGTTGGGTCCCGGTTTGCATAAGATTGAAACTCCAGCGGGAATTGTCACAGCGCACCTGGACGATAACGGTTGGGTAACGATACGCAATGTCGCAAGCTATCGATTGAGCGCGGGAATTTCGGTCGATGTGCCGGGAGTTGGGCCTGTCTCGGGAGATGTGGCGTGGGGGGGCAACTGGTTTTTTCTGGTGCCGAACAGCCCGATCGAGCTGAAGGCCGCGAATATTGAAGAGTTGACGAATTATACGTGGCGGATACGGCGCGCCTTAGGCGAGAACGGAATTACCGGTAAGGACGGTCAGGAGATAGACCATATCGAATTGTTCGGCCCGCCGGAGCGCAGTGATGCGAACGCGAAAAATTTTGTTCTGTGCCCAGGGCGGGCCTATGACCGGTCGCCTTGTGGTACCGGCACAAGCGCGAAATTGGCCTGCATGGTTGCGGACGGCAGATTCTCGCCCGGACAAGTATGGCGGCAGGAAAGCATTATCGGCAGCTTGTTCGAAGGCCGAGTGGAGATTAACGACGGCGACGTTTATCCGCTAATCAGGAGTACCGCCCATGTAAATGCAGAGTCGAAGCTTGTGCTGGACGAACGCGACCCGTTCTGTTGGGGGATACCGGCATGAGTTCGCCCTCTTACGACGCCATCATCGTGGGCGCGGGCATTGTCGGAGCTGCGTGCGCCTACGAATGCGCGCTGGCGGGGTTGAAGGTGGTCGTGATCGAGGCGGGGCGGCCCACGGGCGGAGCAACGTCGGCCGGCATGGGGCACGTCGTTGTCATGGACAATTCGGAAGCGCAATTTGAATTGACACGCTATTCGCGCGAATTGTGGAACGAGCGGGCCAGCGAATTACCCGATGGCTGCCAATACTTTCAAGCGGGGACTTTGTGGATTGCGGCGGACGAGAACGAGATGCAGGAAGTCCGGCGCAAACATGGGTACTATTCGTCACACGGCGTGCGGACAAGCATTCTTGGCGGAGCCGAGCTGGCACGGTTGGAACCAAACCTCAGGCCGGGTCTTGCCGGAGCGTTGCTGGTGCCTGACGACCTGGTGCTCGATCCGCCCTCGGCTGCGGCTTACTTTCTAAACCGCGCAACCGATAAAGGGGCGCGAGTGATGACTGGGCAGCCTGTCGGACAGCTTGATGATTCCGGAGTCCGGCTGGCGAACGGCGATGTATTGCAAGCAGGCGCGTACATCAATGCCGCCGGATGGCAAGCTTCGCAATTAACAAGCTGCCTTCCGGTTGTGGCGCGCAAAGGCCATTTGGTAATTACTCGCCGCGAGCCAGGCTTTATCCGTCACCAACTGGTAGAGCTTGGCTACCTGCAGAGCGCGCATCAAAGTACGGGATCGTCCGTTGCGTTCAATGTGCAGCCGCGAAGAGCGGGCGAGGTGATCATTGGAGCATCGCGCCAATTCGGATCGGAAGATACGAATGTCGAGGAAGACATTGTTCGTCGGATGCTGGATCGCGCCGTTGGCTATATGCCCGGCCTTTCGAATTTAGAAGGCGCACGCGCCCGGGCGGGAATTCGCGCCGCCACGCCAGATAAACTGCCTCTGATTGGTCAGGTCAGCGGCTACGATCGAATCTTTGCGGCGACGGGCCATGAGGGGCTTGGCATTACAACGTCGCCGGCAACAGCGCGATTGCTGGTGGATGGAATGCTGGGCCGCGAGAGCGCGATTGCGCGGGAGCCGTATTTGCCGGTACGAGAAAGGCTGGCTGAGTGAGGGACTTTGAAAAATTGCAAACCGGTCGCTTACGCTTCCGGCTCCTTATAGCGGTAAACGAGTGAGAAGTTGAATAGTGTTACGAGATGACAAAATACAAACCTGAGATGAGATGGGCCGGAGTGATGCCGGCGATTACCACACCGTTTAAACCGGACCTCGGCGTGGATGTGGAATTCATGCAGAGGCATTGCCGCTGGCTCGTAGACAACGGATGCACCGGGATTGTGGCTCTCGGTTCTCTCGGCGAGGGGCAAACACTGCGGCTGGGTGAAAAGCGCGACGTTCTTAGAGCGTGTGTCGAGGCGGTCGGTGAGCGCGTACCTGTTGTCGCAGGAGTCTCTGCATTAAGCACGGCAGATGCCGTGGAAATTGCGCAGATGGCGCGAGATGAAGAATGCTCCGGCCTGATGGTGCTGCCGCCTTATGTCTATGTGGGCGACTGGCGCGAAATGAAGAGCCATGTTGGCGTGGTGCTGAATGCTACCGACCTGCCAGTCATGCTTTACAACAATCCAGTTGCATATAAAGTCGATTTTGTGCCGGCGCAGGTAAAAGAGTTGGCGAACGAATATCCAACTCTGCGGGCCATCAAGGAATCGAGCGCTGACGTGCGGCGGGTAGCGGCATTGCAGGAACGGATTGGGATGGAACGTCTTGCAATTCTAGTGGGCGTCGACGACTTAATTGTCGAAGCAGCGGCCATGGGAGCAGTTGGGTGGATCGCCGGCTTAGTGAATGCATTTCCAAAAGAATCGGTTGAGCTGTTTCGTTTAGCACAGCAGGAGTCCGCGAGCGCGCTCGCGCTCTATCAATGGTTCTTGCCGCTATTGCGCATGGATACGGTTCCGAAATTTGTGCAGTTGATTAAGCTTGTGCAGGAAGAAGTGGGCATGGGCAGCAGCCGGGTTCGTCCGCCCCGGTTGGAACTCACTGAAGAGGAAAAAGCGGAGGTGCGAGCGATTGTGAAGCAGGCGCTTCGAAATCGCTCCGTTGCGGTCGCGGCTCGTTAGCTATCGCTACTGCAGTTGATCTAAATTTTTGGCGAGCGAAAAGGAGAAAGTCGCGCCCTGTCCGGGCTCGGACTCCAGCCAGATATCGCCGCCATGCCTTTGGACAATCCGGCGGCAGGTGGCAAGCCCAATACCCGATCCGTCGGACTGCGCTGTTCCGCGAACGAATGGCTTAAAAATCCTCTCCAGTTGAGAGGAGTCAACGCCGATTCCGTTGTCATTCACATGAACGATCCAATGCGTGTCCGACGATTCCGCGGTTATGCGCACCTCAGGCGCGACATCTTTCTTCCGGTACTTCACCGCATT
>Ga0134125_10004420_pt1 | contig 16084 bp, 15 predicted proteins | sample KB31751_FD_96464 | JGI IMG/M metagenome (GOLD analysis project Ga0134125, IMG submission 96464) | Terrestrial soil microbial communities with excess Nitrogen fertilizer from Kellogg Biological Station, Michigan, USA - KB3-175-1 | ecosystem: Environmental > Terrestrial > Soil > Unclassified ... | reverse complement strand
TACTACCAGACGCTGCGGGTGACCGACGTCCGCAACATCGACATCACCAGCCCCAGTCCGACGGCGGCCGACTTTCTGGTGTCGCGCAACGGACGCGCCTACGGGGTCGAGATCCTGCTGCGCCGGGCGGACGCGGGGCGCCTGTTCGGGTGGGTGGCGTACACCCTGTCGTGGAGCCAGCGCTACGACGACACGGGCGTGCTCGGCCGCTCCGACTGGGACGAGCGGCACATCTTGAACCTGGTCTCCGGCTACCGGGTGGGCCGCGCCACCACGCTCGGCCTCGGGTTCCACCTGAACACCGGCCGCTGGGCGCCCGTCATCAACAGCCCGGACGGCGCCTACCAGCAGCTTCCGCTGTACTACCAGATCGATCTGCGCGCCGAGCGCCGATTCGTCTTCGACCGCTTCATCATGGACCTCTACGCCGACTTCGAGAACGTCACGCTCAACCCCGAGGTCGTCCAGCTCCAGTCGGTGGCCAGCCCCAGTGCGCCGATGGCGGTCAACCAGGGGGCCTTGAAGCTCATTCTGCCGACCATCGGCCTTCACGCTCAGTTCTGAGCGAGCGGGCGGGGCGGCCGGTCACTCGAACAGGTTTGGATACGGCTGGGTGGACGGCGCCGAGCTGCCGGCGGAACCGCCGGCCGGGGCGCTGGATTCGCTGGAAGGGCTGGTGGTCGGGGTGGTGATGGTCGAGGGAACGACCGCGGTCCCGGCCCCCGACAGCGTTTCGCCGACCGCGGAGACACCGGCGGGCGCCGCCGTGGTCGCTCGTCCCGTCGCCGCCGACGTCGAGCTGGCGCCGCTGGTGGTGGTGCCGAACGCGGGCACCGCGCTGGACGAGGTGGGGTCCGGCGCGGTCGCCGGGGGCGTGGACTGGAAGAAGTGGCTCGAGCCCAGCGCGCTCCCCGTGTATCCGCCGGCGGAGATGCCGACCGACGGCCCGGTGGCACTCTCCAGTGCCGAGCCGGACGTCTGAGCCACCGCCCCGGCCGTCCAGAGCCAGACCGCCGCAAACAACCCGCGCCGGATGGATTTCATGGAAGTAAGTTAAGGCTCGAAGCGGCGCCCCGATAGCTCAGCGCCCGCCGGCAGTCGGCGCGCGGGCCGAGCCGACTGACAGCATCTCGGGCGTGAGCTCGGCGAACGAGCCGACCACCAGGTGCGCCTGGGCGTAGCGAGCGCGATCCATGGCCGGGTCCGGCAAGGCGATCACCCGCATGCCGGCCGCGCGGGCCCCGGCCACGCCGAACGGCGAATCCTCCAGCACGACGCAGTCGGCGGGGGAGGCGCCCAGATCCGCGGCGGCGGCCAGGAAAATGTCCGGCGCCGGTTTGGAACGGGCCACGCGCGGGTCGTCGCCGCACACCACCGCCTGGAACATCGACAGCCAGGCCTGATGCGGGGCCGCCTTGACGGCAAACAGGCTGCTCTCGGTGCTGGTCGCGATGGCCAGGCGCGCGCCGCCGGCTGCCAGCGCGCGCGAAAACAGCTCGGCCCCCGGCATCGGCCGAGCGGTGGCAAACAGGCCCCTCAGGATCTCGTCGCGCTCGCGAACCAACGCGGCGGGGGCCATCGGCAGCGCCAGCGCCTCCACGATGATCGCCGCCGCCTCCAGCGTTCCGCGGCCGATGCACTGGCCTTTGACCGACCAGTCGTAGACCTTGCCGAACCGTCCGGCGATCTGGGCGATGGCCTGCGTGTAGAGCGGCTCGGTGTCCAGCAGGACGCCGTCCAGGTCGAAGATGACGTTCATGCTGCGCATCTTGGACGTTTAGCCGCTGTTTGTGATTTGCGCATGCAGATACCCAACGCGCGCAATGAAATTGATCGATTCGTTGACAACCAGTGGCAATGCATGAAATCATGTCGCCGCCTGTGAGGAGGGGGCCTCGCGGCGAAGTTGCCCCCTTTGAACCGCACTCTGTCCCACACCGGCGTATCCCGGCGGAGACGGGCGCGCGCGATCGCAGTCGCGACGCCCGTGCAACCGATCACGCCACGGGTCTGCCCGGCGTGAGCCCGGAGTCGCCTCTCGAATCGGTTGATTGAGCCATTTCGCAAACGGAGATCCCAGATCACATGAAAAAGGCGTTGGTCCTCATCCAGGTGGGTTCGTTGTTGATGTTTGGGTGCGGCGGAGGATCCGGCGCCGGTGAAACGGGCGGGTCGGGTGGAAAGGGGACGGGGGGCAAGGGGACGGGCGGTGCGGCGGGTAAAGCCATCACGGGCGGTGGCGGAGGCGGCGGGAGCGCTGGGCACGGCGCGGCTGGCGGGGGTGGGTCGAGCACGGGCGGGGCAGCGGGGGGAGGCGTCGGCGGCGCGGCCGGGAGCGGACCCGGTGGCGCCGCCGGCGACGGGGTGGCGGGCAGCGACGGAACCGCCGGTTCCGGTGGTGCGGGCCAGGGGGGCGTGGCCGGCAATGGCGCGGCCGGTAACGGCGCGGCGGGGGCGGCCGGCAACGGCGTCGCGGGGGCGGCCGGCAATGGCGTCGCGGGCGCGGCGGGCAATGGCGCCGCGGGCAGCGGGCCACCCCCGACCTACACGGTCGGTGGCTCGATCGCGGGGCTGACCGGGACCGGCCTCGTGTTGCAGGACAACGCCGGCGACAACCTGGCCGTGGCCGCGAACGCGACCGGCTTCACCTTCACGACGGGGCTGGGCAGCGGCGCCACGTACAGCGTGACGATCCTCAGCCAGCCCAGCTCGCCGACCCAGACCTGTTCCGTCGCCAACGGCTCGGGCCAGATCGGAACGACGCCCGTGAACGGCGTCGCCATCACCTGCAGCACGAACACGTACGCGGTCGGCGGAACCGTGGCCGGTCTGACCGGCACCGGCCTGGTCCTGCAGGACAACAATGGCGACAACCTCACCGTCGCGCCCAGCGCCACCATGTTCACGTTCGCGAGCGCGGTTCCCAGTGGCGCGGTCTACGCGGTGTCGGTTCTGTCCCAGCCGACCTCGCCCGCGCAGACCTGCACCGTCACCAAGGGTTCGGGGCACGTGGGGATGGCCGCGGTGGGCGACGTCGCGGTGACCTGCGCCACCAACAGCTACACGGTCGGCGGCTCGGTCACCGGCCTCGCCGGCACGGGCCTGGTCCTGCAGGACAACAACGGCGACGATCTGACCGTCGCCTCGGGGGCCAACGGGTTCACGTTCCCCATCAAGGTGGCCAGCGGCGCCGCGTTCAGCGTCTCGATCAAGACGCAGCCGACAGCGCCCAGTCAGACCTGCATGGTCGCCGGCGGCAGCGGCACGGTGATGGCCGGCGACGTGAGCAGCGTCAGCATCAACTGCACCGTCGACAAGTTCGCGGTGGGGGGCTCCGTGACCGGGCTGGCCGGCACGCTGGTGCTGACCGACAACGGCGGCGATGACCTGAACGTCACCTCTCTCGGCAACTTCTCGTTCCAGACCCTGGTGCCGAGCGGCATGCCCTACGACGTCCAGGTGAAGGCGCAGCCCACCGCGCCCAGCCAGACCTGCACGCTGGCGAACAACATGGGAACCGTCATGGGGACGATGGTGGCGGTGACCGTCACCTGCGTCACCAACGCCTTCAACGTGAAGGCGGCCGTCACGGGCGTGAAGGGAACCGGCCTCAAGCTGGCGAACGGCGCCGATTCCGTCGCCGCCGCCGCCGACGGGACCGTCACCGTCTCGACCGCGGTGCTGAGTGGGACCGGCTACTCCGTGATGGTCGCGGCGCAGCCGGTGGGGCAGACCTGCGCAGTGACCGCGCCGGCCAGCGGGACGGTGGGCGGGAGCGACGTCACGGTCGCCGTGACCTGCACCGACAACCTCTACAGCGTGAAGGGGACCGTCACTGGGGCGACCGACACCATCACCTTGAAGAACGGGGCGGACACGCTGACGGTGGGCAACGGCGCCTTCGCGTTCCCGACCAAGCTGATCAACGGCGCCAGCTACGCCGTCACCGCCAGCGGCCCGATCCAGACCTGCACGGTCACGAACGGCGCCGGGGCCATCGCGGCGGCCGACACCAACGTCACCGTCAGCTGCACCGGGTCACTGGTCTACTACTTCCCGTTCGACGGCGACGCCACCGACAAAAGCGGCAACGGCCACGACGGCGACGTGCACGGCGCGACGCTGGTCGCCGACCGCAACGGACAGGCCGACAGCGCCTATTCGTTCAGCGACGGCACCTGGATCCAGGCGGCGGGCGACGCGCTGCCCATCGGCAACGACAGCCGGACGCTGACCGCCTGGGTGAACCTGCAGGACGACCACGGCCAGTGGGGCATCATCTCGTGGGGGACCGGCGACTGCACCGGGCTGATGTGGGGACTCGGCTATCAGGGGTCGGCCACCTTCTGGGGCGGCTGCAATGACTGGCAGAGCGGGACGTATATCCCCACGGATACCTGGACGTGGGTGGCCGTCCGGTTCACGGCGCCCAATCACGTCACCATCCGGGTCAACGATACGGACATGAGCGCCGACATCGGTTACGCCGATACTCAGGCCAGCAACCTCTGGATCGGCGGTGAGACCACCGACAACGCCGACTTCCGGAACTACTTCCACGGCTCGCTGGATTCCATCCGGATCTACAACCGGGCGCTCACCGACGCGGAGCTGGACAGCATCTACACCACGCTTCCGTAGCCGCACCGGCACCGGCTCCCCGACGCCCGCATCGCCCCCGGCGGTGCGGGCGTTCTCATTTGAGGGCGGGTTGCGTCCACCGGCGGGCTTGCCGATACTGCGCGGCATGAAGAGAGCCCTCGCCGCGGCAGCTTTGTTCTCGACCATCGGCCTTGTGGCCTGCTCGAACGAGCACCCGGCCGCCCCGCCCGCCCCGGTGGCGACGGCGCCGGTCCCCGCGGCGCCTGCCGCCACGGCGCCTCACGACGCCGGCGACAAGCCCAAGATGGTGGCCAACCCGGACGGGCTCTCGCTGGCGGACCGCATGGCCAAGCGGCAGGCGGCCGAGAAGAAGCTGGCCGACCAGCTCGCGGTCGAAGAGAACAAGCGCCTCCTGGCCTACGACAAGACCAAGCTGCCGCTGCACAAGCAGGTGGTCGCCGACATCGCCAAGTATCGGTCGGCCTACGCGCACGCCAAGACCAAGGAAGACGTCGAGAAGATCCGCGCCAAGCAGCAGAAGGCCATCGAGGCCACCGGCAAGAAGATGGCCACCATCGACCCCAAGGGGGGCAACTCGAACGTGGTCACCGACTACGACGTGCTGCTGAACGCGCTGGCCAACGACTATCCGGACGCCCTGGAGGCGTCGTTCGACGGCGACAAGAAGCCGCTGGAAGAGCAGACCGCCGAGATCGACAAGCGCCAGAAGAAGGTCGAGGACTGGCTGGCGCAGGTGAAGGCGGCCAAGAAGTAGCCGCCTTCACCGCCCGCGGCCATCAGCCGGCGGTCGCGGCCTCTTCCTTGGCCGGGGCGCCGGCGCCCTTGGTGCGGGCCCGCGCGTCCAGCACGGTCTGCAGGAACTTCTTGGCGTCGTCCGTCCAGACGTCGCCGTAGGTCTGCGTGTACAGCAGCGCCTCTTCCAGCGAACCGGGCTGCGCGGCGGCGATGTTCTCGACGCGACGGCGGACCTTGCCCAGCAGCGTCTTGCCGTAGTGCGCGTTGCTGTCCAGCGCCCGCTCGATGGCGGCCCGCGCCTCGGACTCCTTGCCCGACGCGAAGTACGCCAGGGCCAACCCGACGTCCACGCGCCCCTTGCCCGTGTCCAGCTTGGCGGCCGGCTCGAGGATGGCGATCGCGTCGGCCGGCTTCTCCAGCTTCATGAGCGACTTGGCCGCGATCATGCGCGCCTCGACGCCGACCGACCCCTCGTCGATGGCGTACACGCGCGCCAGCTCGGTCGCGGCGTCCTGGAAGCGATCCTCGTCATAGGCCAGGCAGCCCAGCGCGTGGGCGGCACGGATGTACGGCTGCGCGTCGGGGCGGTTGAAGGCGTCCTTGACCCCCTCGCCCTTCAACTTCTCGGCGTTGGCCTGCTCGGAGGCCAGCACGGCGCCCAGCTCTTCTTTGGCGCCGTCGGCGTTGCCCGCGGCCAGGCGCGCCATGCCGATGCCCACTCGCGCATCGGTCAGCTTGTCGTCGAGCGCCAGGGCCGCCTTGAACTCTTTCTCGGCGGCGCCCGGGCGGCGCTGCTCGAACAGCCGCCAGGCCGAGGCCACCAGCTCCTGCGCGTCGGGCTTCTCGGGCGGGGCGGCGGTGGCCTGCTCGTCGCCCACCAGGTGGCACTTCTTGTACTTCTTGCCGGAACCGCACGGGCAGGCGTCGTTGCGGCCGGTGGCGGCCAGCCGGGCCCGCGCCTCGTCGGCGCTGGCGGAGTCCTTGTTCTGCTCTTCGGTCTTGTTCTGCTTGGCCATTGCTCGGCCGCGGACGATACAATAAAAAGAGCCGACGGGATCATGTCGCTGGCGGGACGAACGATCGCGCTGCCGGAATCCAGGGAGCTGGACCGGCTGGCCGAGCTGGTCGAGGAGGACGGCGGCACGGCCTGGCGCTGCCCTTTGATCACGATCCGCGACGCCCCCGACCCCGGCCCCGCGGAGGCGTGGGTCCGCACGCTGGCCGGCGGAACGTTCGACGACGTGATCTTTCTGACCGGCGAGGGGCTGCGCCGCCTGCTGGCCACGGCCGACCGGCTGGGCCTGCGCGACGCCGCCCTGGCCGGGTTGGCCCGCGCGCGCAAGATCACGCGCGGCCCGAAGCCGGCGCGGGCGCTGCACGAGCTCGGCCTGGGCTCGGACCTGGCGGCCTCCGTGCCGACGTCAGCGGGCGTGATCGCCGAGCTGGCGCGTCTCGACCTGAGCGGGCGGGCGGTCGGGGTCCAGCTCTACGGCGAAGAGCCGAACCGCCCCCTGATCGAGGCTCTGACCCGCGCGGGGGCCACCCCCCACCCGGTCGCGCCGTACGTCTACGCCTCCGCCGCCGACGAGGCCGCCGTGCGCGGGCTGATCGACGCGCTGGCCGCCGGCCGGATCGACGCCATCGCGTTCACCAGCGCCTCGCAGATCGAGCGGCTGTTCGCGGTGGCGGCGGACGCCGGCGCCGAGGCGGGCCTGCGCGACGCCCTGACGCGGACGCGCGTGGCCGCCATCGGCCCCATCGCCGTCGAAGCGCTGGCCGGGCACGGCGTGCGCGCCGACGTGGTCCCCGAGAAGGGGTTCGTGATGCGCCGGCTGGTGAACGCCCTGGCCGAGGCGCTGGGCCCGCGGAGCTAGGCGCCCAGCAGCTTCTTCAGCTCGCCGCGGGCGTGCAGGTCGCGCACGATGTCGGCGCCGCCGACCAGCTTGCCGTCCACGTAGAGCTGCGGGTAGGTCGGCCAGCTGGAGTATTCCTTCAGCCCCTCGCGCAGCTCCTGGTCGCCCAGGATGTTGAACGACTCGAAGGGCACGCCGGTCTCCTTGAGGGCACCCACCACCGCGGCCGAGAAGCCGCACTGGGGCATCGACGGGTTGCCCTTCATGAACAGCATCACCCGCCCTTTGGCGATGGTGTCTTCGATTCGCTTCTTGAGGGAGTCGGTCACGGGGTGCTCCTTGTGTTCGTCTACTCGTCGGGGGTGCGCGTGGTCAGCGCCAGCGCGTGAATGGGCGCGGCCGGCCCGCGGATGACGTCGCCCAGGGCGGCGTAAACCAGGCGGTGTCGCTCGACCGGCAGCTTGCCGGCGAAGGCCGCCGACACGATCGTCGCGTCGAAGTGGTCGCCCGTTCCGGTGGTGTCGACCACGTCGACCTGGGCGTCGGGGAGCGCGGCACGGATGCGGGACTGGATCTCGGCGGGTGTCATGGCGGCTTCGGGCGCCTATATAGCACGGCGTTATACTGACCCTGGATGACGCTGGGGACGCGCGTGACCGTCTTGGCGACCTTGCTGGTCGCGTCGGTCTCGGCGGCGTCGGGCTACGCGGCGCTCAAGGTGCGGCGCGCCAACCTGGAGGGGGACCTCGACCGCGAGGCGCACGAGATCGCCAGCGCCCTGCAGATCGGCCTCGAGCCCGTCGACCCGGCCACGGCGGCCGACACGCTGCTGGACCGGGTGCGGAGCGCCCGCCACCTGGACGAGTTCTTCCAGCTCGAGGTGCTGCAGGTCGGCAACGACCGCCGCACCGACGACGACGCCTGGCTGCTGCTGATCAACGGCGCCGACATTCAGGACGCCCCGGTGGGGCGGGTGTTCGATTCGGCGACCGGCAAGCGTTCGTACGCGATGGCCGTTCCGCTGTTCGACGCGGCCGGGCTGGAGCTGCCGGCGCGCCATCCGGCCCGCCACCCGGCCGCCATCCTGGGGATGCGGCGCGACGCCAGCTACATCGAGGCCGAGGTGGTGGCCAGCGGGCGCCGCATCTTCCCGCTGTTCCTGGTGATGGTGCTGGGGGTCGCCGTGGGCGTGCGCTTCGCCGTCAGCCAGATCGTCTTGCGCCCGCTGCGCCGCCTGCTGGAGGGGATCGACGCGGTCGGCAAGGGGGACCTGTCGCGCGTGATCCTGGCCGAGCGCGACGACGAGATCGGCGAGCTGGCCGGCCGCTTCAACGCCATGACCGGCAGCCTGCGCGAGGCGCGCGAGGAGATGCAGCGCGCCGCCACCGCGCGTCTGGGGCTGGAGGCGCGGCTGCGCCAGTCCGAAAAGCTGGCCACCATCGGGCAGATGGCGGCCGAGATCGCCCACGAGGTCGGCACCCCCTTGAACGTCATCGGGGGCCGGGCCCGCGCCCTGGCCAAGAAGGCCGAACGGGCCGCCGAGGCGTCCGCCCTCACGGATCCGGCGGACGTGGTCAAGAACGCGACCATCATCGGCGACGAGGTCTCGCGCATCACCAAGATCATCCGCCAGGTGCTGGACTTCTCGCGCCCGCGCGGCCCGACGGTCACGCGCGTCGTGCTGGCCTCGGTCGTGGCCGAGGCGCTGGAGTTCCTGCGCGAGCCGATCCAGCGCCAGCGCATCCAGGTCGACGTGCGCGCGATGCCCTCGCCACCCCAGGTGCCCGGCGACCCGGACCAGATTCAGCAGGTCTGCCTGAATCTCATCACCAACGCCATCCACGCCATGCCGGAGGGCGGCACGCTGCGCGTCTCGACCGAGTGCGTGGTGCGCCGTAAGGAGGGGCTGGACCTGGCCGCCCCGGCCGAGTACGCGGTCCTGGTGATCGCCGACAGCGGGCCCGGGATTCCCCCGGCCAACCGCGAGAAGATCTTCGAGCCGTTCTTCACGACCAAGGACCAGGGACAGGGGACCGGCCTGGGGCTGGCGGTCAGCCACGGCATCGTCAAGGACCACGACGGCTGGATCGAGGTCGACAGCCCGGCGGCAGGCGGGGCCGAATTTCGCGTGTTTTTGCCCTGCGCCAGCACCGCGGCCGGGTCCGGTTTCGACGCGCCGGCGCTTGCCGAAATGGGATCGATCGGCAAGGATTGATTCGTCCACGCTCGGGCCCGCATGGCTGAACCCGCCGCCGCCTCCGAGACTGCGCCGACGCTCGCGACGGGCGGGGCAGGCCGCGCGACCATCCTGGTGGTCGAGGACGACGCCGCGATGCGCGCCTTCCTGCGCGAGGTGCTGGAAGAGGAAGGGCACACGGTCGAGGTCGCCACGGGCGGCCGTCCCGGCGTCGAGCGCGTGCAGCAGGGGGGCGTCGACCTGGTCATCTCCGACGTGAAGATGCCGGACCTCGACGGTCTGGACATGCTGCGCGAGATCAAGGCCGTCACCCCCTCGCCGCACGTCATCACCATCACCGCCTTCGGCTCGATCGACACCGCCATCCGCGCCGTGAAGCTGGGCGCCTTCGATTACATCACCAAGCCGTTCGACGTCGACCAGTTGAACCTGTCGGTGCAAAAGGCGCTGGCCGAGCGCGCGCTGCGGTCTGAAGTGGCGCGGCTGCGCGACGAGGTCCAGAAGAGCTACCGCCTGGGCAACCTGATCGGCCGCTCGGTCGGGATGCAGGAGATCTTCGCGCTGATCCGGCGCCTCTCGGGGTCGGCGGCCTCGGTGCTGGTGACCGGCGCCTCGGGCACCGGCAAAGAGCTGGTGGCCAAAGCCCTGCACTTCAACAGCCCGCGGCGCGAGCGGCCGTTCGTGGCGCTCAACTGCGCGGCCATACCGGACACTCTGCTCGAGAGCGAGCTGTTCGGCTACAAGCGGGGCGCGTTCACCGACGCGCGCGCGGACCGGGCCGGCATCTTCCTGGAGGCGGACGGCGGCACGATCTTCCTGGACGAGATCGCCGAGCTGTCGCCGGCGCTGCAGGCCAAGCTGCTGCGCGTCCTGCAAGAGGGCGAGATCCGCCCGCTGGGGGCGGCCCGCAGCGAAAAGGTCGACGTGCGCGTGGTGGCCGCCACCAACAAAGAGCTGGAAGCGCGGCTGGCCGACGGTCGGTTCCGCGAGGACCTGTATTACCGGCTGAACGTCATCCACATCCACCTGCCCGCCCTGCGCGACCGCGCCGAGGACATCTTGCCGCTGGCCGAGCACTTTCTGACCCGCAGCGCCGGCAAGGCCGGCAAGGACGTGCGCGGGTTCCACGAGACGGCGCGCAAGTCGCTGCTGGCTTACGGCTGGCCGGGCAATGTCCGCGAGCTCGAGAACGTCGTCGAGCGGGCCGTGGCCCTGGCCGAGGAGTCCCTCATCCAGCCCGCGGACCTGCCCCAGGCGGTCCGCGAGCGGCGCATGACGGCCGAGGACGATCTGTCGGCGGCGGTGGCGCGCGGCCTGACGCTGGAAGAGCTGGAACGCGAGTACATCAAGCGCGTGCTGGCGGCCGAAGGCGGCAACAAGACACGCGCGGCGCAGCGCCTGGGCCTGGACCGCAAGACGCTGTATCGCAAGCTGGAAGAGTACGATCAGCCGGCCGACAGCGGCGGAGAAGGAGCCCGATGAGCCAGTCTGCCCTCACGACCGCGGATGCGGGGCACCCCGTCAATCTGGAGGCCCGCGCCGAGCCGGTGGCAGAGCTGCTGCGGGCGCCGGCCTCGGGAGCGCCCTGCGTCCACTGGCGGCTGCGCGTGGTCGAGCACCTGACGGCCCACAGCGACCTGGTTCACGACCTGGCCTCCCCGGACAGCTTCGAGCTGGCCTGGGGCAACCGGGAGGGGGGGCGTCCCTCCGTGCGCATTCGCATCGATCCCGACTCGTCGCGGATCGAGGCCACGCCCGCGTTGCACCGGGCCGGCACGCCGGGCGCGCTGGCCGTCGCCCGCGCGTTCGGCTTCCAGGGGAACATCACCGTCGAGGAGGTGGTCATTCGCCCCGGCGAAGCGGTGAGCGCCGAGGGGGTCCTGCAGGACCTGAGCGTGGGGGCGGCCCCGTTTCGGGCGCCGGCCCACGCCCTGGCGCTGGCGGAGGCGACCGTGCGGCTGCAGACCCGATCGCTCGCACCGTCGATGTTGATCCCCTGGGCGTTCGGCACCGCGGCGGCGCTGCTCAGCGGCATGGGCCTGGCCACCTGGGCGGCCTGGCGCTACCACCTGGCGCACCTGCCGCCGGCCAACACGGTGTGGCGGGCGGTGGTGTCGATTCCCGCTCACCTGACGCCGCCCGAACCGCCGCGCCAGCGCTTCCCGTAGTCAGGGGCCGGGGGGAACGGCGTCGGTCTGGCGTTCGGGGCGGGCCGCCTCGAACGCCGGCAGCGACGACGCCGCTGCCTCGACCCGCAACAGCGTCGGGTAGGGGGACAGGTCGACGCCGAAGCGGCGCGCGCCATAGAGCTGGGGGATGAGGTACAGGTCCGGCAGCGTCGGGGCGTCGCCGACCAGGAAGGTCCCGGTGGTCTCCAGCGCCAGCTTCTCGACCGCCGCCAGGCCGCGCACGTTGAACTCGTGCGGCACCCGGTTCGGCTCGGCAAAGGCGGCGTCCCGCAAGAAGTGCAGCAGCGTCAGGTTCTGAAACGGCTGGATCCCGGAGTTGATCATCTCGGCCAGCTGCCGGGCCCGCGCGCGCCGCCAGGGCGACCCCGCCGGCAGCAAGGACGGCGTCGGGTGCCGCTCTTCCAGATAACCGAGGATGGCCATCGATTGCGCCAGCACCTGCGGCGCCGCGCCGCTCTCGTCGGGCGGCATCACCAGCACCGGGACCTCTCCCAGCGGATTGAGCGCGCGGAACTCGGGCGCGTGCTGCCCGCTCCCCAGCAGGTTCACGGCCCGCCGCTCGAACGCGATCCCCTTCAGGTGCAGGGCGATGCGCACCCGCCAGGCCGAGCTGGAACGCCAGTAGTCGTAGAAGATCATTCCGCCTCCACCGTCTGGTCGATGCGGCCGAAGAGATCGCGTCCGCCGCTGTCGCGCATCTCGATCGTCACCCGGTCGCCGGCGGCCAGGAACGGGGTGCTGGGGCGCCCGGCGGCGATGGTCTCTCGCGCGCGCAGCTCCGCCAGGCACGACGCGCCCCGGGCCGGGTCCTCGTTCGAGACGGTGCCACCGCCCAGGATGGTCCCGGCGCCGACGTCACGGGTTCGGGCGATGTGCGCGACCAGGTCGAAGAACGAGAAGTGCATGGCGCCCGCGTCGGGATCCGAGTCCAGCCGCGCGCCGCCGGCCCGCACCACGCGGGAGCGCAGCGGCAGGTGCACGCGCCCCGCGCGCCAGGCATCGCCCAGCTCGTCGGGCGTGACCGCGAACGGTGAGAACGCAGTGGCCGGCTTCGACTGGAAGAAGCCGAAGCCCTTGGCCAGCTCGGCGGGCACCAGGTTTCGCAGCGTGACGTCGTTGGCCAGCAGGATCAGCCGCACGCAGGCCGCCGCGTCGGCCGCGCGCGTCCCCCGCGCGACGTCGCCCAGGATCACGGCCACCTCTGCCTCCAGGTCCAGGCCCGGATCGCCCGCCGGCAGCGGGATCGGATCGCGCGGCCCCAGCAGCGCGCTCGAGCCCCCCTGGTAGACCAGCGGATCCGTCTCCAGCGTGGGCGGCGGCTCGGCGCCGCGGGCCTTGCGGACCAGACGGACGTGCGTGAGGTAGGCCGACCCGTCGACCCACTCGTAGGCGCGCGGCAGCGGCGGGCCCAGGCGCGACTCGTCCACCGGCTCGGCGTCGGCGTCGCCCACCTCGACGCGCGCGGCCAGCTCGGTCAGCAGCGGGGCGGCCCGGTTCCAGCCGTCCAGCGCCGCCTGCAGCGTCGGCGCGATGCCGGTGGCGCGCGCGAACCGCCGCCCGTCGCGGCTGATCACCACCAGCAGCCCGTCCCGGCTCCCGTCCCGCAGCGTCGCAAGCCTCACGAGTCGAGTGTAGTAAGCTGGCGCGCCATGTCCAAGGATGGCGCTGACGGAGCTGACCACAAGGCCGCCCTGGCCCAGCTGCGGGTCCAGATCGACGCGACGGACGACCAGCTTCTGCGGTTGCTGAATCAGCGCGCCGAGCTGGTGCGCAAGGTCGCCGATCTCAAGAACGCCGCCTCGGTCCCCTTCTACGTCCCCTCGCGCGAGCGTCAGATCACCGAGCGCCTGGCGGCCGCCAACCCGGGACCGTTCCCGACCGAATCGATCCCGCTCGTGTTCCAGGAGATCATGAGCGCCTGCCTGACGCTGGAGAAGCGCGTGCGGGTGGCGTTCCTCGGTCCCGAGGGGACGTTCTCGGACATGGCGGTCAAGCGCCAGTTCGGCCTGTCGGCGCGCACGCTGCCAATGGGGACCATCCCGGCGGTGTTCGAGGAGGTCGAGCGCGGCAACGCCGACTACGGCGTCGTCCCCGTCGAGAACACGACGGAAGGGATGGTCACGCACACGCTGGACACCTTCCTCGAGAGCGACCTCAAGGTCTGCGCCGAGATCGCGCTGGAGGTGAACATGTGCCTGCTGGCGCGGCACGACGTGGCGTTCACGGAGATCGAGCGGGTCTACTCGATCCCGATCGCGCTGGCGCAAGTGCGGCGCTGGCTGAGCGCGAACCTGCCCAGCGCCACGCTGGTCGAGGCGCGCTCGACGGCAGACGCCGCGCGCCGGGCCCGTGACGACGCGCGCGGCGCGGCCGTCGGCTCCGAACTGGCGGCCAAGCTGCACGACCTGGTGGTGCTGCGCCGGAAGATCGAGGACATGGCCCACAACATGACGCGGTTCCTGGTGCTGGGGCGCGATCAGGCCGAGCCGACCGGACGCGACAAGACGTCGCTGTTGCTGGTGACGCGCGACGAGGCCGGGATCCTGTACCGCTTGCTGGGCGCGTTCGCGCAGCGCGGCCTGAACATGACCAAGATCGAGAGCCGCCCCTCGCGCCGCCGGGCCTGGGAATACGTCTTCTTCGTCGACATCGACGGACACGAGCGCGACGCGCCGGTCGCGGCCGCCATCGCCGAGGTGCAGAAGGCCTCCGAGACGGTGAAGGTGCTCGGCTCGTACCCACGCGCCGAATCACGCGCCTGAGCCTCCTGCAGATCGAGTCCGCGCGCGTCGCAACAGCCGAACCCCGCGCCCGGAGCGGCTGTCCGTCGAGAAACGACGAATTGCCGAACAGTGTTGCGGATGTCGCAACATCCCCGGCGCTCAAGGGGCGTTTTCCCGCGGTCGATGTCACCTACGAAATGTCCAGGAGAATGTTGCTGGTCGACACGGACGCCGCGCGGTCCGCACGCGTGGCGCGCCTCGGCCGGTCGGTCGACTGGACCGTGGACGTCGCGCAGGGCGCCGCCGAGGGGATCGTCCGGCTGGGCGCCGAGCCCTTCGACCTCTGCTTGATTCACCTGGCCCTGGCGTCGTCGGACGCGACGGCGCTGGTGCTGAAGGCCCGCGCCTGCCGCCCGGCGGTCGCCACCGCCGCCATCGACGCCCGCGGCAGCGGCGCGGTCGAGGTGCTGCGGGCGGGCGCCAGCGAGGTGGTCCCCCTCCCCCGCCGGGCCGAGGACCTGACCGGCCTGTCCGCGCGCCTGTTCGAGCGGCGCGTCCCGGCCCGCGTCTCCGGCTCTGCGCTGGTGGTCGGCGACGACCCGGCGCTGGCCTGCGCGCTGGCTCAGCTGGACGCGCTGGCGGGCTCGGTCCAGCCGGTCCTGATTCGCGGTGAGACGGGCACGGGGAAGGCCACCATGGCCCGACTGCTCCATGCCGCCGGCCCGCGCCGCAGCGGCCGCTTCGTGGCCGTCAACCTGGCCGCGGTGCCGCCCGACCGGACCGGGGCCCAGCTGGGGCCCGACGGGCTCCCCGGCGGCTGGCTGGCGGCCGCGCGCCAGGGGACGCTGTTCCTCGACGAGATCGACGTGCTCTCGCGTGAGGTGCAGCAGGCGCTGGTGGAACGGCTGACCTCGGGCGCGCAGGCGGTGCGGCTGGTGGGCGCCACCCGCCACCCGGTCACCAGCCTGGTCGAGCGTGGCGTCCTGGACCCCGAGCTGGCGGCCTGCTTCAGCGGCGCGACCATCGAGCTGCCGCCGCTGCGGGCCCGGCGCAGCGACATCCCCACCCTGGCCGATCACTTCCGCCAGCAGGTCAACGCGCGCGAGGGGCGCCGGGTGCCCGGCTTCGCGCTGGACGTGATTCGCCGCTTCTCGCAGCACGACTGGCCGGGCAACGTGCGCGAGCTGCAGAACCTGGTCGAGCGGCTGGTGATCACCGCCGGCACGCGGATGGTGGTCATGAACGACCTGCCGTCGCGGCTGCGCATGCAGGTGCTGGACTTCGAGCGCGCCGCGCGCGACATGTCCCCCGACGGCATCGACCCGCGCGAGCTGCTGGCCGAGCTGGAAGCGCGCTTCATCGCCGAGGCGATGGGTGCGACCAGCGACGACGATTCCGCAGCTTTGGTTTCACAGAAATCGCGACGGCGTTACGTCGCGTAAAGGAGCAGATCACACACACTGTCCGTCGGTGAGCGGACCGCCCGCTCACGCCCGCCGAAGCCCGCCCACGTCGGTGATCTGGAGACCGTCATCGCGATGACGGTGTCAAGAATTCCAAACCGCCAATCGGTTGACGGTCGCGGAACGACGACGACGAGAAAAGCCCGCCGTGACGGGGGCAACGTTCAGCCAGGGACGTGGCATGCATCGTGCTCAGTGTCCGGGCATGAACACGAAGCGGAAACCTGCCCAGAAGGCGACTGGGGCCAGCGCGTCGGCGAAGTCGGCGCCCAAGACGGCGAGCAAGAAGCTGTCGAAGAAG
>Ga0134125_10004419_pt1 | contig 16086 bp, 12 predicted proteins | sample KB31751_FD_96464 | JGI IMG/M metagenome (GOLD analysis project Ga0134125, IMG submission 96464) | Terrestrial soil microbial communities with excess Nitrogen fertilizer from Kellogg Biological Station, Michigan, USA - KB3-175-1 | ecosystem: Environmental > Terrestrial > Soil > Unclassified ... | reverse complement strand
CGGGCGGCTCCGGGGTAGGGGAACGATCTGTTACGGGGCGACGGCGGCGTTGGTGGCGCAGCCGGCGAGTCCTACCCCGCCAGCGTTGATGATTCCGAGCCCAGCGACACCGCCCAGCAGGCGGCGCCGCGACAGCCGGCCGGTCAACGCAGGATCCATGTCAGACCACCACCACCGCGGCGACCCGGGACAGCGGCTCGGCCAGCGCGTTGACCGAATTGGCCAGCACGCGCCGCTGGTCATCGGGGACCGTGCTGTAGTCGACGTAGCCGTCACCCTGCCGGTACTTCGACAGCTTGTCGGCCACCTCGGCGAAGCGGGCCTCCACCTGCTGGGCGAGGTCGGCGTCCTTGGCCGTCACGGCCGGTTTGAGCAGCTCGAAAGCCTTACGCGCGCCGTCGACGTTGGCCGCGAAATCCCACAGGTCGATGTGCGAGTACCGCTCCTCTTCTCCGGTCACCTTCGTGGTCGAAACCTCGTTGAGTAGCTCGCCGGCCCCGTTGGCCAGTTGCGCCGGCTGGTAGCTCTCACCGGCGACCTTCGACTTGAGCGTGGCCACGTCGGCGTCGAGCTTGTCGGCGATGGGACTCATCCCGTCCAGCGTCTTGTCCTGCCACAGGGCCTTCTCGATGCGGTGGAAGCCGGTCCAGTCAGCCGGCTTGGCGACGTCGTCAATGCGAGCATCGATGCTCGGGTCCAGCTCCCCGAAGCTCTCGGCCACCGGCTCGACCGTCTCGTAGTGCACCCGCGCCAGGGGATAAGCCTGCCTGGCCTTGTCCATGTCGCCGGCACGTACCGCATCAGTGAACTGCCTGGTGGTCACCACCAGCTGGTCCACTTCGGCGACGACATAGTCGTGATAGCCCTGGGTGGCCGCCGCCAGTGAGGTGTTCGCGGTAGCGGTATCCGGACGCCCGGAGCGGTCCGTGACGGTGAAAGCCCACCTATTCGTCGCGCCGCCGGGGCAGTGGATGCTGTAGCTGCCGCCGTCTTGCAGGCGCAGCACAAGGTCACCCGACGAACCGGGTTTGACGCCTTCCTTCTCCCCGAGAATCCTGCCGTCGTGGAGCAGCTCCACCTCGGTGACCGTGGACGATCCGGCGTTGGTGATCGCGAACTTCACCGGGCCCGCAGGCACGCTGGCCGGTTGTGGCTCGCAGCCGGCGTCCGACAGAGCGATCTTCACCTCGGTGGGAGCCAGGTTCTCCGGAGCTGGTCCACTCGGTTGACCGCAGGCCGCCAGCACAACCGCGGTGCAGGCGAGGACCGTTGCGGCGACTCCCGATCTGACTTGGGGTGACGTGGGTCGGCGACCCCATCGGTGGAAGGAGCCACCGGTCAGTGCCACCTTTCGCCCTTGTCCGGTAACTGAGCCAGGCAACATCGCATCTCGATTCGTTCATTAGTGTGAATAGCCTAGGCTCAAATAGGCTAGGCTTGCCTGAACGAACATGTCAATGCAACGGGCATATACGTCAGCAGGCACTACCTGTCGTGCGGGCCGGATCACTGCTTGCCGACATCACCCAATGATCTCGATGCCTCGCCCTGCGGCGGTTGCTGGATCGTGACGAGCAGCCGGGAACATCTACCGCCACCCCGCCGTTGAGGGTGACAGAAGGTTGAGCCGGGTCCACTCAAGTCCTGGGTTGACGGCTCGGTATAGTCAGCCTCCAATGTTGAGTGGACATCAGTCAAGTTCGAAAGGGTTTCTCACATGGCTCGTGCGGTCGGCATCGACCTAGGGACCACCAACTCCGTCGTGGCCGTCCTGGAAGGCGGCGAGCCCACGGTGGTGGCGAACTCGGAGGGCTCGCGTACCACGCCCTCGGTGGTCGCTTTCGCCAAGAACGGCGAGGTGCTCGTCGGACAGTCCGCCAAGAACCAGGCGGTCACCAACGTCGATCGAACCATCCGGTCGGTCAAGCGGCACATGGGGACCAACTGGTCCACCACGGTCGACGGCAAGAAGTACACCGCGCAGGAGATCAGCGCCCGGGTGCTGATGAAGCTCAAGCGCGACGCTGAAGCGTACCTGGGTGAAGACGTGACCGACGCGGTGATCACCGTGCCGGCCTACTTCGAGGACGCCCAGCGCCAGGCCACCAAGGAGGCCGGCCAGATCGCCGGTCTGAACGTGCTGCGGATTGTGAATGAGCCAACCGCGGCCGCGCTGGCTTACGGCCTGGACAAGGGCGAGAAAGAACAGACCATCCTGGTCTTCGACCTCGGCGGTGGCACGTTCGACGTGTCCCTGCTCGAGATCGGCGAAGGCGTGGTCGAGGTCCGCGCCACCTCCGGGGACAACCATCTCGGCGGCGACGACTGGGACGAGCGGATCATCAGCTGGCTGGTGGACAAGTTCCGTGCCTCCCATGGCATCGACCTGAAGAAGGACAAGATGGCCATGCAGCGGCTGCGCGAGGCCGCCGAGAAGGCCAAGATCGAGCTGTCCAGCCAGTCCACCGCGACGATCAACCTGCCCTACATCACCGTCGACGCGGACAAGAACCCACTGTTCCTGGACGAGACGCTGTCCCGCGCAGAGTTCCAGCGGATCACCGCTGACCTGCTGGACCGCTGCCGCGCCCCGTTCCGCAACGTCATCAAGGACGCCGGGATCTCGATCGGGCAGATCAACCACGTGGTGCTGGTCGGCGGGTCCACCCGGATGCCGGCGGTGACCGAGCTGGTCAAGGAGCTCACCGGCGGCAAGGAGCCGAACAAGGGTGTCAACCCCGATGAGGTTGTCGCCGTCGGCGCCGCGCTGCAGGCCGGTGTGCTCAAGGGCGAGGTCAAGGACGTCCTGCTGCTCGACGTCACCCCGCTGTCGCTGGGTATCGAGACCAAGGGCGGCGTGATGACCAAGCTCATCGAGCGCAACACCACGATCCCGACCAAGCGCAGCGAGATCTTCACCACGGCCGACGACAACCAGCCCAGCGTGCAGATCCAGGTGTTCCAGGGCGAGCGGGAGATCGCGGCCTACAACAAGAAGCTCGGCATGTTCGAGCTGACCGGGCTGCCGCCGGCACCGCGTGGCGTGCCGCAGATCGAGGTCACCTTCGACATCGACGCCAACGGCATCGTCAACGTCTCGGCCAAGGACATGGGCACCGGCAAGTCGCAGGCCATGACCATCACCGGTGGGTCGGCGCTGCCCAAGGAAGACATCGACCGGATGATGCGCGACGCCGAGGAGCACGCCGAGGAGGACCGCAAGCGCCGCGAGGAGGCCGAGACCCGCAACCAGGCCGAGTCGCTGGTGTACCAGACCGAGAAGTTCATGAAGGACAACGACGACAAGCTGCCGTCTGACGTCAAGGACAAGGTCAACGCCGCGCTGGGCGATGCGCAGGAGGCCCTCAAGGGAACCGACACCGACGCCATCCGGGCTGCGATGGAGAAGCTGGCCACCGAGTCCCAGGCGCTTGGTCAAGCGCTGTACAAAGACAACGCTGCCAGTGCCTCCGCAGCCGGCGGCGACGGCGCGGCGGGCGGCGGCCCGACCGGGTCCGGTTCGGGTGGCGGCGATGAGGTTGTCGACGCGGAGATCGTCGATGAGGAGCCCGGGGGCGGCAGGAAGTGAAGCGCGGCCCTGACCACAACTTCGGGGACACCTTCGGCGATGGCGCCGCTGGTGCTGAGCAACCCAAAGTCGTAATCCGAGACAAGCGGAGGATCGATCCGGTGACGGGTGAGGTTCGGGTCCCACCGGCGGGCGAGCAGCCCGCCGGTGGTGGCGTGCATGTCGACGAACATGACCTCAGCGAGAACGCTGCCGCGGTGGGTGGTGCATCGGCTGAACTCGACGCGCTGCAGGCCCAGCTGGACGAGCGGACCGGTGACCTGCAGCGCATTTCCGCCGAGTACAGCAACTATCGGCGCCGTGTGGAGCGTGATCGCCAGCTGGTGATCGACACAGCCAAGGCGCAGGTGGTCACTCAGCTGCTCACCGTGCTCGATGACATCGAGCGGGCGCAGGAACACGGCGACCTGTCCGGGGCGTTCAAAGCTGTTGCGGACAAGGTCGTGGCGGCATTGCAGGCGCAGGGCCTGCAACCGTTCGGGACGATCGGGGATGTGTTCGATCCGGAGGTGCACGAGGCGGTGCAGCACGCCACCTCGCCGGACGTCGACAAGCCGACCGTCACGGCGGTGTTGCGGCTGGGCTATCGCTTCGGTGAGCGGGTGCTGCGCCCAGCGATGGTCGCGGTGACCGACGCCGGCGTCGATCCTTTGGGTGACGCCGAGCCGTACGGTGATGCTGGACAGTTGCAGGAAAATTGATACGGGACAATTCAATGCGGGAGGAGGTATCCGGTGAGTGCCCGCGAATGGCTTGAGAAGGATTTCTACGCGGAGCTGGGTGTCTCCTCCACCGCGTCTGCCGATGAGATCAAACGGGCTTACCGTAAATTGGCCCGGGAACTGCACCCGGACGCCAACCCTGGGGACGCCCGCGCTGAGGCGCGTTTCAAGTCGGTGTCCGAGGCATACGGCGTGCTGTCGGACGCCGAGAAACGCAAGCAGTACGACGAGGCGCGCAGCCTGTTCAACGGCGGTTTTCGGCCCGGTGGTGGCGGCTTCGGCGGCCCCGGTGGGTTCGACCTCGGCGACCTGTTCGGGTCGGGGGGCGCCCGGGCCGGGGATGCCAGCGGTCTGGGTGATCTGCTCGGTGGTCTGTTCGGCGGTGGCCGTGGTGGGATGGCTGGTGCTGGTGCCAGCCGCCCGCGCCGCGGCACCGACATCGAGACAGAGGTCCGGATCGACTTCACCGAGGCGGTTCGCGGGGCCACTGTGCCGCTGCGGATCGCCAGCCCGTCGAGCTGCGGCAGCTGTGGCGGCACCGGTGCTCGCGCCGGTACCGTCCCGCGACCCTGCCCGGCCTGCGGTGGCACCGGGTTGGTGACTCGCAGTCAAGGGGCGTTCGCATTGTCCGAGCCGTGCCGGGATTGCCGCGGCACCGGGCGGATCATCGACGACCCGTGCACTGAGTGCGGCGGCCGCGGGGTGTCCACCCGGCACCGCACGCTGACCATGCGGATCCCTGCCGGAGTGGCCGACGGCCAGAAGATCCGGCTGGCCGGGCAGGGCGAGCCGGGAATGCGCGGCGCGCCGGCCGGGGACCTCTACGTGCTGGTGCACGTCACCCCGCACCCGGTGTTCGGACGCTCCGGTGACGACCTCACGGTGACGGTGCCGGTGTCGTTCCCCGAGCTGGTCTCAGGCACCACGCTGACCGTGCCCACCATGGACGGCACCGTGAAGCTCAAGGTTCCGGCAGGTACCAGTAGCGGTCGCACGCTGCGGGCCCGTGGCAAGGGCATCACCCGGCGGGACGGGCGCAGCGGTGACCTGTTGGTGACCTTGCAGGTCGCCGTGCCCACCAAACTGGACCGCAAGGCCAAGGACGCGCTCGATTCCTATGCGAAGGCCACCGCGGGCGAGGATCCGCGGGCGGACCTGTTCGACCGCGTCGACCGCGCGCAGGGTGCGGGGGCGGCGCGATGAACTCCCCGCACCCGCCCGGCGCCGATCAGGACACTCCGGTGTTCGTCATCTCCGTGGCTGCCCAGCTGGCCGGGCTGCACGCGCAGACCCTGCGCAGCTACGACCGGCTGGGTCTGGTCTCGCCAGGTCGCAGCGCCGGGGGCGGCCGCCGCTACTCGGCGCGCGATATCGCGCTGCTCCAGGAGGTGCAGCGGCTGTCCCACGACCACGGGGTCAATCTCGCGGGGATCAAGCGGATCATCGACCTGGAAAACCAGGTGGACGCGCTACGCTCCCGGCTGGCCGAGCTGTCCGCAGAGCTGGAGGAAGCGCGCGCCGAGCTGGCCCATGCCCAGGCCGTCGCCGAGCAGGCCGCCGCCGCCGTGCACGCCTCCTACCGCCGCGACCTCGTCCCCGTGCGCCCCGGCACCGAAACCGCCCTGGTCATCTGGCGCCCCAGAAGGTAGCCCTTCAAGTACCGCCAACCCGGGCTGGGACTGCTGGTAACCGCCGTTTAAGGTGATCAACAGGGGGGTTGGCGGTACTTGAAGAGCCCGCAACTAGTCGAGGGTGAACGGGTCGTGGGTGATGCGATCCAGCGGGGTGCCGGCGACCAGCATCCGCGACACGGTGGCACGGATCATGTTCGGGGAACCACAGATCAGCACGTCGCGGTCTGGCCAAGCGCCGAAGCGGGTGACCACATCGGCAAGCGTGCCGTGCTCCATGCCGGCCATTCTCGGGTGCTCCACCACGGGGATCACCGTCAGCCACGGATTCGTGGCCGCGATGGCGGTGAGCATGTCGAGGTCAGGCAGGTCACTGCGGGTCCGCCCGCCGGCGAACATGGTGACTTGCGGATTGTCACCCCACTGCGACAGATCCTCCAGGATCGCCCGCATGGGGGCTATTCCGGTGCCGCCGGCGATCATCACGGCATCACGCCCGGATTCCCGATCCACCGTCATGACACCCATCGGGGAGCCGATCCGCCAGGCGTCGCCGACCTGGCTGTGACCGACGATGGAGCGGCTGACCGAGCCGCCGGGGACCGCGCGAATGTGGAAGTCGATCGAACCGTCCGGGCGCGGAGCGTTAGCCGGAGACAGGTACCGCCACATTCGCGGCCGCTGCGGTACCTCGACGCTGACGTACTGCCCGGCCCGGTACGGCACCGGCCGGTCGGGAGCGACGCGGACCACTGCCAAGTCCCAGGTCAGCCGTTGGTGGTCGACGACCTGGGCGGTCCACCATGCCGGACCGGCCTCCGCGTCGGCCGCCTCCTGCATCGTTCTGGCGACCAGGTTGTAGGCGTCCCGCCACGCTTTCTCCACCTGCGGCGTCCAGGACGGGCCGGCGTAGTGTTTCAACGCGGTCACCAGCGCAGTCCCCATCGCGCTGTAGTGCTGGGTACCGATTCCGAACTTGCGGTGGTCGCGGCCTAGCTGGTGCAGGAACGGAATCAGCTCGTCAGGCCGATCGACGTGCTGCACGATGTGCACCAGAGCGCGCCAGAAGCGGCTGCGCTGGACTTCCATGTTGGCCGCGAACAGTTCCCGGGTGGCCGGCGCGATGGCGAACAGCATCGCGTAGAAGAACTGGATGGCCTCCGCAGCGTGCGGCTGGACGTGCGCGTAACTTTCGCGGATCAGCTGAACCGTGATCGCAGCCGCACCGGTGCGGTGCGGCTCGTGATGGGGAAGCGATGGGTAGCTCCGTACGGCATCGGCTGTCATGGTCCGGGAGCGTCTTCTCCAGGGTGGATGGCAAGCAGGTGACCCGTCGCGGCGACGCGACTCCCCGAGGGTGCCGGAACCCTACCCTCCCGGGGTCCAACCTCCGTGCTAACCCTCCTTCGGATACCCACCGTCACATGCCTGAGCGGCGCTTTTCCGGCGGACTTCGCTGGCGGATGGTATGACACGGTCCCACCAGCCGCCATCGGGCGCCAGACTTGAGCGGAACAGACTCAACTTTTCCTGCGTTGAAGACAGCAGACATATCACTGCGGAGGGAACACTTCGAGGATGGATTCCTTCAACCCCACGACCAAGACGCAGGCCGCCATCTCGTCGGCCGTGCAAGCCGCGTCGATGGCCGGTAACCCCGACGTGACGCCGGCACACCTACTCGGCGCGCTGCTCGCGCAGGCGGACGGCACGGCCGCGCCGCTGCTAGCTGCGGTGGGTGCCGACGCCGCTTCGATACGGCCTGAGCTCGACGTCATCACCCAGCGCCTGCCCTCAGCCACTGGTTCCACGGTGGCCGCGCCGATGTTCGATCGGCAGGCGCTCAAGGCGTTCAGCCACGCCCAGAATCTGGCGACCGAGATGGGCGACTCGTACGTCTCCACCGAGCACCTGCTCGTCGGGCTCGCCGCCGAGGGTGGTGCGGTCGCGCAGCTGCTGAACCGGCACGGCGCCACGCCGGACGCACTGAAAGACGCGTTCCAGGCCGTCCGGGGCTCGGCGCGGGTATCCAGCCCGGACCCGGAAGCCACCTTCCAGGCCCTGGAGAAGTACGGCGTGGATCTCACCGCGCGAGCCAGGGCCGGTGAGCTGGACCCGGTGATCGGCCGTGACGCCGAGATCCGCCGGGTGGTGCAGGTGCTGTCGCGGCGCACCAAGAACAATCCGGTACTGATCGGCGAGCCCGGCGTGGGCAAGACCGCCATCGTCGAGGGCCTCGCGCAACGCATCGTCGCCGGTGACGTGCCCGAGTCGCTGCGCAACAAGCGGGTCGTGGCGCTGGACCTGGGCTCGATGGTGGCCGGCGCGAAGTACCGCGGTGAGTTCGAGGAGCGGCTCAAGGCGGTGCTCAAGGAGATCACCGACTCGGCCGGCCAGGTCATCACGTTCATCGACGAGCTGCACACCATTGTGGGCGCCGGGGCCGTGGGCGAAAGCGGCACCATGGACGCCGGCAACATGATCAAGCCGATGCTGGCCCGCGGTGAGCTGCGGATGGTCGGCGCGACCACGCTGGACGAGTACCGCAAGCACATCGAGCGTGACGCCGCGCTGGAGCGCCGCTTCCAGCAGGTCCTGGTCGGCGAGCCTTCAGTGGAAGACACCATCGGCATCTTGCGTGGTTTGAAGGAGCGCTACGAGGTCCACCACGGCGTGCGGATCACCGACGCCGCCCTCGTTGCCGCTGCCACGTTGTCTGACCGGTACATCACCGCCCGGTTCCTGCCGGACAAGGCGATCGACCTGGTCGACGAGGCCGCATCCCGGCTCAGGATGGAGATCGACTCCCGGCCCGTTGAGATCGACGAGGTGGAGCGTGCGGTGCGCCGCCTGGAGATCGAGGAGATGGCGCTGGAGAAGGAGTCCGATCCGGCCTCGGTGCAGCGCCTCGCCGCCTTGCGCGCCGAGTTGGCCGACCGGCGGGAGCGCTTGACCGAATTGACCGCCCGCTGGCAGAACGAGAAGGGCGCTATCGAGGCGACCCGGGAACTCAAGGAGCAGCTGGAGCAGCTGCGGGGCGAATCCGAACGCGCTGAGCGGGACGGCGACCTCGGCCGAGCCGCCGAGCTGCGTTACGGCAAGATCCCCGCGCTGGAGAAGCAACTCGCCGAGGCCATCGAAACGACGCGCGACCCCCAGGTGATGCTCAAAGAGGAAGTCGGCCCCGACGATGTCGCCGATGTGGTGTCTTCGTGGACCGGGATCCCGGCCGGCCGGCTGCTCGAAGGTGAAACGGCCAAGCTGCTGCGGATGGAGGACGCGCTGTCTGCCCGCGTGGTCGGGCAGCCCGAAGCGGTGCGCGCCGTTGCTGATGCGGTGCGACGGGCCCGTGCCGGTGTCGCCGACCCGGATCGCCCCACCGGCTCGTTCATGTTCCTCGGCCCCACCGGTGTCGGGAAGACCGAGCTGGCCAAGGCGCTGGCGGAGTTCCTGTTCGACGACGAGCGCGCCATGGTCCGCATCGACATGAGCGAGTACAGCGAGAAACATAGCGTCGCTCGGCTGGTCGGAGCCCCGCCCGGATACATCGGCTACGACCAGGGCGGCCAGCTCACCGAGGCAGTGCGCCGCCGGCCGTATTCCGTGGTGCTGCTCGACGAGGTTGAAAAGGCCCACTCCGACGTCTTCGACGTGCTGCTGCAGGTGCTCGACGACGGGCGGTTGACCGACGGGCAAGGGCGCACGGTTGACTTCCGCAACACCATCCTGGTGCTGACGTCCAACCTGGGCTCGCAGGCGCTGGCCGACGTCACGCTGACCGATCGCCAGCGCACCGACGCGGTGCTCGGCGTGGTGCGCCGGCACTTCAAGCCCGAGTTCCTCAACCGGCTCGACGACCTGGTGGTGTTCCACTCGCTGGCCACTGAAGAGCTGACGGCGATCGTGGAGATCCAGATCCGGCAGCTGGGCAAGCGGCTGGCCGCCCGGCGTCTGACCCTGCAGGTGACGGACGCGGCCAAGGAGTGGTTGGCGATGAATGGGTTCGACCCGCTCTACGGGGCGCGCCCATTGCGCCGCCTGGTACAGACGTCGATCGGTGACCAGCTGGCCTACGCCCTGCTGGCTGGCAAAATCTCCGACGGCGACACCGTCCGAGTCGACCTCGACGGTCGCGCCGGGGGCGGCACCGGCGCCCTCACCGGCGCCCTCACCGTCACCCGCGCCGCCTAACCCCTCGACCCCAGCCCTCGACCCCCGCCCTGGACCCCGACATGGAGACATATCGGGGTCCAGGGCGCTGTGAGAACCCCGATATGTCTCCATGTCGGCAGTGGGGCTGCGGCGTGTGCTCACAGGATGGGACGAGGTGTCGACTTAGGCTCGTCGAGTGATGCCGTGGGTGTGGTTTCTTATCTCTGGGCTGACCGCCGCCGTGGGGAGCGCGCTGCTGGTCGCCGACCGTGGGCAGCAGAGCGCGCAGCAACGGGAACGCCGTCGGTGGGCAGCGCTGCGCGGGTGGCGGTTCGTGCTGTCCGACCCGTTGTTCACCCAGCGCTGGCGGCACGGTGTGATCGCCGACGCCGGGGTGGCCAGAGATCTCGTGACGGGAAATCTGTTCACCCGGCTGGGTCGCCGGGTGGTGCAGGTCTTCGACCATGAGCAGGCTGGCCAGGTCTCCAGTGTGGTGGTAGCGGTGCAGCGGCGAATCCGCGACGCCGATCTGGTCGTCGAGCTGTGGCTGCCTGACCAGCCGTTACCGCAGGATCCCCAACTCACCAGGCTGGGCATCGTCGGCGAACGCATCGCCGTGGTGTCCGATCCGAACCGGGCTCGCACCCTCATGACGGCGGATTTCGTCTTCGCAGCTAACTCGCTGGGCGCCGACATCGCGGTTGCCTGGCTGGAACAGGACTGGGTGCTGGCCGCGGCACCGTGCACGGCCACGCCCACCCGGTTGGAGCGGCTGCTGCGCGCGCTTGGCGAGATCGCCGATCTGCTCGACGTCCCCCCGGCCGACGAGACCGCCGACACCACTGCAATCGCCGATCGTGCCGACCTGTCCCGCTGGGCTACTAGCGAGAGGCTGTTGCCTGATTGACGTCGCGCCGTGAACTCGACGCTACCGACATCCCAGGGCCTGGCCAGGTCGGTAGCGTCGAGTTCACGGCGCAATGGGGCGACAGCCTCCACAGCGGCGCTCGACCTGACTCGCGGCGCGATGCTGTTGCTCATCGCGCTGGCCAAGGTCCCCCTGTACCTCTACGGCAACGGCACCTTCGGCACCGGCAGCTGGCTGCGCGGGCATCCCCTGCTCGACCAGACGGTCTTGTTCCTGCAGACGGTCCTGGTGCGCGGCCGCGCGTATCCGATGTTCGCTTTCCTGTTCGGTTACGGCATCGTGCGTGCTCATCGGCTTCTGCCACGCCCTGCTGCTGTTTTCCGGAGACATCATCGGGGCTTACGGGTGGCTGCCTGGATGAGCCGCCACGGTCACCGCGGCCCGGCCGAAGTGCTGCTCCGTCGGCTGACTTACGGTCACCGTGTGTCGCCGACAAAAGCCGGAAAGTAATGATCGAAGAAGATCCTCCCCGCGATCTCTCGCCTGCTACGGACGCCCATCTTGTCGAAGATCGTCTTCAGGTGGTCCTGCACGGTTAACGGGGATAGACACAGCGTGCGGGCGATCTCTTGGGTGGACGCGCCACGCAGTACGAGGAGCACGATCTGTTGTTCCCGATCGGACAGCCCGAAGGCCTCGACGATCAATGGAGCGATCGCAGCTGGTCCGGCCGCCTCGATGATGACGGCCGTACGGTCTTCGCTGCCGAGTCTGGTTCCGTGCAGCACCAGCCAGCGTCCAGCTCTGGTCAAGACTCGAACTCGGGCGCCCTCATCGGCCAACCCCTGCCGGTTGGCTGCCCGCGCGGCCGCAGCGACCTGCTCGACCTGGATAGGCAGTGCAGCGGATTTTGATCGACCGCCGTCCTGAAGCTCTGCTATCCACCGGGCCGCGGTAGGACTGATGTCCTGGATGGTTCCGTCATTGTCGAACAGGACAATGCCGGGGGCCTCGGTGGTGTCCGCAGTACCCATCGTGCTGATCAGCAGGGCGGTGCGGAAGCCCTCGGCCACCGTGCCGCTGATTCCGGTGACGAACCGGGCCTCCTCGGCGTCGAATGCGGGGCCTCCTCGTTCCCGGAACATCCCGGCTGCCGCCCAGGCTCCGGAGCGGGTGACGAAGACCGCCCGCAGCTCCTCCTCCAGTCCAATCGGCCGGAGAATCTCCCGGTAGCGAGCGCTGCGTTCGGGTTGTCCGCCGGTTTCCGCACGCAGAATTCCCACCGGGCACCGCCGGCTGGCAAGCTCGGCGAGGCTGTTGAAGTCGTCTTCGAAAAACTCGATTTCACTCACGCGAGCCGTGAGAGCATGCGGTATCTCGAAGATACCCCCGGCGATCAGGCCCGTGGCGGGATCTGTCGGATGCCAGCATGAGAAGTCGAACGGGACAACCGTGTCCACGAGTCGCCGGATCTCGTACGCCAGAGCCAGCGAATCCAGACCACGGTGGCACGCATAGCGGATTTCCTGCTTGACCCGGCGAGCCCGCGTCCAGTCCATAGTCCCGATGCTAGGAGATCACCGGGTCCGTGAACATCCCAGACTTCTGGGATCCATAAGATCCCGGCCTTCTGGGATTTCGCTTTCCCGCCCGTTGCCTAACCTCCGAAGAGGATGCCGAACGAGGACAGGGAGCTTCGATGATTGAGACCACAACGGCTGCCGACCTGCCGACGCGGGTCGTCCGTCATGCTTTCACGACATTCGAGACGGGTGACGTTACCGACGTCGACTCGTTCTGCCATGCCGACTACCGGAATCACGAAGCACCTGACCATGCCGGCCCACCAGGATTCCGGACGATCGTCGCCGCAATGCGGGGTGCGTTCTCCGATCTTTTTTTCGAGGAGCAGCACATCATCAGCCAGGGCGACACGGTGGCGTTGTGGACCGTGATGAGGGGTCGGCACACGGGGGAGTTTCATGGCCTTCGGGCTACCGGGCGCGTTATCGAACAGCGGCAGACCCACTGGGTCCGGGTGCGGGACGGCAAGCTGGCCGAACACCACGCGGTCCGCGACGACCTCGGGCTGCTCGTTCAGCTAGGAGTCATTCCGATTCCCGGCGGCCCTGCCGGGGCCGCAGCGACCGGCATGCCGAGCTGCGCGCTGTTCGACGCCGCCGTGCGGGGCGCCGTGACGGCCTCAACCACCGAAGGCGCCGATACCCGGGACATGATCGTGGTGCACACCGCGTTGCGCCGGGAGTTCCGGCTGGCGCCCGGTCTGGTACGCGGCACGCCGGCCGGTGACGTCCCCCGAGCTTCCACCGTCGCCGGGCACCTCGAGCTGATGAACGGCTTTCTGCGCCTGCACCACGCGGGGGAAGACCGGTTGCTGTGGCCGAAGCTGATCGACCGGGCACCTACGGAGCTCGCTGGGATCGTGACGCTCATGCGACGCCAGCACGAACAGATTCACGAGCTCATCGCGTCCGCCCAAGCCCTCGTCCCACGATGGCGCAGCACGGCGGACGCGGCGCAGCGAGATGAGCTCGCCGATGCGCTGGAACAGCTCAACGTCGTGCTCGACGAGCACCTCGGTGCCGAGGAACAGCACATCCTGCCGCTGGCCGCTCGCTGGCTGTCGGCCTCGGAGTGGCATCAGCTCGGCGAACAGGCAATGGCCGAGCTGCCGCGCAACACGCTGCCGCTGCTGTTCGGCATGTTCATGTATGAAGGCGACCCAGAGGTGATCTCATCGATGCTGGCACACGCGCCGTTGTTGCCGCGGCTGCTGATGCCGGTGCTGGGACCGCGAGCCTATGCTCGTTACGCCCGGCGACTGCACCGCACGGTAACGCCCTGACCAGCAGGTGTCCGGATGCTGCCAGGTTAGTCCATTCGCGTGCACCTCAGCATCGAGCGGGCATGGTGCGCCGTTATCTGTGCTTGTGGATGACTCCGATTCCGACCAGATCCTGGCGATCGAGGAGCTGCGCTCCCTGCGTGATCGGACCGGCGACTATGCGCCCAGGCCCGAGGCGGTGACGAGCGCAGCACCGATCCAGGCACCCGATCCATCCGCCGGGATCCCGCTGGACGCCGGCGCCGATCCGTGGGAGGACTTGCGGCGCCGGGCCAGTGACCGGCGGCGCTGGGGCAGGCTGGTGGCGGCCGGAGGGTGCTTCGTTCTCACCGGTGGCGCGGTGGCCATGCTGATCATCACTGCCCATCTGCGTTCCGGGCGCCCCGCTACCGTCGAGGTTCCGGTACCCGCAGTTTCTGCGCCGCCGGTGACTCCCTCAGTTCCGGTGGCCGCTTCCTCGGCACCAGAGACCACCGCGCCGCTTACCTCTGCACCAGAGCCCTCAGCCGTGCTCCCGATGCCCGTTGTCGGGGTACCCAGCTCCGCTGTTGAGGCCACGACCGAGCCGCGGGCGGCTGCAGTCCCCGCAGCCGGCGCCACTGACCGCCCCAAGCCGCCTAGTCGCGGTGCGCCTCCGGCCACTCGACACTCGTCGTCGGCAGTGCCCCCGGCAGGGTCGACCGGCGCAGGCTCGGAACGCACTGGTGCTTCGAGCGACCCGGCCGGGCCGGCCGGGTCGGACTGTGGCGCGGGATGCACTGAACCCACGCTCACCAGAACCCCCACCTCCTGGTCCCCAGCCTCGCCGCCGTGATGTGTCGAGTGATCACCGCCTCCGGTTGCCGACCAGATGAGCTCCCGCGACAATTATTTTGAGCACGGAACTCGTCTGACAATCCGGGGGCATCGTGGCCATTCACCTGTCAGATCGTGACGCGGCGGTACAGACTGCCGCCCCACCGATCGCCGATCCGGCACCGCTGGGATTGGCGGCGTTCGCGTTGACCACCTTCTTACTGTCGGCCAAAAACGCCGGCTGGACCCATGGCACCGATGCCTGGCTGGGCTACGCGCTGGGCTACGGCGGCGTGGTCCAGCTACTCGCCGGGATGTGGGAGTTTCGCAACCGGAATGTTTTCGGATCCACCGCCTTCTCGACCTACGGCGGTTTCTGGATCGGTCTCGGCCTCTATATCGTGCTCGTGGCGCCGAAGGCGAACCCGCTGGAGCAGGCGAACGATCTCGGCTGGATTCTGCTCGCGTTCGCCATTTTCAACACCTACATGCTGTTATGGAGCACGCAGGTAAATGGAGCTGTGTTCGGCGTCTTCCTGACCTTGGAGGCCACTGAGATCATCTTATTCCTCGGCGAGTTCAGCGGCCGCCACAGTCTCGGTGAGATCGGCGGCATCCTCGGTGTGATCACCGCCCTGGTCGCGTGGTACACCTCGGCCGCGGGTGTCATCAATGGCATGAAGGGCCGGCCGGTACTGCCCGTCGGGGGACCGATGGGCGCGACCGGGCGTCCCGGCAGCCCCCTGCCCCGCGTCGACTGAGTTGCACCTACGGGCGTCGCTAGCCTGGTGCTATGCCAACCGCGCTGATTACCGGCCCGACCGCGGGGATCGGGGCTGCCTTCGCCCGAAGGCTGGCCGCTGAGAGTTACGATCTTGTGCTGGTGGCCAGGGACCGGGAACGGCTGCACCAACTGTCGGCCGATTTGGAACAGCGCCACGGTATTACCACCGAGGTGTTGCCCGCCGATCTGGCCAGTGCCACCGAACGGCGGGCCGTCGAGCGGCGACTGTGTAGCACGGACCCGGTCGATCTGCTGGTGAACAACGCGGGTTTCAGCGTCGCCGCCACCAGCTTTGCCGAAGCTGACATCGACGACCTGCAGGCCCAGCTGGACGTCAACGTCACCAGCGTGCTGCGGCTGACCCACGCCGCGCTGCCGGGCATGATCAAGGCCGGGCGCGGCGCGGTGATCAACGTGTCCAGCGTGGCGAGTTTTCTACCCGGCCGGGGATCCACCTACGGCGCGAGCAAGGCGTACGTGACGCAGTTCTCCGAAGGCCTGGCAACCGCGCTGGCCGGCACCGGGGTGCAGGTGATCGCGCTGTGTCCGGGTTTCGTCCGCACCGAATTCCATGACCGCGCCGGCATCGACATGACCGGCACACCCTCGGCGTTCTACCTTGATGCCGATGACGTCGTTCGGGAGTGCCTGGCCGACTTGCGCCGGGGGCGCACCATCT
>Ga0134125_10004418_pt1 | contig 16086 bp, 8 predicted proteins | sample KB31751_FD_96464 | JGI IMG/M metagenome (GOLD analysis project Ga0134125, IMG submission 96464) | Terrestrial soil microbial communities with excess Nitrogen fertilizer from Kellogg Biological Station, Michigan, USA - KB3-175-1 | ecosystem: Environmental > Terrestrial > Soil > Unclassified ... | reverse complement strand
GACGACGCTGTCGTGCTCGTGCATGTGGGGAAGGTGCGGGTTGTCACCCTCACCGCTGAAGGCGAACTGCAACACGCGCATGCCGGGCAGGCCGAAGCCCTTGCGCAGCGCAACGACATCGTCGGTGATGACGCCGAGATCCTCGGCGAGGATCGGCAGGTCACCGAGCTCGTCCATCAGCAGCCGCAGGAGATCTTCTCCAGGGGTCAGGTGCCACGCTCCTCCGCGGGCATCCGCCGCGCCGGCGGGCACTGCCCAGTGCGCTGCCAGAGCGCGAAAGTGATCGATGCGCAACAGGTCGACGCGCTCGAGCTGCTCGAGCACGCGCGCGCGCCAGTACGCGAAGTTGTCACGCCGCATCGCCTGCCAGTCATAGAGGGGATTGCCCCAGAGCTGCCCGGTCTGCGAGAAGTAGTCGGGCGGGACACCGGCGACGGCGGCCGGACGGCCGTCGGCCTGCAGCTGGAACTGCTCGGGGCGCGACCATGTCTCGGCCGAGTGCGGTGCCACATAGAACGGCAGATCGCCGACGATGCGTACGCCACGCGAGCGGGCATGCTCGCGCAGGCGGCGCCACTGCACGAAGAAAGCAAACTGCTCGTGCTTGATGCGCTCCAGCTCGTCGACAAACATCCGCGCGGCCCGGTCCACGGAGGACGGCATTCGTGCGCGCAGCTCCGCGGGCCACGTCCACCACGCGGCACCGCGGTGCAAGGCGCTCAGGACCTCGAACAGGGCGTAGTCATCCAGCCATTGCCGGTTTTCATCGAGAAACGCTGCATATTCCACCGGCTGCACATCCGGCAGCTCAGCGGCGTCGAGGAAGGCTGGGTTGCCGGCGAAGTCGGAGCGCACCCAGTAGGGCGAGCCGTCCGGCCCGGTCGGACCCGCGGGCAGGATCTGCCAGACACTGAAGCCGCCCTCCGCCAGCCAGTCGATGAATGCGCGGCCGCCGCGCCCGAGCGCGGCCTCGAGCGAGCCAAGATGCAACAGCACTCCGGCGCGACGTCGGTCCAGCACAGGCAGACGCATTACGAAGGTTCCTTGCAGCTCGTCGCCAATCCATCGACCACCGGCAGACCCCGAGTCATATAGCGGTATGAGACGGCCGCCAGGCACACGGATGTGCCATCAACTAGCGTATGCTCGCCGCATGACGCCGCCATGCTCCGGGCTGCCGCGACCGACGGATATCGGCTGCGCGAGACTTTCGGGCGGCGGCAGGCCGAGAAGGCGGTAGAGAACGACGAGTTGGCGGCGATACAGACTGTCGAACTGGCTCACCGCATCGGCGGGGTTGTAATCACCGAACCACCAGAACCAGTCCGAGCTCTCACAGAGGGCGAGCTGGCGCTCGACGGCGCTGCGCTGCGCCGCATCGAGCGCACCCGAAGCCATGACGCGGTCGAAGGCCACCTTGGCATCGCACAGAAGATCCCAGGCGCGGTTCTTGGCCGGGTCGCCCATCCAGGTAGCGAGCGTGCCGTGCACCCAGCTGCCGGCCACCACGCTCTGCAGGGGGAGCGGCTCCAGGCCGCGCGCGACGCAATCCGACAGCGTGGTCAGCTCCAGCAGCGGATGCGCGGCCAGCAACGCATACAGCGCGCGCAGGAAGTAATAGCCGTTGAACGGATAGTGCTCCCAGGCGTTCTCGCCATCGAGGGCGATCAGCACCACATGACGGGAGCGGCCCTCGGCCGGCTGGGTTGCCGCCGACTCGTCGTACTGCCTGGCGAGATGCGCGAGCTCGTTGACGAGGTTGTGCGCGGCATCATCGCCGTGCCAGGTCGCGTACGTGAAGCCGATGAGGTCCGACAATGTGTCGTCGCGAAAAAAATCGACCATCTTGCCGCCGGGCAGGCGGTAGGGTCGATTGTAGGCGCGAGCATCGCGCGCAGCCCTGGGGTCGCCGCGCACCAGGGCGCCCTGCAGCACATTGGCGCTGGTCGCCGCCCACTTGAAGCCGGCGCGATCGAGCAGCTCCAGCGTGCCGCGGCTGATCGCCCCCTCCGACGGCCAGCAGCCGCCAGGCTCCGTGCCGAACGCCTGTTTGAAGACGCGCAGCGATTCCCGCACGTGCCACTGCGCGCGCTCCGCCCCTCCCGGATAGCACTGGTGCTGGGGCAGCGGCATGTTGGGTACCGCATCGCGCGCCGCATGGAAGTCGAGCAGCAGCGGCACGATTGGATGCCCGTACGGCGTCACTGACAGCTCGCACTGCCCCCGCTCGGAAAGCTTTCGATAGCGCGGCACGATGGAGGCGACGAGGTTGCCGACGAGGGACAGGAGCTCCCGCCGCTGCGCGCCCGTGAACGCGCGGCCCTGTTGGGTCAGGCTGCTCACGAGCGTGTCCGACCGGCGCACCGTCTCGCCGAGCCATGCCAGGTGGTACCAGACGGCGAGATCGTGGATGAGCTGATCGGAGGCGTAGCTCACACGCTCCACCGTCGCGAGCGTCTCGGCGAGCGTGGCGAGCTCGAGGTACGGGCCGAAGCGCTCGATCATCTGCTTGCGCTGCGCCTTGAGGCAGGCGCGCAGCAGCTCGAGACGTTCGGCGGGCTCCGCCGGCACGGGATCCGGACCGAGCAGCGCGAGCACCGGATCGGGCAGCGCGCTGCCGAGAGCCAAGTGATCCGCCACGCGGCGCGCGATCTCCTCCAGCTGCTCGAGCAGCACGGGTGTGAAGTTGACCACCGCGCGCGCCGCGGGGTTCGCTTCCATGTGCGCGGCCATGTCGGTGTAGTCCTTGATCGCGTGGAGATAGGTCCACGGCAGCACATAGCGTCCCGTGAGAGCGTCGCGGTACTGTGGCTGGTGCATGTGCCACAGCAAGACCACGGGCAGCCGCGAATCGGATCCCATGAGATCTAAGCCGACTGCCGGCGCAGCATGTCGGGGGTCACGAGGACGACGCCTTTCTCGGTAACCACGAACCGCCGCGCATCGTCGGCTCTGTCGAGCCCAATGCGCATTCCGTCGGGAATCTCGCAACCCTCGTCGACGATCGCCCCGCGGATCTGACAGCCGCTGCCGATGAGGGCGTGCGGCAGGATGACGGAGCGCTCGATGCTGGTACGCTCTTCCACCCGCACGTCGGAGAAGAGCAGCGACTCGCGCACCTTCGCGCCGGAGATGATGCAGCCGCCGGAGACCATCGAATTGATGGCCATGCCGCGCCGTCCTTCCTCATCGAGGATGAACTTGGCCGGAGGCTGATGCATCTGATAGGTCCAGATGGGCCAGTCCTCATCGTAGATGTTGAGCTCGGGCCTGACGTGGACCAGCTCGAGATTCGCCTCGTAATAAGCGTCGATCGTACCGACGTCACGCCAGTAGCTCTGCGCGCGCGTCTTGACGTCCTGGAACGGATACGCGAACACCTGCAGGGTCGTGCTCAGAGTCTTCGGGATGATGTTCTTGCCGAAGTCGTGAGCGGAAGCATCGTCGGCCGAATCCTCCTCCAGGAGACGCTGCAAGAGGCGCGTGTTGAATACGTAAATGCCCATAGACGCCAGGATGGTATCCGGCCTGCCCGGGAGAGTATCCGGGACGGCGGGCTTCTCCGAAAATCGCGTTACCCGGTTCCATTCCGTCGCGGTCAGAACGCCAAAATGCCGCGACTCGCTCGCGGGCACTTCGACCACACCGACGGTGATGTCGGCGCCTTTCTCCACGTGATAGGCGATCATCGGACCGTAGTCCATCTTGTAGATGTGATCGCCTGCAAGCACGAGCACGTGCTTCGGTCTGTGGGAGAGGATGAGATCGATGTTCTGGTGGACGGCATCGGCCGTTCCCCGGTACCAGACGGGACCTTTCTGCTGCTGCGCCGGGATGGTCTCGATGAACTCACCGAACTCACCGCGCAGGTAGCTCCAGCCGCGCTGCACGTGAGCGATCAGGGACTGGGCCTTGTACTGGGTGAGGATCGAGATCTGGCGGATGCCGGAGTTGACGCAGTTCGACAGCACGAAATCGACGATGCGAAACTTGCCGCCGAACGGGGTCGCCGGCTTGCAGCGATGCTCGGTCAGGTCCTTCAGGCGCTCGCCCCGCCCCCCGGCCATGATCACCGCAAGAGTGCCGCCAGTCAGGCGGCTCACATAGCGTCCGGAAGAGGCGCGTGCGGGCTGTCGGGACATGCTTGAGTTTCCTGGGGCGCTTGGACTGGCGCTGGCGGGGCTCACGGGCAGGTGGCTTTTGTTATGGGCCAATCTTAACGTGCGCGCGGCCTAAAGCCACTTCATCAGTCCGAGGGCGTACTCGTGCGACAGCAGGTCGTGCCGCGGGTACATGCGCACCTCCGTGGCGAACTGCCCGCATTCCGGCGGCTCCGTATCGAGCGCGAAAACGGCGGCGCCGTCCGCTTCCTGCTCGCCGGTAGCCGTGAGGGGCACGCACCAGAGGCCGTCGCGCTCCGGCGGCACGAAGGACGAGAGCGGCGGGGGACCCTGCTCTCCCTCGGGGAGCACGCGGCGTGCAAGGAGCTCGACGCGTACATCCGATGGGTTCAGACCGTTCAGGCTGGCCGCGACCCGCAGGCGCAGGGGCTCACCCCGGGGCAGCTCCGCGGGGGCATCCGCCACCACTCGCAGACTCACACGAGTCCAGGCCTGCCGGATCTTTTGCTGCCACTCCGCAAGGGCTCGGGCGCCGGCAAAGCCGCCGGCGGCCAGGCGCCGGTACTGCTCCGCCGCGGGCCTGTAGAGCCCGCGGGTGTAGTCCTCGAGCACCCGGCTCATATTGAAGCGGGGAATGACGGTCATCATGGCGCGCTTCGCCCGCGCGACCCACTCGGGCGAGTGCCCGGCATCGGCCTGTCTCTGGCCCGCCGCGTAGTAGAGCGGAATGATCTCCTCTTCGAGCGCATCGAGGATGAGCTCCGCCTCGAGCGCGTCGCGGCGCTCCGGGTCCTGCACATTGGCCGGCGGTATGCCCCAGCCGTTGTCCTGCATCCAGCCCTCGGCCCACCAGCCGTCCAGGATGCTCAAGTTCAAGCGCCCGTTGATCGCAGCCTTGATGCCGGAGGTACCGCTCGCCTCGAGAGGCGCGATGGGGTTGTTGAGCCAGACGTCGACGCCGGAGACGAGCGAGCGCCCGAGCTGCAGGTCGTAATCCTCGAGGAAGATGATGCGGCCGAGGAAGTCCGGCGAGGTCATGAGCTGGCGGATCTCGCGCAGCACGCCCTTGCCAGGCTCGTCCGCGGGGTGCGCCTTGCCGGCAAAGAGCAGGATCACGGGCCGTTCCGGATCGTTCACCAGGCGTGCCAGGCGGGCGCGATCCCGCAGCAGCAGTGTGGCGCGCTTATAGGTCGCAAAGCGCCGCGCAAAGCCGATCGTCAGCACGTTGGGCCGCAGGGGGTCGAGAAACCGCGTGACGTGGCGCAGCTGCGCCGGGCTCATGCCTTTGCGGGCGTACTCGCGCTGCAGGCGCTCGCGCACACTGGCGAGCATCCGGGACTTCACGGACTGGGCCGCAGCCCAGAAACGGTCGTGCGGCACGGCCTCGAGCCCGCTCCAGAACTCGACGTCGCTCAGCCGGTCGCGCCAGCTCGGTCCTAGCTCCGTATTGAAGAAATCCATCCAGGTCTTGTGCAGGAACGTCGGCACGTGCACGCCATTGGTCACGAAGCCGACGAGGTTCTCCTCGGGCCGGATTTCCGGCCATTGGTCGGCGCACAAGCGGGAAGAGACGATCCCGTGAATGCGGCTGACGCCGTTGACATGCCGTGCGCCGTTCAAGGCCAGCCGGGTCATGTTGAAGAGACCGGGGGCCGCCGGGGTACGGGCGAGATCGAGGAAGCGTTCGACGGGAACGCCCAGCTCCCGCAGGAAATCGCCGAAGTGGCCGAGGATGAGGTCATGCCCGAAGGCATCGTGTCCCGCCGCGACCGGCGTGTGCGTCGTGAACACACAGGCGGCCGCTACGGCCTCGAGCGCGGCCTCGAACGGCAGACCCAGCCCCAGGTGCTCGCGCAGCAACTCCAGGATGAGAAATGCGGCGTGGCCTTCGTTGAGATGCCAAACGACAGGCTTGATGCCCAGTGCACGCAGTGCACGGATGCCGCCGATGCCGAGGATCATCTCCTGCCGGACACGCGTGGACTCATCGCCGCCGTAGAGGCGATGGGTGATGTCACGGTCGGTCGGCGCGTTTTCCGGAGTATTGGTATCCAGAAGATACACGGGTACTCGGCCGACCTGCGCCTTCCACAGGCGCGCGACGACGTCGCGGCCGGCGATACGCACGGTGACCTTGATCCACTCCCCGCTGGCATTGCGTGCAGCGACAACCGGCAAATCGCGCGGGTCGTGCTCGCGATACTCCGCGTGCTGGACGCCGTCATTGTCTACCGTCTGCGTGAAATAGCCCTGCTCGTAGAGAAGCCCCACAGCAACGAAGTTCGCGCGTCCGTCGCTGGCCGCCTTGCAGTAGTCACCGGCCAGAACGCCGAGACCGCCGGAATAGATGGGGAAGCTCTCGTGAAAGCCGTACTCCGCGCAGAAATACGCCACGAGCGGCTCATCGCTCCGTGGGGCCGGGGCGGTGAGATAGGCATCGAGTGCCTCCAGTGCGCCACGATAGCGCGCCAGGTAGACGGGGTCCCGGGCGGCGCGATCGAGATTCGCCTGCGCGATGCAGCGCAGCAGCAGTCGGGGATTGCCGCCCGTCTGCTTCCACAGCTCCGGATCCAAGTCCTCGAACAGCGCCCGGATCGGGCGATGCCAGGAGAAAAAAAGGTTGCCGCCCAGCTCGGGCAGGCGTTTCAGGGCGTCCGGAATGACGGGAGTGATCTCTAGAAGCGTATTGCGCATTGCGTTCCTGTCTCGGGCTTCCTGCGGCGAATGAGACCGCGCAGTCTAGCGGGTCGCGTGGCCCTCTGCCCATGCGCACCGCCCATCGGCGCATGTGTCGGCCTGAGCGGCGGGCCTCCGTGGTCGGCCCGCGGGGCGTCGGCAAGACCGTGCCACTCGAAAGACTTCGCGAGGACGCCGAGTCCGCGGATGCGCAAAACGGTTGCGATCGAGGCACCGGAAGGGCGGTCCCTGCCCGGCCTGCTGGCGCCGGAGCTGCGCCTCATCCTGCTGAGGCTGAGCCACAACGCCCAAGCCAAGGCATTGGCTCGTCGGGTGTGGCCGGCGCCTCAACCGATACAATACCGAGGATGCAAAACGATTACCGTACGATGCTGCTGCTCGCCGCCGGCGTGGTGCTTGCGGCCACCATGGCGAGCGCGAGCGCGCAGGCACAGAAAATACCGTTCGGAGCGGGCTTGCCGAGCGTGTCGCTCTCCGGCCCCTGCCTGCCTTCCGGCAAGTCGTACCTGCGCGCGCGCATTCGCGGCGCAATCAAACTCGACGTCGATCTGCATGGGCCGGCTCTGGCCTGCGAGGGAGGGCCACGCATCGATGGAAGCGGCATTCGGATGGGATTCGAGGGGCCGGTGGGAACCGGGAAGCGGCGGGTGCGGATGGTCTTCGGCATCGACGGCGCGCACGAAGGGCGGCCGGGCCGGGAGCTTCCGACCAACCTGACGGTGATCTTCGAGGGTGAAAAGCTGATCTTTGCGACGCAGGGGGATGGCAACTGTACCGTGGATCGGCTGCGACAGAGCCCGGTGAAGGCACGCTCTTATCTGATTACGGCGCACGGGTTCTGCATCGCCCCCGCCAATGACATCCGCGGCGACCGCCGCATAGTGGTGACGACCTTCGACTTCGCGGGACGCGCCGACTTCAACACTCCATGAGGCAACGAGGAAATCCCAGCGTGACAAGCCACACCCGCTCTCCGGGCTCTCCGGGCTCCCCGCGGATCTCGACTCTACTCCTGCTGCCTGCCCTGCTGCTGGCGGCTTCCCTGGGCACCGTCTGCCTGGCGCAGTCCGCACCCATCGAGAGCCTGACGCAGTTTCCGCGCACGGCCCTCGACATCACGGCTCACGGGCACCGCGATCATTTCGAGGTCTGGATCGCCGACACGCCGGCGCGGCAGGAACAGGGGCTGATGTTCGTGCGCGACCTGCCGCCGGGCCAGGGAATGTTGTTTCCCGAGGGCTCGCCGCAGGTGGCGCACTTCTGGATGAAAAATACCTACATCCCGCTCGACATGGTCTTCGTGGGCAACGACGGGCGGATCGCGAAGATCATCGCCGACGCGAAACCGTTCTCGCTCGACGTGCTTTCCTCCGACGTGCCCGTCATCGCCGTGCTGGAGCTGCGCGGCGGGGAGGCGGCGCAGCTCGGACTCCAGGTCGGTGACAAGGTGACCTGGAAGCCGAGCGCGCCCTCCCGCTGAGGCTCAGTGCAGGGTGTACGAGACGGTCCCGTAGACGAACCGGCCGCGCGGATCACCGTAGGAGATATCGAATCCTCCGATGAAGTTGTTGGCCGAGGACGCATAGTTCGCGTAGGGCGGGACCTTGTTGACGACGTTGATCGCACCCAGCGTGAACTGGAACGAGTGCAGGCCGGAATAGGTCGCCTGCAGATCGAACGTGTCGTAGGGGCTCACGTCGCGGAACAGGCCGGTGACCGAGGAGGCGCTGTCGTGGTAGCCCTTCTGGAAGTGCTGGGTCGCCGACACCGACCAGTCCGGTGTCTGGTATCCGATCGTCAGGGTATGCCGCCAGCGCAGGTGGATTCCGCTGACTGTCGGCAGGCCGAAGTCGAGCTGGCTCGTCCAGGTGCCGTTGGGGTTCTGGTTGGCGTACTTGTAGGTATACGACCCGTCGAGCACGGAGAACAGCTGTCCCGGACCGACCGGCACGGCGTACCTCACGTTGAGGTCGACACCTTGCACGTAGGTCTTGAAGAGATTGGCGTTGGTCTGGCTGATGGAGATGATGTTGCCGTTCGCATCGCGGGTGATGAAGCTCGCGAACTGCGTAGCCGTCTGTGCGTTCTGCAGAATGGTCGCTGTCGATAGACCGCCCACGGCAATCGCATCACGCAGGTAGATCCAGTAGGCATCGAGATCGATGTCCAGGTTCCTCACCGGTGAGATCACGGTGCCCAGGGTGAAGGTCTTCGATTTTTCCGGCTGCAGGTTGGGGTTACCGCCGGTGACGGTGGTGAACTGGAAGCTGCAGGCGGGATTGTTAGGATCGAACGTCGGGCACTTGATGGGATCGCGGGTGCCGTTGGCGGTGACGCTCGTGGCCTGCGAGGCGTAGAGATCGCTCAGTGAGGGGGCGCGGAAGCCCGTGCCCGCCGAGCCGCGCACCAGGAACCATTTGGTCGGCTGCCATCGAAACGAGATCTTCGGATTCACAGTGCTGCCGACACGCTGGTAGTTGTCGTAACGCACCGCGGCATCCAGGTCGAGGGAGGACAGCAGATAGCCGTTGAGCTCGACATACCCCGAATACACGTTCCGCTTGGCGTTTTCCGGCAGCTGATTGCCGCCCTCGCCCGCGATATCGCCGGTCTGGATCGCAGTCGCCGGCTCGTAGTTGAAGGTCTCCCGCCGCAGCTCCGCGCCGACCGCGGCGTTTACGGGTCCCGTCGAGAACGTGGCGATCTCGCGGCTGGCATTGCCGCCGAGGCTGGCGAGGGACGTCTTGCTGTTGAACGACTGCCCGATGAATTCGGTCGCCTTGGCCGCGGCGAGCGCGCTCGCGTCCGTAGTGGGTCCGAAGGGATTGATGGTGCCGGTGTCCAGCACCGGCATGATCTTCGAATAGAGCGGGTAGCCGGACTCGAGGTCCTCGTGCACCTTGACCTGGCTGTAGATTGCCGACACGTCGTAATCCCAGCCGGCCGCACTACCCTTGGCGCCGCCGACGATGCGGGACGTATCGGCGATGTCAGCCTGCTGCCGGTCGCCATTGGCGAAGTCGCGATAGATGAGGTTCAGCGGCTGACCAGCCTGCCCGTACTGAGCCGCGAGAGCGGTCGGATAATAAGGGCTGCTCGGCGGCAGCAGGAACGCTCCCTGTCCGGGCTTGACGGCCGTGTAGCCGGGATAATCCGTGGCCAGCAAGTTCGCGAGGTATGCGACGTAGGGGTTCGATGCCAGGAGCGGATTGCCGCTGGAGAGCGGCACCGGCTGGACGAAACTCGTCGTCCTCACCTCAGAGTACATCGCATTGGCGTAGAGCTCGGTCTGCGGCGACAGCTCGAAGGCGCCGTTGAGCAGGACGCTACCCCGCTTTTCCAGCGGCTGGAGCGAGTCGAAGGGCGTGTTATCGAAGCGGCACTGGGTCGGGAAGAACTGGTCATTCAGCGAGTCCGGCCCGCAGCTGCCCGCCCCTGGACTGACGGTGGCCCCCTTGGGAGCCGAGGGATTTTTCGGGATCGAGATGTTGGCCGGGAAAGCAAATGACGAGGTCACGTCATTGCCATAACCCGGGCTATAGCGCGTGGCGAAGTCGCGCGACGCGCCCATGATGGGCGACATGTGGCTCATGTTGAGGCCGATGCCGAAGTTCCACCGATCCTGTGTGATCGAGCCCAGGCCCGCATACAGCGACCCGGTCTCCTCGGTGCCGCCTCCGGAATCGGTCGGAGTGCCCACGGTTGCGGTCGCAGTCAGGCCCTGGTAGTTCGTCTTCAGAATGAAGTTCACGACACCCGCGATCGCGTCGCTGCCGTAGATGGCCGAGGCGCCGTCCTTCAGGACTTCGACCCGCTCGATCGCGCCCACGGGAATGGCGCCGATATCGACGGAGTTGCCGGCCGCGCCCGCCGATCCACCGCCGTAGACCGAGGCACGCTTGCCGTTGATGAGCACGAGCGTGCGGGAGCTGCCGAGGCCGCGCAGCGAGATCGTCTGGATGCCGCCGGTCAGATTGCCGGTCGCATCGACCGATACGACGCTGCCCGCGCTGCTCGTCGCGCTGATCGATTGCAGGAGCTGCTCGACGTTGGTCGCGCCCGTGCGGGCGATGTCCTTCGAGCTCAGAACCTGTACGGGCAAGGCCGTCTCGGCATTGAGGCCTCGGATCGAGGTGCCGGTGACGACGACCTCCTGGAGGGAGGAGACATTGGCGCCGGCACTGGCGGACGAGCCGGCATCGGCAGCAGCGCCGGTTGCGACCTGCGCATCAGCGGGAGCCGCAACGGCCGCACCGATCAGGGCGAGGAGGCCCATCGTCAGGATCGGTCGGGCCGTGAGGCCGGTGAATCTCGGATCGATACTCATACGTAACTCCCCAATGGGGCGGCTCTAGGGCCGCTGACGGCAAAACGGCGGGAACTCTATCACGCGATTTTCGCCGCGGCGCGAAATGTTGCCTTTGAGCCACGGCGATTCGTCGCCCGCATCCCACTGCTCGGCGCAGCGGGTGGAAGCGAGCTCAGCAGGTATAGATGCACGGCGTGTTTGTTCCATCCCTGTCGCGATTCGGTTCATTTGCAGGCGGCAAATTGCCTGAAATACTCGCGGAAATTCCGGTATAAGCTCTCCTGTAGTTCGTCTCTCCACGCGAACCGTTCACCGCAACGGGCCCTCGTATACGCGAAGGGACTGCACGGTCCCGAGTCCGTGCCATACTTGCAGCTCCCACGGCCGGGTAGCGCGGCCGCCACACGATAAATATAACGTCGACGGAGGAGTCCCCGTGAAGCGTCTCGCGTCCATCGCCTGCCTGGCTCTTTCATTGCCGCTCTTCGGGACCGCGGCCGTCGCGCTCGCCGCGGAACCCAACGCAAACGCACGACCCTTCGCGACGCAAGACAACCCCGAAACGCTCGTACTCGATGCGCGGGACGCCGGACGGGGACTCATGACCGCCACCATGCGGATCCCGGTCGCATCGGGCCCGTTCACGTTCGTTTATCCCGCATGGACGCCGGGCGAGCATGGTCCCACCGGCCCGCTGGCCGATCTCTCGCAGATCAAGGTGGCGGCGAACGGGCAGCCGCTCGAGTGGCGCCGCGACCCGGTGGACATGTACGCCTTCCACGTGGTTGTGCCGCGCGGCGTCCGCACGCTCGACGTGCAGTTCACGGTGCTGGTCAACTCGCCCGACGTGATGTCGACACCGAATCTCGCCATCCTCAACTGGAACCGGGTGCTCTTCTATCAGGCTGACACCAACTCCCATCACGTCTACTTCAAGCCCAGCATCATCCTGCCGGAGGGATGGGGCTACGGCACGGCGCTACCGGGGCCGCAGCAATCCGGGCAGCGGGTCGACTTCGCCGAAGTGCCCCTCAACATGCTGGTGGACTCGCCGCTCGACTGCGGCCGTTACTACAAGCACATCGAGCTGTGGCGTCAGGGCAGCGCCTATCACATGCTCGATGTCTTCGCCGACAAGCCGCAGGATCTCGAGATCCCGGACGAGCTGATCGCCAAGTACAGGCGGCTGGCACCGGAGGCGCTCGCCCTCTACGGGTCACGGCACTGGAACGACTACCATTCGCTCCTCGAGCTGTCCGATGTGATCGGCTTCCAGGGCATAGAGCATCATCAGTCGAGCGACAACCGCGCGCCCGATGATTTCATGACGAATCCCCGGGATCAGCTCGCGGCCGGCGATCTGCTGACCCACGAGTTCTCGCATTCCTGGAACGGCAAGTACCGCCGGCCCCGGGAGCTGACCACCCTCAACTTCCAGATCCCGATGCAGACGGCCCTCCTTTGGGTGTATGAGGGCATGAACCAATATCTCGGGGACCTCCTTTCCTTCCGCACGGGAGTCAGGAAACCCGGCGATTACCCGGAATACCTCGCGGCGCTCTATGCGCGGCTGGCGAGCGAGCCGGGCCGCAACACGGAGCCGTTGATCGACACTACGACCGCGGCACCCTATCTGTACGAGGCCACCGGATCCTATCCCAGCATCCGTCGCACTTCGGGAGACTTCTACGGCGAGGGAGAGTTGCTGTGGCTGGACGCCGATACGCTCATCCGCGAGAAGACTCATGGCCGCAAGTCGCTCGACACGTTCCTGCACCTCTACAGCGCTCCGGCGTTGACCGGCCCCATCACCAAGACCTACACCCGCGCCGACATCGAGCGGCTGCTGAATGAGGTGGCGCCGAACGACTGGCATGCCTTCTTCCAGAAGCGCGTGTACGAAGTGGCACCCATGGCGCCGACCGACGAGCTGGCGCGAGCGGGCTGGCGCCTGGTGTACACGAGTAAGCCCAATAAGTTCATCACCGCGCGCGAGACGCTGTCCCACGTGACGGACAGGTGGTACAGCTACGGCCTGCTGCTCGGCAAGGAGGCCACCGTGATGGACGTGCGCGAGGACTCGCCGGCGTGGCAGGCCGGCCTCGCGCCCGGCATGAAGATCGTCGCCGTTGATGGCCAGGCCTTCACGGGCGATGTGTTGAAGTACGTAACGACGCAGGCGGAGCATTCCAGCGGACCCACTGCTTTCCTCGTGCGGCAGGACGGCTGGTATCACACCTATCAGGTGAGCTATCACGGCGGGCCGAAGTATCCGCACCTCGAGCGCGTCGCGGGCCAGGCGGACATGCTGGCGCAGATCATGGCTCCGCACGCCGGACAGTGAGGAGCTCCATCATGCGCACGTATGTCACCGCAGGCGCGCTCTGTTGCCTGGCCTATGTCGCGGCAGCGGCCGGCAATGACATGGTTTGCAAGCCGGCGGCCGCGCTGGCCACCCTGGCCGCCGACCTCACGGCCCATCGGACCACCTCGCAGGCGTTGGTCGCCGGGTACGAGGCCCGGATCGGCGAGCTCAATCCGCGGGTGCACGCCGTCATCGGCTTGAATCCGCGGGCGGCAGAGGCGGCGCGGGCCGCCGATGCGCGCCGCGCCGGCGGCAAGGCGCGCGGTCCCCTGGATGGGCTGCCGATCCTGGTGAAGGACAACATCGATATCGCCGGCTTGCCGACCACGGCCGGATCACTGGCTCTTGCGCAGAATGTCCGTGCCGTGAGCGCCCCGGTGGTGCAGAACCTCACTCGCGCCGGCGCGGTCATTCTCGGCCGGACCAACCTGTCGGAGTGGGCGAACATCCGCTCCGAGCACTCCAGCAGCGGGTGGAGCGGCGTGGGCGGGCTCACGCGCAATCCCTACATGCTCGATCGCTCGGCGTGCGGATCGAGCTCGGGTTCTGCCGCTGCAGTCGCTGCCGGTATGGCGGCGGCCGCGGTCGGCACGGAGACGGACGGATCCATCGGCTGTCCGTCATCGATGAACGGGCTGGTGGGCCTGAAGCCGACCGTCGGGCTCGTCTCCCGCACCGGGATCGTGCCGATCAGTCATACGCAGGACACGGCCGGACCCATCACCCACACCGTGCGGGACGCGGCAATGCTCCTGACCGCAATGGCCGGCAGCGATCCCGCCGACCCGGCCACGGCGGAAGCGAATGCGCACCGCATCGACTACACGACTGCGCTCGATCCGCATGCGCTCAGGGGAGTGCGGCTGGGGGTGGCGCGCTTTTTCCTGAAGGGGTTTACCCCCGAGACGCTGGGTGTATTCAACCGCGCGCTCGCCGTGCTCAAGGCGCGGGGCGCGACCCTGGTGGATATCGATGACTATGACATGGGAAAGCTGGGCAAGAACGAAAGCATCGTGCTGCACACGGAGCTGAAGGCGGACCTCGATTCATATCTCGCGGGATCGCCGCCCGCGGTCAAGGCCCGGACGCTCGCTCAGCTCATCGCCTTCGACGATGCGCATCCGGAAGAGATGACATGGTTCGGACAGGGATTCTTCGTGCAAGCCGAGCGTACGAAGGGGCTGCAGGATCCGGCCTATGTCAAGGCGCGTGCGGAAAATCTGCGCCTCGCGGGTCCCGAGGGGATCGACAGGCTGTTGAAGGAGCATGGCGTCCTCGCTCTGATCTCGCCCACGCAGAACCCGGCCTTCGTGATCGACCTGGTGAATGGCGACAGCGCCAGTCCCGGCGACAGCGAGTTGCCGGCTGTCGCTGCGTATCCCTACATCACGGTGCCGATGGGAGAGGTCCACGGACTGCCGGTGGGCCTTTCCTTCATCGGGCCCAAGTGGTCGGAGGCGCGGCTCATCGGGCTGGCGTATGCCTACGAGCAGGCGAGCCATGCAGCACGTCCACCCACGTTCGCGGCGGATGCTCTGCATCCGCAGCCGGCTGAGCCGTGCCAGTGATCCCCAGTGCACATGCCGCCGCCGGCATATCACGCGGGATCGGGCGAAATGCAAGAGTCCGGAACCCAACGCTAGAATCGCCGGCCCCGCTTTAGCCTGCTGCCCGGCCCCCTTCGCGCCACTGCGGGGACTCCGGCGCGTTGTGCGGTTGCAACCTTTTATCAAGCACCTACAGCTCTGTGCGCGCAGACGCCGGGAATCGCTGGTTACAATGCGATACAAGTCGGCCATCCCTTTTGTTGCTTTTCTGCAAATCTAGAGCCTCTCGAGCGCGCTCTGCGCTAGGATTCGCGCCATAGGTCGGGGCCACCCCGGCCGCAAACATCTGGACCCTAAACCGAGCCGGATCAGCCTCCCCGGGAGGCCCCCGGTAAACGTAGCTGTGGCCATAGAAGGCCACGCTGAGGAGACTTTGATGAGACCGAATCGTGAACTGGCGCTCGCCGTCAGGCGTGCTCTTGCAACCGGGACCCTGGCGCTATGCGGCGTAGGCGCCGCGACTGCCTACGCACAGCAGGCAACTACCCAACAGGCGGCAGCTGCGCCAGCGGCAAGCGTAAAGGCCGCAACCCAACAGGCGAGCAGCGCGAAGAAGACCACCGAGAAAACCGCCAGCGCGCAAAAGCGCATCCTTCTGGCACAGGCAACGAGCGTACCGGCGCCAGCGTCCGCTGATAACAACGCTCCCGTCGCCACGCTTCAAACCGTCGTGGTCACGGGTACCATGATCGCGCGGCCGGCCGCCGAGACCGCGGAAGCGATTACGGTCCTGAAGGCGGATGCCCTCAAGAACCAAGGCATCACGAATGTGGAGCAGGCGCTCGGCACTCTCACGTCCAACACCCCGTCGCTCAACATCGCATCGGCCGTCGGAACCTTTTCCGGAGGCGGCACATACGCCAACCTGCGCAATCTGGGCAACGGGCGCACCCTGGTGCTCCTGGACGGCCAGCGGCTGGCCCCCAATGCCTACCCCAGCCCTGCAGGGTTTACATCAGGCGACGGCGCGGTCGACCTGAGCGGTAT
>Ga0134125_10004417_pt1 | contig 16089 bp, 13 predicted proteins | sample KB31751_FD_96464 | JGI IMG/M metagenome (GOLD analysis project Ga0134125, IMG submission 96464) | Terrestrial soil microbial communities with excess Nitrogen fertilizer from Kellogg Biological Station, Michigan, USA - KB3-175-1 | ecosystem: Environmental > Terrestrial > Soil > Unclassified ... | reverse complement strand
CGCCTGGTCGAGATGGGCGGGGACAACGCCCAGCGCGCGAAGTTCGCGCTGGACGCGACGCACGGACTCGCGGCGGATGCCGTGCTCGATATCGTGCGCGCGATGGCCGATGCCTCGCACAATACCATCTCCGAGCCCCTCGCCCGCATGTTGTCCAAACTGGCGCAGCACGCCGAGCACGGGACGCCGGAAGCGCGGCCGCAGGCCGACGAGGCGCTGCGCGAGCAGGTGCGCGATCTCCTGAAAGACTGGACGCTCGACGATCCGAATCCAACGGAGTACGGCACCGCGCTGCATCGGATGACGGCGGCAGCACCAGCGGCCGCGTCGCCGCGGAGCTCCGTGATCCAGCGCGCGGAGCCGTTGCGCCTGGTGCAAATCGCGGTGGAAACGGGAGCACTCGGCGGCGTCGCGTGGCGAGCGGTCGAGCGACTGCTCGCGGAGCGTCAGATCGGGCAGCTCGTCGACATGCTCGCCGCGACAGCCGACGGCCCGCCGCCGGCCCGCGTCGACATCACCCCGCTGTGGAGCCGCGTGACCTCGCCGGACATCGTGGGGCAGCTGGCGAGCAGCGAGCCGCCCGACTTCACCACGATCGACCGGGTATTGCCGCGCCTGACCTCGGGGGCGTTCGAGCGCTTGCTCGACGTGCTCGCGGCGTCGGAGTCGCGCGCGACGCGGCGCGGGTTGCTCGACCGGCTCGCGCGCGCCCCGCAGGAGCTGGGCCCCGTGATCGCCGAGCGCTTGTCCTCGGACATTCCGTGGTACGTCACGCGCAACCTGCTCATCGTCCTCGATGGGTTGTCGCAGCTGCCCGACGGATTCTCCACGACGATGTTCGTCGGTCACACGGACGTGCGCGTGCGTCGCGAGGCCGTGAAGCTCGCGCTCAAGATTCCGGTGGAGCGGGAGCTCGCGTTGCTGGGGGCGTTGTGCGATCCCGATCCGCGCCTGCTGCGGCTCGGTCTGACCGCGGCGCTGGAGCACTGCCCGCCCTCGGCGGTGCAGTTCGTCACGCGTCTCGCCGAAGATTCGTCGCAAACATCGGAGCTGCGCGTCCTGGCCATCAAGGTCCTGGGCCGTGCCCGCAGTCAGGCCGCCCTCGGCGTGCTCCTGCGAATGGTCGATGGCGGCCGCAACTGGCGTGGACGGCCGCGGCTCGCCGCGCGCTCGCTCGAGCTGGTCGCCGCGCTGATGGCGCTGGCGCACGGCTGGGCCGACGATCGCCAGGCGCGGGCCGTGCTGGCGCTCGCCGCGGTGTCGACCGACCCCGACGTCCGCAACGCGGCGACGATGACCGCGCGCGCCCCACGATGAGCGATCCCGCACGTTTTCTCAACGCGTTCGCGCAGGCGCTGGCCGGCATGGCGTTGTATCGCGACGGCCATCCGGCGCGCGAGCGCGCCGTGGACGTGGCCTACCAGCACCTCCACGACCTGCAGTCCGAGACGCCGCATCCATTTTTCACCTTTCTGGGCGACGAAGTCGTGTTCGGCCAGCAGCCGCTGCGCGAGCTCAAGGCGTGGGACTGGGGCAAGCGCCTCGCTCAGGCCGGCATTCAACGGCTCGAGTTCGAGGACCATGTGGGACGCGAGGACTTCGAAGGGTTTCTCGAAGAAGTGCTCGCCCGCTTGACGCTCTCGGCGATCAGCAGCGAGGCGCGGCAGATGCGCCGGAGCAGCATTCGCTTCGGGGCCGTCGGGCTGAAGGGCGAGGCGGAAGCGCCGCCCGAGGCGATGCCGACCGCGACGATCGCCTTTTCGCTGGGCGAGGAGATCGACACGGTGCGCTGGCTGCAGCGGGAGGTCCAGACCAAAGGGGCCGTCCCCCTGGCCGAAGCGGAGGCGGTCGTGCGCTCGCTCACGGTCGCGATGCACAGCGGCCGGCAGATCATGATGCCGCTCCTCCAGCTCAAGGAATTCGACCAGTACACGACCACGCATTCGATGAACGTGGCGGTGCTCTCGATGGCGCTCGCCGAGTTCCTGAGTCTCTCGGCGACGGATGTGCGCAGCTTCGGCATCGCCGGGTTATTGCACGACATCGGCAAGGTGAAGATTCCGCTCGACGTGCTCACCAAACCGGGGCGGTTGACCGATGAAGAGCGCGCGCTGATGAACGAGCACCCGGCGGCGGGTGCGCGCATGCTGCTCGACGCGGAAGAAGATCTGGATCTGGCCGTCGTCGTGGCGTACGAGCATCACATCATGATCAACGGGGGCGGATATCCGGCGCTGCACTATGCGCGTGATTGCCATCACGCGAGCAAGCTCGTGCACGTGTGCGATGTGTACGACGCCTTGCGCACGCGCCGGCCGTACCGGGACGCGTGGTCGCTCGAGAAGACGCTCGGCTATCTCCAGGAGCGCCGCGGGCTCGAGTTCGACCCGGAGCTGTGCGACGCCTTCGTGCGCATGATGCGGCAGTGGGAGCCGCAGATCAGCACGATTCAGGACCCCCCCGCCGCTCCACAATCGCAACCGGCCTGACTATGATTGTTGCCATGGCTCGGCCTTGGATGATGGGACTCGGAGTCGTCGTGCTGATCGCGTGGCAGGGGCCGGCGAAGATTACCGGCAACTGGCAGGCGAAGTCGGGCGACGAGATCCGGCACATCATGGTTCGTGCCGACAGCTCCGCGCAGTTCGGCGATGAGGTCGCCCGCTGGCGCGTGGTCGGCGACAGCCTGTGGATCACGCTGGGCGATGGGGTGTGGCAGGTCTACGCGATGAAGCTCGCGGGCGACAAGCTCACGATCAGCGGCGGAGATTTGGAGAAGCCGGTCACGCTGCGACGGACGGGGCCGCCCAATGCCCGCGCCGATACCCTCGTAATTCCGGAAGCACCACCGGCGAACCAGCGCGCCTGGTAGTTATTTCAGCTCGCTGACGCCCGCGAGTCTCCACCCCACTTCTTTTTTCTCGAATCGCATCGCGAAGCGCCGCCGGTCCATGCGCGGCGCGCCGCCGGCCGCAGGCACATACTCGAACGTGGCGCGCACATCGCCGTTGGCGGTAATGGTGTTGGGGAGCAGCTGGAAGTTGTCGATCGAGAATTTGGCGCTGATCTGATTCCAGTCGCGGAAGAAAGCCTCCCAGCCGCGACGCTCCTCGTCCGTCAGGCCCGGATAGAGCACCCGCAGATTGGCGATGCGCTGGCTCGCCAGCGCCCGGCCGAGGTCGCTGAGCAGCACGTCCACCGCGGCGCGTGGATTCGCCGGCTGCGCGCTCGGCGGCGCCACCCCGGCATCGACGCCGACCTGCTCGGCGCTCTGCGCCGCCACCTTGGCCAGCGTGAAATCCTTCTCGCGCAGCAGTGACTCGGCCCGCGCGATGAAGATGGCCGCGTTGGCCGCCGCGGCGCCGGTCGGCAGAGCCTGGACCACCGGGGTGACGCGCTGCAGCATCAGTCGCGCTTCCCGATCCATCGCGCGCGCCTGGTCGCGGGCGCGGTTGTACTGCGCCACGGCCTCGACGTAGCCGCGGATCGCGCGCGACTGGTCGCCCGCCTGCAGTGCCTGCTCGGACGCCCCGAAGATCGACTCCGCGAGAATCCATGCCGGCACGCTGTTCTTGCGCGCGCCGGCGGCGATAGCGCGCTCCTGCGCCGCGAACGCGGAATCGCGCCGGCTGGTGACGAACATTGAAACCGGCGCTTCGGTGACCGTCGGGGGCGTCACGTCCTGCGGCGTCGCGGGTGCCGGTGGGATCGCCGCGGGCGGCGGCAACAGGGCACTCGCCTGGCTGTCGTTCGATTGTCCCGGTGAGAAGAGCAAGAGAAGCACGACGGCGGCCAAGGCGCCCAGCACCGCGAGCCGGGCGCGCATCGATGCGTGGGTAATCAGTTTCAGCAGCGGCTGCGGCAGCGGCGTCCAGCGGCCGAGCGGCTGCGTCGCTTCGTCGTCCGCGCCCGACAGCGCGGAGCGGATCTGCTGCAGCGTCGACATCATCTGGCCCGCCGATTCATAGCGTTCGTGCGGGACCTTGTTCATTGCCTTCGCGACCACGCGCTCCAGCGCCGCGGGAATCGACGGCGCGACGGTGCGCAGCGGGCGCGGCTCGGTCGTCAACACCTGATACAGCACGCCGTGGATCGACTCCGCTTCGAACGGGCGCTGGTAGCACAGCAGCTCGTAGAGCATGCAGCCCACCGAGAAGACGTCCGTCGCCGGGGTGATCGCGCCGTTGGTGATCTGCTCGGGCGCCATGTACGTCGGCGTGCCGACGATCGCGCCCGAGCCCGTGGCATCCGCCTTCTGCAGCCGCGCGATGCCGAAATCCATGATCTTCACGCGGCCGTCCGGCATGACGCGGACGTTGGACGGCTTCACGTCGCGATGGATCACGCCGCGCTGATGCGCGAAGTGCAGGCCGGTCAGGACTTCGATCGTGATGTCGAGCTTGCGCTCGAGCGCCAGCGGGTCGCGCAGCGTGATCATGTCGGAGAGATCGCGGCCCTCGACCAGCTCCATCGCGATGTAAAGCTGGCCTTCCGATTCGCCGAGGTCATAGACGGTGACGATGTTCGCGTGCTGGATCGCGCCGGCGGCGCGCGCTTCGCGCAGGAACCGCTCCTGCATGTCCTTCGTCTTGCGGAAGCTCGAGCTCAGCAGCTTGAGGGCGACGTAGCGCCGCAGCACCGTGTCGTACGCCTTCCACACGATGCCCATGGCTCCTTCGCCGAGCAGCTGGTGCAGCTCGTACTTGCCGAGCCGGCGGTAGCGTTGCTGCGGCGCGTCGCTCACCGGTTCAGCCATTCGTAGGAGCGGCGCAGATACTTCCGCATCGGGTCGGTGACCGGCACGTCGCGGCGGGGGAGTACGCGCTCGATAATGTCCAGGAACTTCTGCTGCGTCATCCGTTCGGATGCCGAGCCTCCCCAGGCGAAGGGCGGGACATATTTCGGCGCGCGCAGATCGTCGAACACGTTGGCGCCGGCACCGATCACGGATCCCGTCCCCAGCATGGTGCCGATCGCCGTCTTGGCGTGATCGCCGATGAGACTACCCATGAACTGATGCCCGGTTTCGAGGTCCACGCCGCCGACGGTCAGACGCACCGGTCCATAGGTGCTCTTGAGGTTCGACGTCGTCGTCCCCGCGCCCAGATTGACCCAGCGCCCCAGCACCGAGTGTCCCACAAAGCCATAGTGACTCTTGTTGGCATAGCCGAGCACCGCGGTCGTGGACAGCTCGCCATGCATCACCGACCAGGGGCCGATGGCGCAGTTCCGGATCGGACCTCCCACGATGCGGCTATTGGCCCCCACCCAGAGCGGTCCCTCGAGGCGGGTTCCCGACCGGACCTCGACACCCGTTTCGATCACGACCGGGCCATTTCTCGTATCGAACACGACGCCCGGCTCGATCCCGGACTCGTGGACGGCGATCCAGGCGGGATCTCCGATGACGATGCTGCCTTTCGGGACGGCGTCCGTGTCTCCATGCGCGAGCAGCCGGATCACGTCTTCGCGCAGCAGCTGCTCGAGCGCGGTGATGAGATCGAACACACCGCGCAGCAGTACGCCTTCGACCTCGATCGCTCGCGCGTGCGCCACCGGTCCCGTCCACGTTTCACCCGCCGGCACCGCCCAGCCGACCGTGATTCCTTCATGGATCAGGCGCGCCGGACCGTCGGGGAAGGGAGCGGCGAGACCGCGCGGCGCGAACGTCGACGAGCCGATCACCGCCGGCCCCTGGACCGCTCGGCGCGCTTCCACGGTGGGCACCCCGGCTTCGGGAAAACCGGCCAGATGCGGCAACGAGAAAATGCCGGCGGCTTCCGTCCCCACGAAATTCTCCCAGCGTTCCCGGATCAGGTGCGCGCCCGCGCGCAGCTCGGCGATCGGGCGGATGCCCGCGAACGGCTCCCACGCGGGACCGGGTTCCGGATCGAGCAGGTAGAGCGCGTGCGTCATAGCCGCTGCACCAGCTCTTTGAGCTTGCCCGGCTGACCCGTCGGCATCACGAGCGTTTGGCCGTTGGCGCGCACGACGACCATGTCCTTGATCCCCGTGACGGCGATGTGCTCGCTCTCGGACCACACGACCGAATTCCGCACGTCATCACCGAGCGTGACATTGCCGACCGTGACGTTGCCCTTCGCGTCGCGACGGCGGACGCGGAGCAGGGCGTCCCACGAGCCGATGTCGTCCCATGGAAATGCGCCGGTGACGACGGCGAGACGATCGGTGCGCTCGAGCACGGCCACATCGACGGCGACGGGCGTGACGGCCGCGAAGAATCGCGCCACATCCCCTTCGTTGAGCGGACCCCAGCCGGCGGAGAGTTCTTCGGCGTACGCTCCCGCTTCGCCCAGAAACCGTGCGGCACCCCAGGCGAAGCAGCCGCTGTTCCATAGCGCTCCGCGGCGCCGGAGCAGTGTCGCGCGCGCGGGACTCGGCTTCTCGACAAAGCGCTTCACCTTGCGCGCGCTGCCCAACGGCTCCCCGGGCACGATGTAACCGTACCCCGTTTCATTGCGGTTGGGCTTGACGCCGACGGTGACGAGCACGTCGTGCTCCGCCGCGACGCCCAGGGCATGCGTCGCCGCGGCCCGGAACGCCTTGTCGTCTCCCACGGCCCAGTCCGCGTGCAGCGACAGCATCTGGCCGCCGGGATCGTGCTTCGCGATCCAGTGCGCGGCCCACGCCAGTGCCGGCGCGGTGGACGCAGCGCGCGGCTCGGCGAAAATGTTGGCTTCCGGGACTTCGGGAACGGTCGCCGCGACGCGCTCGACGAGCGCGGGGCCGGTGAGGATCAACACCCGCTCGGGCGGGACCAGACCACGCAGGCGCGCGACGGCCTGCGCCAGCAGCGGGCGGTCGCCGGTGAGCGGCAGGAATTGCTTGGGTCGCTCCGGCGTGGAGAGCGGCCAGAACCGCGTTCCCGAGCCGCCGGCGAGAATCGCCGCCCAGATACTCATCGCGCTGGGTCCTTCGGAGCCGGCGGAGGTGGCGCGGCATCGGTGGAGTCCAGGAAATCGGGGTCGGCATCACCGAACATCATCGCGATGCGCTGGCTGAGCTTCGTGGGGGAAAACGGCTTTGTCACGAGCGCCGCGCCGAGCCGGCGGGCTTCGCGCAGAATCCGGTCCTCACCCTCGGCGGTCAACACGAGGACCGGCATCCGCGCCGTGCCGCGCTGGTTCCGCAGGTCACGCAGAAAATCGAGTCCCGAGCCGTCAGGCAGGTGCAGGTCGAGCAGCAACCCGTCCGCGGCGGGGTTCGCCCGCAGCGCGCTACGCGCCTCGCCGAGTGTTTTGGCGATGCTCACGCGGTAGCCGAGCTGCTCCAGAAAGGGACGAAGGACGAGACCGATATGCGGCTCATCGTCGACGACCAGAAGGTGCCGTGCCGAGATGGTCAACGGCGGACTCCGATTACAACAGACCTGCGATAGCGGTGCGGTGGCGGCGAAGATCGAACAGGAGGGCGCCTACATTCGTCGCAGGCTGCACCAGCACGATGAGCAGGGCTTCCGCATGGAGGACGGCGACGATCGCCAGCCCGCCTCCAAACTCGAGCACCGCGGTGTTGAAATCCCCGCGACCACCCGCGCCCCCCAGCTCCGCCATGTGCTTGATGGCGGCCGGAAGCATGGCGGCGACGCTGTCGGCGTCGACCCCATTGGCCACGCGCGAATCGATGGGGATGCCGTCGCGACCGACCACGACGACGGCGTCGACACCGTTCGCCCGACTCAGCGCTTCCACCACGTCGCGGATAGTCGCCATAGGAGCGGGCCAACGTAGGTTTTGGGGAAGTCGAAGTCAAGCAGCCACTATGGGTTGACCCACTCGAACGGTGCCCTGTAAGTTCTCCAGCACCTCCATGCGTACCGTTTCCTTACTCTTTGTTGCTGCCGCGCTCGCCGCGGCCTGCGGCGACCCGCTCGGCCTGCCGCCCCCCGGGGTCCCGAATCGCCTCGATTCGCTGGTCTCGTTGTACGCGCTCAGCGGCACTGCGATCTCGAGCCCCTCCGCCTACATCATCACGTTCCGGCAGCCGGTCCGCACCGACCAGAGCTCGCAGGGGTTCGATTTCGCATTCGACATCGACAGTCTCGGACGCGCCCTGTTGTTGCCAACCGGTGCGCTGAAGCTGGCCAAAGGATCCGGGATCCAGCGCACGTTGCATTCGTTCGACTCGGTGACCGTGGCGCCGTCCGGCGGCTACAACTCCGACAGCGCCACCGTGGTCGATTCGAACTCGGTGGTGATCGTCCATTCGCGGCCGCTCGTCTGCTCGTTCGGTATCACGTCGATCTATTACGCCAAGCTGCACGTGCTCGCGATCGACACTACCGCGCGCCGGATCGACTTCGAGATTCTCAACAACGTCAATTGCGGATATAAGGGGCTCGAAGAAGGCCTGCCCCGGCGGTAACCCGTGATCGATCTCAAGCTGCTGCGCGCCTCACCCGGTCAGGTGCGGGCGGCGCTCGCCCGTCGCGGCGACGCGTCGCTGACACGCCTGCTCGACGAAATCGAAGCGCTCGACATGAAGCGGCGTACGCTCACCGCGCAGCTCGACACGCTCAAGGCCGAGCGGAACGACGCGGCGAAAGCAGACGCGCTCGCCGCCAAAGCGGGTGGGCTGTCCGCGACCGTCGTCGCCGAGCGTCGCAAGCTGGGCGACCGCATCACCGGTCTCGAGAGCGAGCTCCGTCAGATCGAGACGACGCTCGACGCCAAGACGCTGTTCGTTCCGAATCTTCCGTTGCCCGACGTGCCGGAAGAGCAGACGGTGCTGCGGACCTGGGGCACGCCGGTGCCGAAGGGGGGCAAGCCGCACTGGGAGATCGCGGAGAAGCTCGGCATCCTCGATCTGCCGCGCGGCGCGAAGCTGTCGGGCTCGGGATTCCCGGTGCTGATGGGAATGGGCGCGCGGCTCGCGCGCGGGCTGATCAACTTCATGCTCGATCTGCACACGCGCGAGCACGGCTACGTCGAAGTCGAGCCGCCGCTGCTCGTGCGGCGCGACGTCATGACCGGCACGGGACAGCTCCCCAAGTTCGAAGAGGACATGTACAAGCTCGGCAGCGACGAGCTGTACCTGATCCCCACCGCCGAAGTTCCGGTCACCAATCTCTATCGCGACGAGATCCTCGACGGCACGACGTTGCCGAAGGGTCTGGTCGCGTACACGCCGTGCTTCCGGCGCGAAGCCGGCGCGGCGGGAAAGGACACGCGCGGGTTGTTGCGCGTGCATCAGTTCGACAAGGTCGAGCTCGTGCGCTTTTCGCTCTCGGCGGATTCCGCGGCGGAGCACGAGAAGCTGACGGCGCACGCCGAGCAGGTGCTGCAGCGTCTGGGACTGGCGTACCGCGTCGCGCTGCTGCCGGCGAACGATTTCGGCTTCGCCGCCGCCAAGACCTACGATCTCGAGGCGTGGGCTCCGGGGGTGGGGCAGTGGCTCGAAGTGTCCAGCTCGAGCACGTTCAGCGACTATCAGGCGCGGCGCGCGAATATCCGCGCGCGTCCCCGGCCGGGTGAGAAACCGGAATTCGTGCACACGTTGAACGCCTCCGGCGTCGCGCTGCCGCGCACGATCGCGGCCTTGCTCGAGACCCACCAGCAGCCAGACGGCTCGGTGACGATCCCGCCGGCGTTGGTGCCGTATGTCGGCACTGACCGCCTTGCCTAGAGGGTTCGTGCGTCGCGCGGGTCCGCCCGCGCTCATCGCCGCGGCGCTGCTGTTCGGCATCCTCTCCGTGGGCTATGCGTGGATCGTCGCGCGGCATTTGCGCAACGACGCGCGCGAAACCAGCCGCATGCTCGGACAGGTATTCGCCGGATTGAACGATCCGCGCGAGGGCGCGGCCGCCGACGCGCTGCTCGAGCTGGCCGACGAGGTCCGTCATCTCGGGATTCCGCTCGCCGTCACCGACACGGCCGGCCGGATCACGGCGCTCGACAATGCGCCGTTCGGTCCCGGGGCGAGTGAAGCCACGCGGCAGGATTGGATCGCGAGGCTCGATCGCATTCATCCGCCGCTGACCCAGCCGGGTGTGGGGACGATTCACTACGGCGCGCTGCCGGCGGCGCGCGCGTTCACCGGCCTCGCGCTGCTGCAGGGCGCCATGTTTCTCAGCCTGGTGCTGCTCGCCGTCTGGGCGATGCGCGAGCGCGTGACCTCGGCGCGCGACCGGCTGTGGGTCGCGATGGCGCGCGAGTCGGCGCACCAGCTCGGCACGCCGCTGATGAGCCTCACGGGTTGGATTGATTACCTGCGCGAGAATCCGGGTACGCCGGGCAGCGACCTCGTCCATCATCTTGAAGCCGATGCCGAGCGGCTGCAGCGCGTGGCGAAGCGGTTCGAGCGCATTGGCCGGCCCGCCCGGCGCGAGCCGGTGGCGCTCGGCATCGTGGCGGAGCGCGTCGTCGGCTATTTCCGCCCGCGCCTCCCGACGCTCGCGCATTCGGTGACGATCACGCTGGCTTCACCGGGTTCCGGACCGACGGTGACCGGTGATCCCGTGCTCATCGAATGGGCGCTCGAAGTAATCGTGAAGAACGCGGTGGATGCGCTGAGTGGCCGGGGCGGACGGATCGAAGTGGATGTGGAAGCAGCCGATGCGAGGGGGCGCGTGAGCGTGCGGGACGACGGGCCGGGCGTGGCGCCCGAGATGCAGCGCCAGCTGTTCGAGCCGGGTACCACGACCAAGACGGGGGGGTGGGGGATCGGGCTCGCGCTGGCGCGTCGCATCGTGGAGCAGCAGCACGGCGGTCGCGTGACGTTTCGCCCCGGTCCGGATGGACGAGGCGCGGTTTTCGTATTGGAGTTTCCGCTTTCGTGACAGGGTTACCGCCGCTTCCGCTCAATCCAGCGCAGCGCGAAGCCGTCGAGCATGCCGCAGGACCGCTGCTGGTGCTCGCGGGCGCGGGCTCGGGCAAGACCCGCGTGCTCACCGCGCGCATCGCCCATCTGATCACGAGCCACAACGTCGCCCCGCAGCGGATCTTCGCGGTCACGTTCACCAACAAAGCGGCCGGCGAGATGCGCACGCGCATCGCCCAGCTGCTCGGCCGCGATCCCCGCGGCCTCTGGATCGGCACGTTCCACTCGCTGTCGGCGCGGCTGCTGCGGCGCGAGGCGCCGCTGCTCGGCTTCGGTCCGAACTTCACGATTTACGACACGGACGACTCCGAAGCGCTGGTCAAGCGGCTGCTCGAGGCGCGGCAGCTGTCCCCCAAAGCGTATCCGCCCCGCGCGGTGCACGGGGTGATTTCGGGCGCCAAGAACCGGATGCTGAAGCCGGAGGAGCTCGCGCAGCAGGCGGACACACCGCTGATCCAGGTCGCGGCCGATGTTTACGCCGCGCTCATCCCCGCGCTGCAGCAGGCGAACGCGATGGACTTCGACGACTTGCTGCTGCACCCGCTCGCGCTGTTTCGCGAGCATCCGGAGCGGCTCACGTACTGGCAGGACCGCTTCCAGCACGTGCTGGTGGACGAGTTCCAGGACACGAATGCCGCGCAGTACCTGCTCGTGAAGCACCTCGCGCGCCGGCACGGCAATCTCTGCGTCGTGGGTGACGACGATCAGGCGATCTACGGCTGGCGCGGCGCCGACGTGCGGCACATGCTCACGTTCCAGAATGATTTCCCGGGCACCAAGCTCGTGCGGCTGGAGCAGAACTACCGCTCCACGCAGGTCATTCTCGACGCCGCGAACGCGATCATCGCCGAAAACAAGACGCGCCTTGGGAAAACGCTCTTTACGGAGAAGAAGGGTGGCGCCGCCGTCACCTTGCTGAGCACCTCCGATGAGCGCGATGAGGCGGAGTGGCTGGCCAACGAATTCTCGCGGCGCGGGGCCGAGGGGGACGCCAACTACGACGAAATGGCGGTCCTGTACCGCACCAATTCGCAATCGCGCCCGCTGGAAGAGGCGTTCCGGTTCCGGGGCATCCCCTACCGCCTGATCGGCGCGATCAGCTTCTACGAACGGCGCGAGGTGAAGGATCTCCTCGCCTATCTGCGGCTGATCGCCAACCCGGCCGACAACGAGGCCTTCCTGCGCGTGGTCAACGTGCCGAGGCGGGGGATCGGTGACGCCTCGCTGGCGGTCCTGGCGCGCTCCGCCACCGGCTGGGGCAAGCCGCTGCTGGCCTCGGCGCGGCAGGCGTCCACGATCCCCGAGCTGCGCCCCAACGTTCGGGAGGCCCTCGCGAATGTGGCGTCACTGCTCGATCGTCTCCGGGAATCGGTGGGCCAGGCCGATCCCGCCACGGCGCTCGAGACGATCCTCGCGGCCTCCGGGTACGAGCAGTACCTCGCGGAGGAGGGATCGGAAGGGCTCGAGCGGATCGAGAACGTCCGCGAGCTGGTGGCGGGCGCGGCGGCGTGGGCGGAGGTGCAGGACCCGGAGCTGCTGGAGGGGATCGGCACGCCGGTGGAGCGCTATCTCACGCAGGCGACGCTGGTGACGCCCGCGGACGAGCAGCGCGACGAGCCCGGCGTGACGCTCACGACCACGCACATGGCGAAGGGGCTCGAGTGGCCTGTCGTCGCGCTCGCGGGTCTGGAGGATGGACTCTTCCCGCTCGCGCGCTCGACCGAGCAGCCGGGCGGGGTCGAGGAGGAGCGACGACTCTGTTACGTGGGTCTCACGCGCGCGCGCGAAAGGTTGTATCTCTCATGGGCGCGAACCCGCTACCGCAACGGCCGGCTGGAGCTCGCGGAGCCGTCGCGCTTTCTCGACGCGCTACCCGCGGATGTCGTCGAAGAAAAAAGCACGACACCATCATGGCGGCCGGGGCGTGGAATGTCCGGTGCGATGCCGCCGCGTCCGTCCCGGCCTCGGGGCGCCGCGGCCCGGCGTCTGCCGGACCTCGAATTTCCGGAAGAAGTGTCGCAGGACGCGCCGCGCTTCGTCAGCGGCGAACGCGTGCGGCACCGGAAATTCGGCGGCGGCGTGGTGCGCGCGGTGTCCGGCGAAGGGCGCGACCTCCGCGTCAGCGTGGACTTTGACGATCCCGACATCGGGACGAAGCAATTGCTCGCGGCGTACGCGGGACTCGAGCGAGACTGGGAAGGAGAGAGTGCATGAGTGTGTCGCGGGAGGAAGTGCTCCGCATCGCGCAGCTCGCGGAGCTGGATGTCGACGAGGACACCCTGCCGGAATTGGCCGAGCAGATGTCGCGGATCATCGATTACGTCGCGCAGCTGAGCGCGGTGCCGTCGAACGGCGGCGCGAAAATCTTCGTGCCCGGTCCCGACGCGATCCGGTTTCGCCCCGATGAAGTGAACCCCGCGCCGCTCGAGCTCGAGCCGAAACAGCTCGCGCCCGCGTTCAAGGAGGGCTTCTTCGTCGTACCGAAGCTCGGTCAGTTCGAGTGAGCGACGCCAAAGCGGTCGCCGACCGCCTGTCGAAGGTCAAGCGTCTCAACGCGCTGCTCACGCCGCTCAAGGATCTGCGCAAATCCCTCGCCGCGCAGACCGCGGCCGCGCGTCCCACCGGCGTGCTCTACGGCATGCCGGTCGCGGTCAAGGACAACATCTGCACCGTCGAGTTCACGACGAGCTGCGGCTCGCGCATTCTCGAAGGATATCGCTCGCCGTACGACGCGACCGCCATCACGAAACTGAAAGCCGCGGGTGCGGTGATCGCGGGCAAGACCAACTGCGACGAATTCGCGATGGGCTCGTCCACCGAGCACTCGGCCTATGGGCGCGTCCTGCATCCGCTCGACAAGGCGCGCGTGCCCGGCGGATCGTCCGGCGGCTCCGCCGCGCTCGTCGCCGCGGGGGCAGTGCCGGCCGCGCTGGGGTCGGAGACGGGCGGCTCGGTGCGCCAGCCGGCGTCGTTCTGCGGTGTCGTCGGCATCAAGCCGACCTACGGCCGGGTGTCCCGCTACGGCCTGGTCGCGTTCGGATCGTCGCTCGATCAGATCGGTGTGTTCGGCCGCAGTGTCCACGATGCGGCGAGAGTGTTGTCGGTGATCAGTGGTCGGGATTCGCGTGATGCGACCTGCGAGGACCGCGATCCGCTGCGGCTGCCCACCGTGCCGGAATCGCTCCAGGGATTCGTGATCGGCTTGCCGCGCGAGTATTTCCCGCCCGAGCTCGATCCGGCGGTGCGCCGCGCCTGCGAGCGCGCCGTGCGCCTCATGAAGGAGCAGGGCGCCTCGGTGCGCGAGGTCTCGCTGCCGCACACGCCGTACGCGGTGCCGACCTACTACGTCATCGCGCCGGCGGAAGCCTCGTCGAACCTGGCGCGCTACGACGGCGTCCGGTACGGGCCGCGCTTCAACGGCTCCGCCGATGTGCGGGCGCTGTACCGCTCCACCCGCGGGCAGGGGTTCGGGCCCGAGGTGCGCCGGCGCGTGCTCGTCGGCACGTACGTGCTCTCATCGGGCTATTACGACGCGTACTACAAGCGCGCGCAGCAGATGCGGGCGCTGATCGCGCAGGATTTCCGCAACGTGTTCGATCGCGGCGTGGACCTGCTGTTCACTCCCACGACGCCGACGCCCGCCTTCAAGGCCGGCGAGAAGCTCGGCGATCCGATTTCGATGTACCTGTCGGACATCTTCACGGTGACCGCGAACCTCGCGGGCCTTCCCGCGATGTCGATCCCGATCGGCCGCATGAAGGGACTGCCGATCGGCGGCCAGTTCATCGGCCAGGCATTTCTGGAAGACGAGATGCTCGAGGCCGCCTACGCGCTGGAGCGCGTCGTGCCCGCGACGGACGAAGGCTGATGGCCGGCTGGGAGACCGTCATCGGGCTCGAGACGCACGTGCAGCTGCGGACGCGCTCGAAAATGTTCTGCGGCTGCTCGACGGCATTCGGCGCCGCGCCGAACACGCACGTGTGCCCGGTGTGCCTGGGTCTGCCGGGCGCGCTGCCCGTGCCGAACGGCGCGGCGATCGGGCTCGCGGTGCGCGGCGCGCTCGCGCTCGGCTGCACCGTGCACCCGCGGTCGATTTTCGCGCGCAAGAACTATTTTTATCCCGATCTGCCCAAGGGATATCAGATCTCGCAGTTCGATCAGCCGCTCGCGACCAACGGCACGCTGTCGTTCCTCTCGTCCGAGCGCGGCATCGTGAATGCGACGATCGTGCGGCTGCACATCGAGGAAGACGCCGGCAAATCGATCCACGATCGTTTCGCGAAAGCGACGGCGGTCGATCTCAATCGCTCGGGCGTGCCGCTGATCGAGATCGTCAGCGGTCCCGACCTGCGCTCCCCCGCCGAAGCGCGCGCCTACCTCCAGATGCTGAAGCAGCTGCTCGAGTACATCGGCATCTCCGACTGCGACATGGAGAAGGGCAGCCTGCGCGTCGATGCCAATCTTTCGATCCGCCGCGCCGGCGAGACGGTGCTGAACACGCGCACGGAGGTGAAGAACATCAACGCGTTCTCGTTCGTCGAGAAAGCGCTGAGCGTCGAGCGCGACCGCCAAGTGGCGCTGGTCGAGTCGGGCGGCACGGTGACCCAGCAGACGATGCTGTACGACTCCAAGGAAAGCACGGTCCGCCCGCAGCGCTCCAAGGAAGAGAGCCACGACTACCGCTATTTCCCCGAGCCCGACCTGCCGCCACTGATCCTGACGCCGGAGTTCGTGGCCGAGCAGCAGAGCGAGCTGCCGGAGCTGCCGGGCGCCAAGCGGGACCGGTTCATGGCCACCTACGCGCTGAGCCGCGAGCACGCGGCGGTGCTGACGGCCAGTCGCGCGGTGGCTGACTATTTCGAGAACGTCGTGCGCGCGCCGGCCGAGCCGCAGGCGGCGGCGAACTGGATCATGACGGAGGCGCTGGCGGACGCGAAGGACCATCAAGAGCAGCTGCGCGTGCCCGCGGGCGCGCTGGCGCAGATCATCGCGCTGGTGAAAGGCGGCACGTTGAGCAACCAGGCCGCGAAGAAAGTGTTCGCGGAGGTCGCGGCCAAGGGCGGCGATCCGCGCACGATCGCCGAGTCGCTCGGCCTGGTCCAGGTGGCGGACACGAACGTGCTCGCGGGATGGGTGACGGATGTGCTCGGCGCGCACGCGCCGGAAGTCGGCCGCTACAAGAATGGTGAAACGAAGCTGATGGCGTTTTTCGTGGGGCAGGTGATGCGCGCGTCGAAGGGCAAGGCGGAT
>Ga0134125_10004415_pt1 | contig 16091 bp, 17 predicted proteins | sample KB31751_FD_96464 | JGI IMG/M metagenome (GOLD analysis project Ga0134125, IMG submission 96464) | Terrestrial soil microbial communities with excess Nitrogen fertilizer from Kellogg Biological Station, Michigan, USA - KB3-175-1 | ecosystem: Environmental > Terrestrial > Soil > Unclassified ... | reverse complement strand
TCCTCCACCGCGAGATCCAGGCGCGCATCCTCGATCGCCAGCCGCGCCGCGACGACGGAAAACTGTCCAAACCGGTCCAGCCGACGCGCGCGCTTGCGATCCAGGAAATCGTTAGGCGCGAAATCGCGCACTTCCGCCGCCAGGTGGCTGCGGAACGGCGATGGGTCGAACCGCGACACTTCGGTGACGGCGGACCGCTGCTGCATGAGTCCGCACCACAAGCCATCGACCGTGGTCCCAATGGGAGTGATGCAGCCGATGCCGGTGATGACGACGCGACGAGACATGTCGTATTTGCCGAGAGCTCGAGAGACTGACGCGCGTGCGCCGCTACCGGCGCTCCGCGACCGCGGCCAAACCTGCCAACGTCCGGCTCGCGATGCCATGAATGAACACGGGCCCGATCACGTGCCGGGCCACTGTCACACCAATCAACGGCCATGGCGGGCCGTTCCAGCAATGTACGATACGAACGAGCACGCCGTCATGGCGCTCCGTGAACGACCATTCCACTTCCATGCCGCGAGTAATTCCGTGTACGTGACGAAATCGGATCGCCGGTCGCGCATCATCGATCGCCATGTCCGACGTCCACCACGTTGGCCATGTCATTGGCCCGAATGGGCGCGACGCTGACATCGCGACGAGTCCGCCTCCGAGCGCGTCGCGCGTCTCGAATCGCACCCATCGATAGTGCGCGAGATGCTCGGGCCACCGATCGACGTCGCGTGCCAGCGCAAACATCGTGCGGACGCTCGCCTTGACCACGCGCTCGTCGGTGACTTCCATCGGCCAACCCTCGGGCATCGCCGGGAGCCGCACCGGATCGCGCATTACGACGGGCGGCGGCGTCACGCGTCCTCGCCGGCCGGCGACCACGACGCCGTGACGCGAAAGCCCAACCGGTAGCGGACGTCGGCTGCCTGCCCAACGGAGCGGCGCACGAGCTCGCCTAACTCTCGGCGCGTGAAGCCGCGCAGCACCGACAGGACGCCGTCGTGCCGGCTCACCGGATGGAAGAGCAGCGGAAACGACGCCAGCCAGATGCCCGCGGCGGCGATCCAGCTGCGATGGAGGTCGCTCACGATCACGCGACGGCGCGCCACGCGATGCATCTCGCGCAGCACGCGCAGCGCTTGGGCGCGCTCGAAGTGGTGCAGCACCTGCGAGCACATCACGATGTCGACGCTCCGGTCGGCGAAGGGCAGGGCGAGTGCGTCCGCCGACAACACCGTAGTGTGGTCGGCCGCGATGCGCGCCAGCGTCTCCGACCTCTCGACGCCCAGGGTCTCGAGCAGGATGCCGCGGCACGCGCACCATTCGGTTGCCGCCCGCGGGATGTCGCCGCGTCCCGTGCCCACATCGAGCAGCGTGAGCGGGCGGGTTCCGGCCGGCGCGCGGCGCACGGCGCGCGCGAGCTCCGCCAGCACGGCCCGGGTGCCGCCGAACAACGCGTTGGCGCGCGCCACGTCGCCTAACGAACGGCGGACGACGCGCGCGTCCATCCGCTCGGCGTCGTCCAGCAGCTCTCGCCCGCGGCGCGGGCGCGGCGTGACCGCGATCACCGCTCCATCTGCGCGTACCCGCCGCGATAGTACAGCAGCGGGCGGCCGTCCGCCGCCGCACCGGCGATGACGTCGCCTAACACGATGAGGTGATCGCCGCCGTCGTACCGCGCCGCTACCGCGCACTCGATCGAGGCGAGCGCGTCCTCGAGCAGCACCAATCCCGTGATGCCGCGCGTGTAGCCTAACCCGTCGAACCGGTCGTCGCGCTCTTCGGCGAAGCGCCGCGAAATCGGTTCCTGCGCCGTGGTGAGGACGTTCACCGCGAAATGCGACGCCGCTTCGATGACGGGACACATGTCGGCGCTGCGCTCGACGCAACACAACACGCGCGGCGGTTCGAGGCTCACCGAGCAGAAGGCACTCACGGTCATCCCGTGGTCGCGGCCCGAGGCGTCGCGCGCCGTGAGTACCGTTACGCCCGTTGCGAACCGGCCCAGCGTACTGCGAAACGTCGCGGCGTCGATCATGTCCCTCGAAACTCCGTCAGGTGGCGAGCAGGCGGAGAAGATAGCGCACCGACAGGATTTCGCTCGCCGGCACGAAGTCGCCGGCGACGCCGACGAACAGATCGGCCATGTCCTTGCGCTGGCCGAGTGCGGCCGCGGCGCGATTCATCAGGGCGGGCACCGCAACGGCGAGGGCGACGAGTCGCTCGACGCGCCATTTTCCCGCGAACGTGCGACGCCGCTCGACGTCGTACGCGGCGAGCGCCGCGTCGGCATCGCGCGGCGACGTGGCCTCGAGCGCGGCGGCGACATGCGGCGCCACCATCTCCCCGCCGCGGAGCGCCGCGTAGATCCCTTCGCCGGTGAAAGGGTCGAAGAAGTCGGCGGCATCGCCCACCAGCGCCGCGCCGCGCGCCCACGCGCGGCGCGCGTGGTGGGCGAACGGTCCCGTCGCTCGCACCGCATCCACGCGTGCGGCGCCCGCCAGGCGGGCGCCCACGTGTGGATGCGAGTCGAGCCATGCGTCGAAGAAGGCCGTCGTCGCACCGGCGGCGCGCTTGACGCGCGCCGCCGGTGCGACGACGGCCACGTTGGTCACTCCACTCCCCACGTCCGCGAACCCGGCATAGCCGTCGCGCTCCACGTACATCTCGCCGTAGGCCCCCATGCCGTCCACGCCGCGATAGTGCGCGATCATGGCCACGCGCCTGGGCCGGCGTCGTGCGCGCGAGAGGCCGAGGCGCCGCGCGACGACGGAGCGAAGTCCGTCGGCGCCGATCACGATCGGGGCGCGTCGCTCGCCCGTTTTGCCGTGCGCGTCCAGCGTTTCGACGCCCACGACCGCGCCTCGTGCGTCCCGCACGAGGCCTGTGACGCGCTCCTCCTCGATCACGCGCGCGCCTGCGGCGCGCGCCCGATCGAGCAGGAGCGCGTCGAGCACCCGGCGCCTGAGCGCCAACCCGCGATCGCGGAACCCGCGGAATCCGTGCGCCGCCGCGAAATCGCCGCGCAACAGTGTTCCGTTAGGCGCACGCACTACCATCCCGGCCAACTGCGCCGCGCCCGCCGCCTCGCACGCGGCCAACGCGCCCATCGCGTCCAACAGACGCGACGCTTCGGGGCTCAGATACTCGGCGCAGGGTTTGTCGCGCGGGAAGCGCGCCCGGTCCAGCACCAGCACCTCGATACCGCGTCGCGCCAGATGCCACGCCGTGGAGCTTCCCGCCGGCCCGCCGCCCACCACGAGCACCTGCGCGCCCATCACTTAGCCGGCGCGCACGCGGTCGCCTAACCGGGCAACGCGCTGGAAGAGTCCCATGTACCGCCAGTGCGGACGCGGCAGATGCAGCAGCGACGCCAGCCGCGTCAGGTACGGCAAAATCGCCGAGCGCGAGTCGGCAGAGAACATGAAGCGCGGATGCCGCGCCGCCACGTGCCGCAGCCGCGCGACGGCCGCGTCGAACGCGAGCCCGGTCGAGAAATAAAACCGCGGCACGAGCAACGGGTCGCCGCGCTCCACGACGCCCTCATCGAGCGCCACGCGGTGCAGCGTGGTGCCAGGATACACGCGCAGGCCGACGGTGAGGTACACCGCGTCGCCGCGCTCGAGGCGCTCGACCGCGAACGCGAGCGTTTCGTTCAACGTCTGCATCGTTTCGCCGGGACCGCCGATGAGAAAAATCCAGAGCACGCCGATGCCGGCGCGCTCCACGTCGCGCGCCACCTCGCGCACGCGCGCCGCGTCGAATCCCTTCTCGAGACGCTCGAGCACCGGGTCGCTCGCGCTCTCGGCCGTGATGCCTAACCAACGGAATCCCGCGGCGCGCATCGGCTCGAGCAGGTAGGGCGGCACCGCGGCCGGCGTGAAGTTGGTGGTGTCCAGCTGCACGCGAAGCGGACGGCGCGCGATCGCGTCGCAGATCGCGGCCGCGTGGCGCGGCGGGGCATTGAACGTCGAGTCGACAAACTCGAAGTGGCGCACGCCCGCGTCGCGCACCAGCTCTTCCATTTCGTCCACGACGTGCTCGGGCTCGCGCAGCCGATAGCCCCAGCCCTCCACGTTGAGATACGTGCAGTAGATGCACTTGAACACGCATCCCCGCTTGGTCTGGATCGGCACCGTGCCGCCGCGCCGCTCGTACTTGGCGAGATCGAGCCATCGGTGCATGCGCGCCGACGGGAACGCGTCCACATCGGGGTCGCCGCCGGGCGGCGTCACCACCGTGGTCGCCTGGTCGCGATACACCACACCCGGAATGCCGGCCGGATTGCGACCTGCCGAGAGCGCGTCGAGGAGGGAGGTGGTCGCGCGTTCGCCGTCGCCGGCGACCGCGAAGTCCACGCCTAACTCGTCGAACAGCGATGTGGGCGCCACGCCGAACGCGGCCCCGCCGGCGATGACCCGCGCGTTGGGCGCCGCCTCGCGCAGCGTGCGCAGCACGGCGGCGGCCTCGGGCGTGTAGTGCTCGAGCGCGATCAGGTCGCTGTTGTCGATGTTGCGGACCGAGACGCCGATGACGTCCGGGTGGAAGGAGCGGGCCGCGGCGCGGGCGGCGGCATGGGGATCGGAGGCGAAACACAGATCCGCCACCCGCACCGTGTAACCTGCCTGGTCCAACGCCGATGCCACACACGCCACGCCGTTAGGCACGACGGGCATCGGCTGCCGCTCGCGGTTGGTGCTCACCAGGAGCACCCGGGGACGGGTGGCCGGCTGGGTCGCCGGCCGTCGGTCGCGCGCTAACGGAGCGGACTGGGGAGCGTCGTCACCCGGTTCGCACGAACTCCGTTTGTCCGAGCAAGAGTGTGCTGCCATTGATGACGTACGTGAACTGCTCCGTCCCCGGGTTCGGCGCTTGGAACGTGATCGACACCGTACTGCCGTCGGCCGTCCACGTGCCGTTGAAGATTGTCGTGTCCGTCACGCTGGTGGTGATGTCGAACGTTATCACCGTGCGCGACGCCGTGCCGTCGGCGTTGAACGCCCAGATCGTCTGCTGATTCGTCGGATCGCCGTTCACCGTGTCGACGACCGTCTCCGTCCACTGCCCAACGAGATTGCTGTCGAGCGCGCCCGTCCCGCCGCCGCCGCCCGATCCGCTCGAGTTGAAGCCTGAATTGTTGAAGTACTGCGGCGTCGTCGTGTCGATGCAGGCCACCGCCACCACGGCGAGCGCGACGAAGCCCATTCGTGCGAGCGCCGCCGTTATCGGTGTCCAGCCAGCACGAGCGCGACGGCCGCGCCTGTGATCCCCGCCAGCAGATTCACCCCGTCGTTGTCCAACCATGGAATGCCTCCGATCCGTTGCGTGGCGTCGCCACAGGTGTGCACGACCCGTTCGGTGAGTGCTCCACATCGAGCGCATCTCCGCCGAGACTGCAGGGACGCGCCGGCGAACGAATCCGCCAACGCGCCCGCTACTCCGCCTGCGGCCGCGGCGACCGCAACGTGTGATGGCCAGTGCACGAGCCACACCATTACCCCAACGAATACCCCCCCGGCGACGCTTGCGAGGAGGCCGACGATCGTGACACCACCGGACGTTCCGGTGGCGACCCGTCGCCATGTGGTGATCAATCGAGGGGATCGGGACGAAAGTGTTCCCACCTCCGTACCCCATGTATCCGCCGAAGCGGCTGCAAGTGCCCCACCACCGATCGCCATACAGGCAATGGCCGGAGCCACGAGAGACGCTAATGCCGCCAGGGCAAACAGGCCGCCATTGGCCAGCACTTGCACCGCGTCCCGTGTTCCGCCTTTGGCGACGACGGATTCCGTGCGGCGCAACTTGTTTCCGCGTTGGGCGCGCGAAAGCGCAGTGCCGGTCACAAAGAAAGCAAAAAGAAGAGCTCCCCAAGACCAACCAGCGGCGAGCGCTGCCGTACCGACGACTACGGCTGCCACTGCGCCACTACGTGAGAGCGCACGCGCGCGCCATGCGACCAGCGAGATCGCGCAGGCCAACGCGAACCCGACTGCCGCGCGCGCGATCACTCCAACGGGCGCGAGGCTTCCTCGTCGATCAGCATTTGCATGATGCGGCGGCGCAGTGCGGGGGAGGCTTTGGCGATCGTGGCGCGCCGTTCCAGGAACTTGAGAAAGACCTGCTCATGGCGGAAGTGCGGGAAGCACCGTTGGCAACACGCCAAGTGATCGCGGATTTTGAGCTCGATTTCCGACGTGAGCTCACCGTCGAGATACTCGTAGATTCGCTCGAGTACCTCGGTGCATGTCATCGAGGACCTGTCGTCCGGGTGTGGAGTGGTGCTCATTCCGCTCTTGATGGTAGACCCCAGGCCTCTGTTAGCGTGCGCTCGATCAATCGTTCCGATGTTGAAGCGCTGGGTTGCGCGATCGGTTCCCAAAAAATCTTGAACCCCCCTCTCACGCCCGTTACCTTGGGTGCTGCCATTCAGGTTCCCGCCTCTTTCAATGCATACAACGGTCGACGCGCTTCTCCCGCTGAGTTTTCTCGAGGCGGTTCGCAGCGTGGACAGCCCCGACGACGATCTCGACGCGGAGCTCGTCCCCGAGCTGCGGAACAAACGCCTTGGGTTGAGCGACACCGTGTATGCGCAGATCCAGCGCTTCACGGACGCCGCGAAAAAGCATCAGCGCACTGAATACGAGGAGACGGTCGGCATCGCGAAGCTGCTCGGCCGCCGGCCCGATGCCGAAGCCGTGTTCCGCGCCGCGGGCCGATATCTGGCGACGCAGACGTATCAGGCGATTCCGTCGGCGTCGCGCGGGCTGATTGCCTCGCTGCCGTCGCTGCTCGCGCGTCCGATCGCGCTGCGTCAGACGCAGCGCATTGCCGGCAAGTATCTCAACGGTTCGGTGCGGCGGCACGGCTCGTTCCTCATGCTCGAGGTGCCGCGGTCGGCCACGGTGGACGTGTCGCCGCGAGGCGTCGGCTGCGCGTACTACGAATCGTTTTTCCGGGAGCTGCTCCGGTTGCTCGGCGCGAGCGGCGGATCGGTCGACCACGTGCGATGCGCCGCGCGCGGCGAAGGAACCTGCGAATGGCGCGCCGAATGGCGGTCCATCCATCGGGATGAGGCCGCGACCAACGCCGGAGCTGCCTGACGCTCTCCGCCTAACTTTCAACCGACGTAACCATGCTGACGAAGGAAACGCTGCCCAGCGTACAGCGGGCACTGACGGACGCTGGAGTCGATGGCTGGCTCCTCTTCGATTTCCAGGGATCCAACCCGGTGGCCGGCGGGGTGCTCGGTCTCAAGGGCATGGTGACCCGCCGCATCTTCGCGTACATCCCGCGCCAGGGGAAGCCGGTGGCGATCACGCACGCGATCGAACAGGGCCCATGGCGCGACTGGCCGAGCGACTGGGGCCGCGAGAAGTACAGCACGTGGCGGTCGCTCGAGGACGCGGTGGCGACGCTCGTCCGCGGCAAGCGGATCGCGATGGAATATTCGCCCGGCGACGCGGTGCCGTACGTGGATCGGGTACCGGCGGGTGTGCTGGAGCTCGTGCGCGCGGCGGGCGGCGACGTGGTTCCGTCGGCGGAGTTGGTGACGCGCTTCTACGCGCTCTGGACGGCCGATCAGTTGGCCTCGCATCTTCGCGCGGCGGAGATCGTGGCCACCGTTGGGCGCGACGCGATCCGCGAAGCCGGCGCCCGCGCGGCCGCGGGCGCGCCGCTCATGGAGCACGAGCTGCAGCGCTGGGTCAGCGAGCGCTTCGAGCGCGCCAACCTCGAGTTCGACCATCCGGCGATCGTGGCCGCCGGGCCTAACGCAGCCGATCCGCACTACGCGCCGTCGGCGAGCCGGCCGCGCCAGATCGTGCCGGGCGAGCTGCTGTTGGTCGACCTGTGGGCCAAGGAAAAGGGCGGCATCTACGCCGACCAGACGTGGATGGGGTCGATGGGCGCGCCGAGCGCGCGGGCGGTGACGGTATGGGAAGCGGTGCGCGACGCGCGCGACGCCGCGATCGCGGTGGTCCGCGAGCGTGCGTTAGGCGGCGCGCCGATCCGCGGCGCCGACGTGGACGATGCGGCGCGGGCCGTGATCACGTCGCGCGGATTCGGCCAGTACTTCACGCACCGCACCGGCCACTCGATCGATTCGATCCAGCTCCACGGGTCGGGCCCGCACATCGACAACTTCGAGACGCGCGAGGAACGGCGGCTCATTCCGGGCGTCGCATTTTCGATCGAGCCGGGCATCTACCTCGCCGGCGAGTTCGGCGTCCGCAGCGAGGTGAACGCGCACATCGGCGAGACCGCGGTCACGATCACGCCGCGCGAGTACCAACGCGACCTGATCGTCGTCTGAGCGCCGCCGCCGAGCTCCCGGAGAGCGATCGGTCGGGGCTGCGCCGGGAGCTCGGCATTTTCTCGGCCGCCATGCTGGTGGTGGGCGGCATCATCGGCAGCGGCATTTTCTTCACGCCGTCGGAGACCGCCAAGGAACTGCCCACCGCCGGCTGGGTGCTGGTGGTATGGGCGTTAGGCGGACTCGTCGCCTTCGCCGGCGCGCTCACCTACGCCGAGTTGGGCGCGCTCATGCCCGACGCCGGCGGCGCGTACGTGTACATCCGCGAGGCGTTCGGCGCGCTGCCGGCCTTTCTCTACGGATGGATGTCGCTGCTGCTCATCGCGTCCGGCGCCATCGCCGCGGTGGCCGTCGGCTTCGCGGGCTACGTGGCGCATTTCGTCTCGATCGAGCCCGTGGGCGGTGAGTTAGGCGTCGCCGGCGTCACCATTGCCGTGCTGGCGGTGGTCAACTACCTCGGGGTCAAGCCGGGCGCCGTGGTGCAGAACATCATGACCGTCGCCAAGATCGCCGCGTTGGGCATCCTCATTCTGGGCGGCGTGTTCTTGTGGAGCCGGCTCGGAACGCCGCCGCCGGTGGCGCATCCGCCGGCGCTCCGCGCCACGATCGTGGCCGGACTCGGCGCGGCGTTTGTCCCGGTGCTGTTCACGATCGGCGGATGGCAGCAGATGAACATGGTGGCGGGCGAGATCCGGGACCCGGGCCGCAACATTCCGCGGGCGCTCGCTATCGGCATCGCCATCGTCGTCGTCTGTTATCTGGGCGCCAACGCCGCGTACCTGCGCGCGCTCGGCCGCGACGGCCTGGCCGCGTCGACGGCTGTCGCGGCGGACACCGCGACGCGCATGTTCGGCGCATCCGGCGCGACGTTCATTGCGCTGGCCGCGATGATGTCGATTTTCGGGTTCGTCAACGTCACCATTCTCGCCAACTCACGCATCGTGTACGCCATGGCCCGGGACGGGTTGTTTCTCGATGCGGCGGCGCGCGTGCATCCGAAGTTCGGCTCGCCGCACGTCGCGATCGTGGTGATGGCCGTGTGGTCCATCGCGCTGCTCGTGATGACTGGCGGCAACCTCGGCACGCTCCTGAGCGGCGTCGTGTTCGCGGACTGGATCTTCTTCGGTCTCGGCGCCGCGAGCGTGTTCGTGCTCCGGCGCACCATGCCTAACGCAACGCGTCCGTACAAGACGCTGGGCTATCCGGTGGTGCCGGCGTTCTTCATCGTCGCCGCCGTGTTGGGCATCGTGAGCTCGTTCTACAAGTCGCTCCGCATGTCGCTGCTCGGCACCGCGCTGCTGGCCGCGGGGGTCGTCGTGTTCCGGCTGCTCGAGAGGCGCAAATGATCCGGCCGTGGCTGGTGTTCCTGGGTGTGTGTGCCGTGCTCGGCTGCGACGCTGCCGGTCAGCGCGCGCCCGACCCGCCGCGGGCGGCGGCGCAGCAAACGCGCGACGATTCAGCGTATCGCGTGGTGCCGGTTCTCGATGGCGGACAGATTACCGGTCGCGTGACGGTGCACGGGCACGTACGGCGCGACAGCGTGATGGCCGACGTGCCGGACACCGGATGGTGCAAGACGTCGCGTCGGGTGACGCTGGTCGAGGGGAGCGCCGACCGTGTCGCCGGCGCCGTGGTATGGCTCGAAGGCATTCACGCCGGCAAGCCGTTGCCGTCGCTCAGGCGATACGAGCTCACCACGCGCCGATGCGCCGCGCGGCCGATGACGCAGGCCGCGATCGCGGGCGGCATGCTCGACGTGATCAGTCTGGACCCGCTCATCCATCGCACGCGCTTCGTCGCGACCGGCGCGACGATCGACGTGGTGGATCAGAGCGACTTCGGTCAGGTGGTGCCGACGGCCGCCGTGCTCGCGCATGCGGGCCTGGTGGCCGTGCGCTGCGACATCCATCCGGTGACGCGGGCGTGGATTCGCGTGTTCGACCATCCGTATTTCACGATCACCGGACGCGACGGCAGGTTCCGCATCGATTCCGTGCCGCCGGGCGACTACACGCTGGCCGTGTGGCAGCCGTCGTTAGGCGAGCGCGACACCACCATCCACGTGGCCGCGCGGCGCGCGGCGTCCGCCGCCGTGACGTTCGCGCCGGCGCCCTGACGGCGCCCGTCCGTTAGGCATAGCCGCGGCTCAGGTGGCGGCCGCTTCCTCGGGATACTGCACGCGGTAGAGCCGGGCGTACACGCCGTGTCCCGCCAGGAGCTCGGCGTGCGAGCCTTCCTCCACCACGCGCCCGCCATCCAGGACGAGCAAGCGATCCGCGCGCCGCACGGTGGACAGGCGGTGGGCAATGATGAGCGTCGAGCGGCCGGTGAGCAGATGCTCCATGGCGCTGTTGACGAGTTGTTCGCTCTCGCTGTCGAGGCTCGACGTCGCTTCGTCGAGCACCACCACCGCCGGGTCCTTGAGGAACACGCGCGCGATCGCGATGCGCTGGCGCTGTCCGCCCGAGAGCTTCACGCCGCGTTCGCCGACGCGCGTCTCCAGTCCTAACGGGAGCCGCTCGATGAACTCCCACGCGTGCGCGGCGCGCGCGGCGGCGATCACCTCGTCGTCCGGGGCGTCGGGCCGCGCGTACGCGATGTTGTCGCGCACCGTGCCGCTGAAAAGCGCCGGATCCTGCGGCACCAGGCCCACCGCGCCGCGCAGGTCGAGGAGCGACAACCGCCGGACGTCGATGCCGTCCAGCGCCACCGTTCCGTTAGGCACGTCCCAGAAGCGCGTGATGAGCGACGCCACGGTCGTCTTGCCCGCGCCCGACGGCCCCACCAGCGCCACCACCTCGCCCGGCGCCATGTGGAACGACACGTCGTGCAGCACCGTCGGCAAGTCGGGTCCGTACGCGAAGGTCACGTGCTCGAACCGCACGTCGCCGCGCACCGGTTTGGGCAGCGCCACCGGCGCCACGGGATCGACCACCGTCGGTGTCGTGTCCAACAGCTCGAACACGCGACGCGCCGCACCTACGGCTTCCTGATAGTTGCCGAACAGCGACGCCAGCGATCCGACGGCCGCGGCGACGAAGAACGCGTAGAACAGGAACTCCACCAGCGCGCCCGGCGTCAGCTCGCGCGCGAGCACGAGACGTCCGCCCTGCCACAGCACGATCACCACGCCGCCGAATGCGCAGAACGTGATCACGCCGAAGAAGGCCCCGCGAATCTTGGCCCGGCGTACCGCCGCGATCACCACGTCCCTCAGCTGCGCGCTGAACCGTCTCGCCTCCACGACTTCGCGCGTGAAGCTCTGCACCGTGCGGATTTGCGAGAACGCTTCGTCGGCGCTGCCCATCGCATCGGCGACGCGGTCCTGGACGCCCGTGCTCGCTTTCTTGAGCGCACGCCCGAACAACCACGCCGTCCCGACGATCACCGGGACCACGGCCAACGTGGTGACCGTGAGCTGCGGGTGCGTGAGCGTGAGCATGATCACGCCGCCTAACAGGAACAAAACCTGGCGCGACAGCTCGGTGGCCTGGTACGTCATCACCGACTGCAGCAGGGTGACGTCGGTGGCGAGACGGCTCGTCAGCTCGCCCGAACGGCGCTCGGTGAAGAAGCCTGGGGACAACCGTACCAGGTGCGCGAACAGATCGTCGCGCAGCTTGGCGATGATGCGCTCGGCGGCCGCCGTGAGAATCCAGACCTGGCCGAAGTTGAGCAGCCCCTGCGCCGCGAACAGCCCAACGAGAATGAGCGCGATGCGATTGAGCGCCGGCGCGTTGGCGCGCACGAAGGCCGCGTCCAGCAGGTACCGCACGACGAGCGGAAACGCGAGCGTGATGCCGGCGCTGACCAGCAGCGCCACCGACGCCAGCGCGATCTGCAGGCGATACGGCCGCATGCGCGACAGCAGCGGCGCGAGCGCGCGCGGCGATGGGACCTTTCGGCTGCCCGGCTCTCTGGTGGTCCCGGCGCTTCCGTTAGTCAAATCGGACGACCGTCGAGCCAGGCCCGGATTTGTCCGAGTCCAGCGCTCATGCGGCGCCGCGCGTCATACGCGCGCTGGAACCGCGCCATCACGTCGGCGACCGCGGCGTCGTGCTCGTCGGGAAGCCCCGACCAGTTGTGGGTCGACCACTCGCGGACGTGCACGCGCCCGCCGGCCGGCTTGCCGAGCATCAGCAACCGCTCGGGCTCGCCGCCGCCCGCGCCCACCAGTACGCCGAGCTCGTCGGGGCCGGGGGTGTGGGAACTGCCGGCGCCGGCCATCACCGCGACACGGCGCGATCGACCGCCATGGCGACGAACAGGAGCGCCAGATACAGCAGCGAGTACTTGTAGACGCTCCATGCCGCGGCCGTCCACGGCTTGGCGCGCATCACCCGCACCACCCCGGCCAGGAGGAGCGCGCCTAACGCAGCGGCCGACACCGCGTAGATGAGGCCGAAGGCGCCGAACGCGGCCGGCAGGAGCGTGATCGGGATGAGGATCATCGTGTACCAGAACATCTGCCGCATCGTCTCGCGCTCGCCCCACACCAGCGGCGCCATCGGCACGCCGGCGCGCCCGTAGTCGTGTTGTTTGAGCAGCGCCAGCGCCCAGAAATGCGGCGGCGTCCAGTAGAACACGATGAGGAAGAGATACACCGCGGCGAGATCCACGCGTCCGGTGACGGCCGCCCAACCGACGAGGGGAGGGAAGGCGCCGGCCGCTCCGCCGATGACGATGTTCTGCGGCGTGCGCCGCTTGAGCCATCGCGTGTAGACGAACACGTAGAAGTAGAATCCCGCCAGCGCGAGCGCCGCGCTCAAAACGTTCACCGTGAAGGCGAACAGCGCCGTGGCCGCCGTGGCCAGCGCAAGACCGTACGCGAGCACCGCCCGCGGATCCATTCTCCCGCTGGGCAATGGACGCAGCCGGGTGCGCGCCATGCGGTCGTCGATGTCGCGATCCAAGAACATGTTGACCGCGTTCGCGCCGCCGGCCATCAGATAACCGCCTAACGCAACCGTCAGCACCAGCCAAATTCCCGGCGAGCCGGCGACGTACATCGGCGCGATCGTCGTCACGAGGAGCAGCGAGATGATGCGCGGCTTGGTGAGCATCACCAGATCGCGCGCCAGGGACGTGGTCCGCTCCTTGGCTACCACGGCGCCGGTCATCGCGCCGCTCCCGCCGCCGGCGACAGCGTGCGTTGGGCCGACGCGTCGGCCACGACATCGCGCGCCGCCGGATCAGCAACTGCGTGCGATGCCATCCGCGCCAGATAGGCGGCCGCGAACAACGTCAGCCAGATGAGCGCCCCGGTGCTCTGGTGCAGCGATCGCAGCACCGGCGGCAGGTGCAGCGCGATCATCGACGCCGCGATCCCGATCTGCACCACGATGAGCCCCGCGGCGATGGCCATCGCGCGCACCACCACCGCCGCTTCACGACGGCGGCTCACGCCCCACAACAATCCGAACACGTGCAACGTGAGCAACAGCGCCAACACACGGTGCGTCATCTGAATGACGCGACCCGCCGGCACGACGGCCGCGGCGATCCCCGGTCCGCAGAGCGGAAACGCCGAGCACGCGACGTTGGCGCCGGGGTAGGCGGCGGTCATGCCGCCCAGGCAGATCGTGACTAACGCAATCCCGGCGCCCGCGAACGCGCCACGGGCCGTCCGCGCCGTTGCGTGCTCCCGCCGTGCGCACGCACCGCCTAACCCACCGGCGCGCATGACGGCGGCTGCGAGCGCCGCCAGCAGCGTCGCCGCGAGCAGCCAGTGCGCCGCCGTCGCATACCACACGTTGCCCAGCCACACGGTGATCGCGCCCAAAAGCGCCTGCGCGGGCCACATCGCCAGTGCAAGGAGACTCGCGCGCAATACGCCGCCGCGCCCGCCCACCGAAGGCTCGCGCCGATTCGCATACGCGGCCGCGGCCAGCGACACGAGCGCCACGAACAACGCGGCCGCGATCATCCGGTGCGTCCACTCGATGACCAGATTAGGCTGGTCCAGCGGCGGGAACCATCGGCCGTAGCACTTGGGCCAGTGATTGCCGCATCCCATTCCGGAACCGCTGATGCGAACGATGGCGCCGAATACGATCTGGGTGACGGCCACCACCAGCGCCACATAGGAGAGTCGTCGGAGCGACGCCTTCATCGCGCGTCACTCACGACGGATGCTCGACGACGATCGCGCCCGCCGGCACGGGCCGGATCGCATCGGTGGCCTGACGCGCCCCGATGGCGCGCCACGTGAACACGAGCACGAGGGCCAGACCGACCGCCGGAATTACGGTCCACACGACCTCGCTCCAACGCGAGGGCGCGGGCACGGTGCCATCACTCGCCGGCGGCGTCTTGAACGCGGAGCGCACGATCTCGATCTGCGCAACCACGCAGCACACAACGGCGAGCCAGAATAAGTTGAGACGCAACGGGATTGAATTTTAGAGACGAAACACCGTAAAATCGCCGTAGCGAACTGCGGAAGCAACCCGCATACCGTTTGCGGGTGAACGCGGACGATTTCTGCGCGCACTCCCGACGTCCTACGCTCTACGTACGCTCGACGCCCGCCGCTCCGTTTCCCCTTTTCCCCAAGCCCGCGCCAGCGGGCGCTTCCCCATTCCCCGCCGTCATGCCGCTACGCCGCCAGCTCGGCCTCCTCTCGACCGTCGCCGTCGTCGTGGGTTCCACGATCGGTTCGGGCATCTTTCGCTCGCCGGCCGGCATCGCGCAGAGACTTCCGGGTCCACTGCCGCTCCTGCTCGTGTGGGTCACCGGAGGGTGCCTCGCCCTGTGCGGCGCCCTCACGCTCGCCGAAATCGCCGGCGCGATACCCGACACGGGCGGGATCTACGTCTTTCTCCGCGAAGCGTGGGGCCGGCTGCCGGCCTTCCTGTTTGGTTGGGCCGAGCTGGCCATTATCCGCGCGGCCGCGCTCGGCGCCATCGCGACGACGTTCGCCGAGTATCTGCTCCGCGTGCTTGGATACAACCCGGGCGTCGCGCCCTACGACGCCTATGTGCACTACATCGCCGCCGTCTCGATCGGGCTCACCGCAACCTTCAATTACGTCGGCCTGCGCTGGGGCTCGTTGGTGCAGAACGTGACCACACTCGCCAAGTATGGCGGACTGCTGTTCATCGTCCTCCTCGCCCTCGCGCTCGGTCTGCCGCATACCGGCGGCCACTTCACTCCGGCGGTGCCGAGCGGCAGCATCAGCGTGTCGGCGTTCGGACTCGCGCTCGTGTCCATTCTGTGGGCGTACGACGGATGGGAAGACGTCACGTTCGTGGCCGGCGAAGTCGAGGATCCCCGTCGCAACCTGCCGCGCGGCATCATCATCGGTACGCTGGCGGTGATTTTCATCTATGCGCTCGCGAACCTGGCGTATCTGGCCGTGCTGCCGGTCGATCAAATCGCGAGCTCGCCCCTCGTTGCCGCCGACGTCGCGGCGCGACTCGTGGGGCCGGTCGGTGTGGTGTTCGTTTCGGCCACGGTGATGCTGTCCGCATTCGGGACCCTCAACGGGTCGATTCTCACCGCGCCGCGTATCTTCTTCGCCATGGCCGACGACGGCCTCTTCATACGCAAGGTGGCGGCGGTGCACCCGCGCTTCCACACGCCGTACGTGTCGATCGCGCTCTGCGCGACCCTCGGCATCATCTTCGTGCTGGTGCGCGATTTCCAGCAGTTGGCTGACGCGTTCGTGATCGCGATCGTGCCGTTCCTTGCGTTAGGCGTGGGCGCCGTGTTCGTGTTCCGGCGGCGGCCGTCGTACGACCCGTCGTTCCGCGTCCCGGGCTATCCGGTCGTGCCCGCT
>Ga0134125_10004414_pt1 | contig 16091 bp, 11 predicted proteins | sample KB31751_FD_96464 | JGI IMG/M metagenome (GOLD analysis project Ga0134125, IMG submission 96464) | Terrestrial soil microbial communities with excess Nitrogen fertilizer from Kellogg Biological Station, Michigan, USA - KB3-175-1 | ecosystem: Environmental > Terrestrial > Soil > Unclassified ... | reverse complement strand
GCGTTTACTATTCGCCCCTGATTGGTACAAACGTCGGCGACGGGATTTTTCAGGGCGGCCCGTTCGGATCGAGTGAGCAGTTCTTGAACCAGATCACAAACGGCGTGCCGGCGTTCCAATTCCCGGTGCCTTTCGGCGGCGGCGCGAACATTCCCGGGCAAACGGTCGATTCCCTTGTCAAGAACCTTCGCACTCCGTATGTCCAGCAATGGAACATTACCATGCAGCGCCAGATGCCCGGAAAAGTTGTCGTAAGCGCCTCCTATGGAGGATTTCGTTCCAACCAGCTCGCCTGGACGCATGACCTGAACACCCCACCGGCCAGCGCCAATAATGCGAATGAATCCACCTACTTTCCGTATCCCAACTTCTTCAAAGCGAACTTGACCGAAAGCGGCGGGATCCAGAAGCTGGCCGCCATGGATCTCGGCGTCGAGCGAAAGTTCGCTACCGGCATCAGCTTTCAATCGCAATACACGCTCGCCAAGAACCAGAGCGATGACGATGATGACGGGGAGCGGGGCACTCCCGAAGATCCCTACAACCGCGCGCGATATGAGGAACGTGTCGTTCATGCCGCGCAACCGATGGGTGAACAGCGTGCTATACGATCTTCCTTTCGGAAATGGCAGGCCCTTTGCATCCCACCTGAACCGTTTCGTGAACCGTGTTGTAGGCGGGTGGAACGTGTCCGCTACCCTCGTCGAACAGTCCGGGCAATTTCTGGACGTGCAGTACAGCGGGAACGACATCCTGAACAATCGCAACCTGAGCGGCCGTCCGGACTGCCTCGGCAACGCCAGTTTCTATCCGGCCGGCCAGTCGATCAACAAGTTTCTGAATCCGGCTGCCTTCGCTCTTCCCGCCATCGGCTCGTTCGGAAATTGCCCCCGCAACGCCGTCAACGGGCCTGGCATTAACACCGTGAACCTGAGTTTGCAGAAGAGCTTTCACCTTTCAGAACGAGCAACGCTCAAGTTCCTCGGTGTCGCGACGAACGCCTTCAATCACCCCATTTTCAAAAACGAGAACACCACCATCACCAGCGGCGGCTTCGGGCAGATCACCAGCATCCTGGGCTCGGGCGCCACGAATCGCGATTCTCTCGGAGCGGCCGGGTCCCGCCTGATTCAGATCGGCGCGCGGATAGACCTCTTGCTGGTGCTGAAAAATGATTACTGCTCAATAAATCGCCAAACTACAATTCTGAGCCGCGCGCGCAAGCAAGCGGTCATTCTTGCTCTCACCGCCGTCGGCATCTACGCGCTACAAATCTCCCGCGCGCCAAATGGCTTGAGAACGGCCTGATCGATGCCGGCGGCTCTCATGAGCCGCTCATCTTCTGCATCCGCGTCGGAAGCACGCCCGCAAACGCGCGCGAACAATACGAGCACGAGCAGAGTGAAGACGTAATCCGCCATCTGAAAGAACAGGGCGTCGAAGTCTTTCACACTCACCTCTATAAGGGCTTCGGCATGGCGGCGGAAGTGCCGGAGATGGAGGATGCGAAGCGCGCCGCTGCCATTGCCCACCGCTACGGCGTGAAGGTGGATTCCTACATTCAGTGGAATACCCTGATGTACGAAGGTTTCTTCGCGGAGGAGCCTGCCGCCAAAGATTGGATTCAGCGCGATGCCAGTGGGCAGCCGATTCTGCTTCCCTACGGTTTTGAGCAGTCGTTCCGCTATCGGCCCTGCTTCTCAAATCCCAATTACCTCGCATATCTGAAACGCATCGTCCGCTATGCGGTTGAACAGGTGAAGACCGATTTCATTCACTTTGATAACTTCGATCTCACTCCGGAGCCGGAATCCCGCCATTGCGGTTACTGCACGCGCGGGTTCCGCGAGTATGAGAAGGCGAAGTACACTCCGGCACAGTGGCTGCAGCGGTTCTGGTTTGAGAATCTTGACTACATCAATCCACCCGTCTGGAACGCCGAAAACCCACCCACGAAAATGGACGCCATTCGCGACCCGGTCATTCAGGAATGGATCGCCTATCGCTGTCATGAAATGTCCGAAGCGCTTCGCCAGATGGCTGAATATGCGCGATCGCTGAATCCTGAAGTTGCTATCGAAGTGAATCCGCATGGAATCACCGGCGAAAATCGCGCCTGGGAAGCGGGCCTCGATCACGCCCAGTTTCTTAAGTGGACCGACGCCTTTTGGACAGAAGAGCCGAATGTTCCCGGTCTAACCGGCGACGGCCGGCTGATTACTCGCATTCGCAGCTATAAACTGGCGCGCGAGTTTCACAACATCCTGCTGGCTTATGTCGCCGGTGACAAAGTCGCTCTTTCCTAAGGACTGGCTTTCAATCAGACCATCGGCTTTGCCGGGCAGGATCCCATCGATCCCGAAACGGAGCGATTCATCCGTTTCTATCGCGATCATCGCGATCTGTACACCGGCACTCAGGACGATTCATCGGTCGCTGTCCTGCGATCGTATCCGTCCATCACGTACCACAACGCCCGCGCACGGCTCGGCGCAGTACTGGTGGAACAGGCGCTCATTCAGGGCGCGGATTCCATTCAGGCTCATCTTTGACGAGCCGCTCCCGGACCTCTCAAAAATAAAAGTATTGATTCTGCCCGATTCGGAATGCCTGTCGGACTCGCAACTTACCGCAATTCGTGATTTCGTCAGCCGCGGCGGCGGCCTCGTCGCCCTCGGCCAGACCGGGCTTTATGACGAGTGGCTCCGCCCGCGCGCCACACCCGGCCTGAAAGATCTTTTGCCATCTCAGAAACCGGGGCACAGCTTTGGAGAAGAGACGCACTGGCATGAACTCACCGGGCCCACCATGAAGCACGAATTCGAGCGGGGCAGGGCAGCCTACGTTCCCGGGGTCGAGTTCGACGGTGCTATGCCCGCAGCGCGGCCCTACTTCGCCATCACCAATCCATTCTGGAAGAACCCAAAGAACGCCGGGCAGATTATTAGTGCCGCACGCGACCCGTTGCCTGTGCGCGTCACTGCACCGGATTACCTGGTCGCAAACTTTGTGCGTCAGCCGGAGACCCGCCGCTGGCTGATTCATCTGCTCAACTACGATGCAGTCCGTACACCGTCGATTTCGGGCGTTACGGTCACCCTGACGCCAACTGGACCGGGAAAACCAACGGGCGTTAAACTCGTTTCTCCGGATTCGCCTGAAAATCAAACTCTTTCAACGGAGATTGACTCGTCCGGAATCCACGTCAGAATCCCAGAAGTGAAGACGTACACCATCGTCGTCGTGGATTGGAGCGGCTCTCACTGAACCCACCTCGCTCGGTTTCGCCGGCGCGGAAGCCAGCGGCGGGTTCAGTCGCGATCGGCGCTATTACAAGGCGTGAACTTCAACAATGGCCTGCCGCTCGGAACGGAATACGGAATCAGAGCACACAGGTTGTTCTTTCGGACACGTTTGTCCTGTAAGCCATCTCTGATGAAAGCTAAGAGGTCCTGAAACTCCTCATCTGTAAGCCGGATGGGCTCTTTCAACCGCGGTTCCAGGGTTATCAGAACTGGCTCAATTGGTCCAACATTGCGTAGATCTCTTTCTACCCCCGCCCGCCTTGGATCGTAGTTACGAGCAGAATCATAAACGTCCAGATGGTGGCGAATCGCGTCCTCTAATCGCTTGAAACACCCATTATGAAAGAAGGCAGGTTGAATCGCAAGGTTTCGCAGCGGAGCAGTTCTGAAATGGTAACGGTCAGAAGAATTTCCGCTAATCTGTTCCAAACCGAAGTCTTCGTTTTGATTGGGCCCATCGAAGATTACGTTGCCTTTGCCCACGCCAAAATTCGGCGAAATCTGAGGAACGCCGATGTTATACTCCTCGAAGTCGCTGAACATCTCGTTTGCCTTTCCAGATACAGCGTGACAACTGACGCAATTGGCCTTCCCAAAGAACAGAAGGGCTCCTCTTTTTTGAGCTAGGGTCATAGCGCCTTTGTCGCCGCGCGCAAACTGATCAATTGGAGCGTTCGCAAACGTCAACGTGAACTCAAATTCCGCAATTGCGCGGCCGAACATCGAAAAATCGATGGGTGCGCCGGCAGCTACGGACGGAAATACCTGTCCGAACAGTTTGCGATAGCCCTCTGTTGCGTTCAGACGATCGAGAACAGCCGCACGTATAGGGTCATTTCTGAATCCCTCGGAGTCCGGGATGGGTAGATTTGAGCCCTTACCGTCGTCGAATTGATCAAATAAGGGGCCGAGAGAGTACGGCGTTCCTTTCGTCCCCGTGTAACCTGCAACCTCTGTCAATTCCGTAGGTGGCATTTCGCCCTGAGCCTGAGCCAGGTGTCTGATGATTGGATCGTTTGGCGGAAATCGCGTTGTTCCCTCGGGGGGAGGAAACTTGAATCCTTTTGAGTTGTCAAATGGATCTCCCGAGAGCGAATTGAATCGGCCATTCCACATGAGGGCTGGGAAGAACGCGATGTTGAGGGCTTTGGGCGTCCGCCTCTGGTTGTGCGGCCCCTCCCGTTTGTGACCAACAATCAGATTACTTTGGATACCCACCGCAATCGAGAGCGCATCACCGAATCCGGTTGCCGGGGCATGGCAGCCGCCGCAAGCATTGTCATCGTGCAGTCCACCGCTTGTGTCGAACCATAACAATTGCCCAATTCTGGCAAGGTTCGGATTGATTTTCCGGCCTAATCTCTTCTCGAGCATTTGTTCGATTCTTCCCGTGAACTGCTGATTCCTTAAAACGGCCGCCAGCTGACCATCAATATGCGCATCAGACTGCGGGTCGGCAGCCAAGCCGCTGTTGCAGACAACAAGCACAGCCATGAACAGGAATACGCTGACTTGCGTTGCACACTTTTCAAGGAGACACGGTTGCATATACCCCCCGGGCTAATTTGCGTTTCGGCGTCCATGAACGGTTAAAGCGGGTCACAAGCAAGCTGGCCGGCCAACTGATTGCGAATGCTGAAGATGTAACGCCCGAGAACAATGTTCGGGAAAGCGGGCGGCGGCGGGTCAAGCGATACCGGCGGGATCTGCAACCGAAACGTTCCACGTACATGGGAACTGGCCGCTACGTCTGTTGAAGGCGTTACGAGCAGAAAGAAATCATCGAAGTCCAACGTGTCGGCGGCGACGTTACTTGGCACCTGCTGAAGGAAGCCACCTGCCTCGTTGACGGGCGCGGCTCGGTTCGGCTGGGGCGGACGGCCGTCCGTCGTGACCCCGACATAATCGAATTGCTGCTTGTAAACGTACTTGTTGCCATCTGTAGCGGTGCCGGATACGGTATCGGACCATGACATCTTCCAAAGTCCCAGGTTCCCCTTTTCTGCTATAAATACAACGCGCTCGAAACCCGCGACATTAGAAACATTGGCTGGAACCATTGAGCAAGTACCCCCGCGTTTTTGAGCGACCTGATTATTCGGACCGCGAGGGCCGGCCTTTATTGTCCAATCCTGGTCATGCGAAAGAGGGCCATCGTAAAGCACCATAGTCCTTTCTTGCCGTGCCCCTCTGTGATCCCCTTGTTCATCATTTGATGCCTGTCCGCTCTTAGCAGCAAGCGGCAACATAACGCTAAGCGCCAATGGCAGTACTAACCGCCTTTGCGAAATCGAGAGTAGATGTACGGTATTCATTGTCCATCTCCTTTTCCTGTCCGGTGTTTTAACTGCACACGGCCGATTCGTAACTGACATTTACGTCGCTATGCAACGATGGAATCTAACAAGTCAGCCGTGTTTGGGATCATCATGCGCGTTTTAGTTCCCATAAGCACTACACAAACGTGCAGTTACTTTGCCGAGCTCAATTATTTGACCAGCCGGTCACGCAACGCTTTCGCGACGGCTTCGGATCTGGAGTGAACTTGCAGCTTTTCGTATATTTGACGCAAATGAAAGGAAATGGCGTGAACGCTGACACGCAGCTCGGTCGCGGCGCTCTTGCGGTTAAGGCCGTTCGCCAGCAACTGCAGCAGCTTGATTTCATGCGGTGTGAGGTGATACTCAGCGCGCTCGGGCGGGCGAATGGTGCGGAACAACTCCACTACGCGCCGAGCCACCTCGGGGGACATCGGCGCTCCTCCAGCGGCCACTTCCGCAATGCTTTCCAGCAGCCGCGCAGGAGGCGTTTTCTTCAGTAAGTATCCACAAGCCCCCGCGCAGATCGCATCGAAAATACGCTCATCGTCACTGTATACCGTCAGAACCAGCAGATTCAATTGCGGATGGGACTGCCTGAGTTGCCGAATGCCTTCGATTCCGGAGATCCCCGGGAGTCCGATATCTATCAGCACAACATCTGGCAAGTCGCGCGCAAGATGTGGAAGCGCCTCCTCCATGGAGCGAAAGCCGCCCGTGACATGGTAGCCATCAGAGCCATCGATCAACTGGCTGAGTCCTTCGCGGATGTGCCGGGAATCTTCAATAATCGCGATCCGGATCATACGGGCCTCAACGCTGGTCAAGAATACCTCGGAACATGGGCCTCTGATCCTACTCAGTCCAGCAGTGGAAATCAATCATTTATGGTCCCCAACTGCATACTCGATTCTTCGGTACACTATCAGCTACCACCCGGCCCGATTTGAGTAGGGAGCATATGTTCGATCACACCGCGTCTAGCGTCGGCCGGGCAGGGCTGCTTGCTTGCGCCGTAGCGTCTCTGGCTTACACCGAGCGCCTTCCCGCCAAGGTCTACACAACGGCCGATGGACTAGCGCACAATTCCGTTCACCGAATTTTCTCCGATTCTCACGGCCTTCTCTGGTTCTGTACCGGTGAGGGGCTTTCGCGGTTCGACGGGTACAGCTTTAGGAACTACGGTACTGCGGACGGTCTCCCGGATCCGCATGTTTATGACATACTCGAAACGCAATCCGGCGAGTACTGGGTTGCAACCGGAGGCGGTCTTTGCCGCTCCCGAGTTCGCAACTCAGCCCTGTCCGAGGCGGCCGCATTCAAGGTTTACCCTCTCCCGGCGGTGGCAGGACCGGAAGTTCACTCACTTGCCGAAGGGCATGACGGAACCATCTGGGTCGGTACGGCTAATGGCCTCATCCGATCCGTTCGAAATGGGAGCGGCGAGGTGTTTCAACTCGCCGACTCGCAAATCCCGAACTCAACGAAGTGGCCTGTGACGGTAACTGCGCTGTTGGAGGATTACTTTCAGAGCTTGTGGATTGGTACCGGCATCGGTCTTTACCGCCGCTGGCCGGATGGGCGCCTGGAACGATGTCGAGCAAAAGCGCTGGACGAAGGCGCCGTTCCTTGGATTAACAGGCTGCGGCAGGATATGCGAGGCCGCATCTGGGCCTCCACTAATAAAGGAGTATTCAGCTTTAGGCCCACTCGCGTCGGGTGTTCCGACGGGCGCCTGTTTACACACCGCCCAGGCATTCGCATCGAGTACGTTTTTGATGCGGTCCCTCTGGCTGACCACAGCTTATGGGCCGTTCTGCTGGATGGAGTCAGCCGGTTATTTCCTGATGCGCCCGAAGGTGATAGGCATCTGGAGCCCGTTACCTCGTCTGTAGGCTTGGCCGATCTTCCTCTTGAAGCGATCGCACTCGACCGTGATAGCAACATCTGGATCGGCTCGGATGGCGGAGGCGTGTCGCGGATATCGCACAACGGTTTCGTCTCGTTCGGCGAGGCCGACGGCCTCGGGTCACATGACATTATCTCCGTGTCCGAAGATACACGCGGGGAACTGTTCGTAGTGAGCAGGTCGCATGACGGTGTCTTCCTGAACGTGCTCTCTGAAGGAAGGTTCCATGCGGCCCGGATCAATGTCCCTCCAGACTTGGTTTCCGTGCGGTGGCATGGGCATTATCAGGTGACCGTAAATAACGATCGCGAAGATTGGTGGGTAGCAACCAGGCGTGGATTGGCGCGATTCACGGGCATTAGAAGCCCGGCTGAACTGGCTAGCGCACGGCCGCGGTTCTATTGCCCTGACGAGAATATCTTTCGGCTATTTCAAGATCGACTCGGTGACATTTGGATTAGCGATCAGCACTATCCCGCAAATGTGCTTACTATATGGAATCGCCGGACGGGCGTGTTTGATCGCTACCCTATATCCAGCGGTGGGCCGGATCTTGTCAATGATCGCATTCAGGCCTATTCAGAAGATCGAATCGGGGATGTATGGATGGGCCTCGAGCATGGGGGCCTGTGGCGTCGCTCGATAACCGGATTTCAACACTTCGGCCTTGCAGAAGGAGCTCCCGGCAGGTCCATAAACTGGCTGTATGCCGGAAGCGCAGGGCGGATCTGGGTCGGTTCGAGTACCGCCGGTCTCAGCCGGATTGACAAGCCCGAGAGCCAACACCCGGCCTTCGTGAGCTACACCACTCGCCAAGGCCTGTCGAGCAACCAAATCCAATGCATCACGGAAGATCTCGCGGGCCGCATCTATCTGTGTACCGCCCGCGGCGTGGACCGGCTTGAACCCGCCTCTGGACACGTGAAGCACTACACAACGGCAGATGGGCTGCCCGGAGGCGAACTTCAGACCGCATTTCGCGACCACCTAGGCGCGCTCTGGTTTGGCAGCCAGCAAGGTCTTTCCCGGTTGGTCCCCACAAAAAGTCACTCTGCTCGTGGCGTCCCCGTCATGCTCTCCGCCATTCAGGTGGGAAGTGATGCCATCGCTATGTCCCCCGCCGGAGAGATAAAGGTTACTCTACCCCACATATCCCCAAGCCATGATCGGGTTCAATTCGACTTTACGGGCCTGAGCTTCGAAGCGGGCGATATTTTGCGATATCAATTCATGTTGGAAGGCGCAGAGAAGACGTGGAGCACTCCCACTCCGCAGCGGTCTGTCATCTACGCTGGTCTTCGCCCTGGAAACTATTGCTTTCTCGTCCGGGCGGTCAACTCGGATGGCCTGGTCAGTCCACTGCCGGCGGCGGCGACCTTCACCATCCTTGCCCCCGTCTGGTTGCGCTGGTGGTTTCTTCTGGCTGTATGCGGAATTGTCAGTTCGGCTGTCTCGGCGGGATGGCGCTACCGCGTAAGGCAACTTGCCGCCGTGGAGCGCGTCCGCATGCGCATCGCTACTGATCTCCACGACGATATAGGATCGGGCCTTTCTCAAATCGCGATTTTAAGTGAAGTGGTCCGAAAGCAATCGTCTGACAGTCCCGCGGGTGCGCTCGATCAGATCGCCAGTGTGTCGCGCGAGCTTGTTGATTCCATGAGCGACATTGTCTGGGCAACAGATCCTAATCGCGATCAGGTCAGAGATCTTGCACAGCGCATGCGCCAGTTCGCCGGTGAGGTGCTGGGCGGGTCCGAGATCAGATTCCAGCTCATGTTGGGCGCCATCGAGGAGGAACAAAAACTGAGCGTTAACGTGCGGCGGCAGGTGTACTTGGTCTATAAGGAATGCATTAAGAATGTGGTGCACCATTCGGGATCGAGCGAGGCGAGCGTGAGCCTGAATGGTGACGCCATCTCGCTTGCTCTGGAGGTCAGCGACAACGGGAAAGGCTTCGACGTGTCGGGTCGCTACCCAGGGCATGGTCTAGCCAGCTTGCGGGAGCGGGCCTCCAGCCTCGGCGGGACCATCGAATGGACCTCCGGCGAGGCCGGAACCCTAGTGAAGATGCGCGTTCCCCTAAATGAGTGAGTGGGGAGCAGGGACTATCGTTCAAGTATGTGCTTGTCCCAATTTTCACTGAGGCTTGTTCTCGACGTAATCCATTTCGTTCGGTTTCCCCGGCGCCGTCACCAGAATGGAAGTTCTTCCCAACCGCAAGCCGGGGACATAAGCACTGACGACCGCCTCCCCCGATCGCGATGTAGAACGGAAAGCCATCCGCGCCATTCCGCCAATCGCGTTCACGGTGTAACCTATTCCGAATTGAAGTGATTCTTGTGGCAGCAATTCGCCAGGCCCGTAGGATGTGAACGTGATCGCCTGATTGGCATCGGGCGCCGGAGTTCCGCCTTTATCGGCAATCGTCGCGGTCAAATACGCCAGGCTCTCCCGGTCACCGGATACCAACTGCTTGGCGTCAGATTTGAGAATCAACTGGTAAACCGCCCCCGCGGTTTTGCGTTCGTCGGCCAGTTCTTCTGTTCCAAACCGGGCGACGGCCCGCAAGGTTCCCGGCTCGTAACTTACTTCCCAAATGCGCGGAGGATGCCGCAGATCATCCGGTGTATCCTTCTTCGCGCCGAGCGACCGCCCGTCTAGAAATAACTCAACCTGCGGGGCATTGCTGTACACCTCTACGGCTCTCGTGCGGCCTTCGTGCCCGTTCCAGGTCCAGTGGCCGGCAATGTGAACCATCGGCTTCTCGCTCCACTGGCTCTGATAAAAGTAGTACGCCTCTTTCGGAATGCGCCATTTGTCTGCGACCCCGAACGACACCATGTGAGGGATTACCGGATCGTACGTTTCGCCGTCGTAATCGATCGCGTTCCAAATGCACCCGCCGGCCATCCACGGACGCCGGTTGATATCCCGCAAATAAGCCTCGTGTTTTTCGCATCCCTCTTCTTCGCTGAGCGGGCCACCTCCGTACATGCCGCGTCCAATCAGAGCCGCCGAGTATTCCGCCGTCATATAGCGGCGCTGCGGAAATCGGGAATGCTTCTCATCGGTTACCTTCCCCGCGCCAAGTCCCGCTACGTCCACTAATCCTTCAATGTCTTCGCCTCTGGGCTCGTGCATGGCCGTCGGGCGCGTCGGATCAAGCTCGCGATACGCCGCTACCGTATTTGCCACCACTCGCTTCGCAACGTCGTGCGCCGCATTCACCTCGCCCGCAAGTCCCCACAGCATGATCGACGGATGATTGCGGTCCCGATCGATCATCTCTTTCGCCATCTGCATCACGTTGGTGATGTACTCGTCGGTATTCCCAATTTCTTTGTTCACCGGCAGCTCTTCCCACACCAATAGGCCCAGATGATCGGAGGCGTCCATCATCACCGGAGCGTGCGGATAATGCGACGTTCTCCAGAAATTTGCGCCCATCTCGCGAATCAGTTGCATATCTTTTCACTGCCGCGAATCCGGAAGCGCATCGCCCATGCCGGGATACGACTGGTGCCAGTTGACGCCTTGAATCTGAACGCGCTTTCCATTTAGAAAAAACCCCTTCTGCGGATCAAAGCGAAACCACCGGAACCCCAGCGGGTTGTCCACTTCGTCCATCGTTCGCGCCCCTTCTTTGATCGTGGTGCGAATTTTGTAAACGTTCGGAGTATCCGGGCTCCACAACTCCGGATTCTTCAATTCAGCCCTTTGGTCCAGATCACTGGTCGCATGCGGCCCTATCGTGGTGTCACCCGGCATCGAAGCAACCGTGTTTCCGGTCGGATCGATGATCGCCTGTTCAACCGAGAGCCGCTGAGTTCCGCTTATCGTATTGGTAATTCGCGACCGGACTTGGAGAACAGCGCTGTGCGCGCTCACCGACGGCGTGGTCCACTTGACGCCGGCCACATATACCGGTTCCGTAATCTTCAGCCAGACGTTCCGATAGATTCCACCATAGAAGTTATAGTCCGTTTTTACCGTAGGCGGAATAGCACCGTGATAGAGGTTGTCAACCTTCACCGTAAGCACGTTTCCTTCGTCGCCAAAATGAACCTGCGGTGTAATGTCGAGCTCGAAACTTGTGTAGCCGCCTTTGTGAATCTCTACCTGCGCTCCGTTCAGCCAGAACTCGGATACCATTCCCACGCCTTCGAAATACAAGAAGATCCGGTTTCCGGAGTATTTTGCGTCCACGTGAAATGCTTGCGATACCAGCCAATTCCGCGCCAATACCCCGGAATTGCATCCGTGACGTCGAAAGCATTCCAGGTATGCGGAATATCTACCCGCTGCCATCCCGAATCGTCATAGCCCGGCCGCATTGCATCTTTGAATCTCGGCTCGATGCGCGTCGCCGCTGATGTGTCCCGGTCAAATGAGCCCAGCGCTCCCGATCCGGTCGACTGCCGCTCGAATAGCCATGCTTGATTGAAGCTTTCGCGAATACGAGCGCCCGTTTGGGCCGCCCGTAAACAACCTGCCGTGAGCGCGAAAGCCAAAAATACCGCCGATTGCTTCATGTTATTTATCGAAGGAGAATACACAGCAAAACCCAAGCTAGATCCGCCTTCCACCAGGACCCTTGTCAATTCGGCTTATAAACTACTCTGACATTCCCGCAGCCATGCGCCTCAAAGAAGCCGCCGGCTGGAATCAGACCGAAGATGATTGGCGCCGATTGCTGACGCTTGCTCCCGACACCTGTTTTGGGATGGATTGCGAAGGAGCACTTGCGGCTACCATGACCGCGATCTGTTATGGAAAGGATCTTGCCTGGATCGGTATGGTGCTTACCGCTCCGGAGTTCCGCAACCGCGGATTCGCCCGTATGCTCATGGCGCACACGCTGCATCATCTTCGCGATCGCGGTATTCCGTGGGTAAAGCTCGACGCAACGGAAATGGGCGCGGGTATTTATGCGGATTTCGGTTTTCAATTCGAACTCCCAGTTGAGCGCTGGCGTCGACCGGCGGATGCCCCGCCCATTCCGGAAACCAATTGCTCTGAACATGCTCTTCAGATTTCGGCGATTGCGAGCTGCGACGCCTTTGCCGTATCCCGCGCTCCGCTGCTCGCTGCTCTGCTCGCGTCTGGCGGCGCATCCCTCAACGGGTTAGGTTTTGCTTTGTGGCGTCACGGCAGCTTTGCCTCGCAATTTGGGCCATGCGTCGCCGCCGGCCTCGATTCGGCCGAACGGCTGTTGTGCTGCGGCTTGCATGCGAATTTTGGATTGCCCCTGATTTGGGATCTCGCTCCCCAGAACACCGGGGCGGTTCAACTGGCAGCGCAGTACGGCTTTCAGCCAGTCCGTCGGCTTTCACGAATGGCTTGCGCGTTGCGTCCCGGCGCAGCGCCCGTGCGTCCCGCCATGGATTCCATCTTCGCGCTGGCCGGTTTCGAATATGGCTAAGGATAGCTGCGCGGCGTCAGGTCCTCCCAATCGAAGTGGAAGTTGCGTTCCGGCAAATTGTGCGCACGCGCAAATGTATGTCGCGCTGCCGCAATGCTGTTGACCCACTCTCCGAATGGCAACAATTTCTCGCGGTAAACCAGATAGCTCATATCAACCGTCCTGTCCGGAAGATGATCTTTCACGTCGTCCAGCTCATGAAGAAATGTTCGTCCGTTCGCTTCCTTAACGCGCGGAAGCCAGCTCTTGTACCACGTCGCCACCGTATCGGAGAACACGCGGTTTCGTTCCCGCCTGATTTGATCTGCAATGTCAAGCGCTTCATCCACGCTCGCCAGGCTGTCGTTTGCGTCGCGCGTGCGCGATTTAGCCGCTTGCGTCAGCAAGTCATTCATTCGCCGGATGCCGTCCAGCATGTCGGTGTTTTGCCGGCACAGCCGTGCAATAGACAGGAAGACTGCAAGGTTGTAGCGGTTGAAACGCGCTCTCTGCAAGTTTTCCCGAAGCAAGCCAACCAGCAGATCATTGTCCTGCGCCGCCTTGCCCGCCAGTTCAAGACGCCTCGCGTTCTCTTTGGCCCAAGTCGAGGCGTAACTCAAGTCACCCGACGGCGCTGGCGGCAGTGGCAGAGTCTGGTCATGCGCCGGATGCCGCGGGTGAAAAATATTGGCGGAATCGCCCCAGATCCCCTTCCTGGATTTCGAAGCAGTTCGATCCCAACTGTCAGCCCAGAACTGTGCCTGACCACTCATCAGTTGATAGACGTGATCCATGTCGACGACGTCCGGCCCGTAAAACAGAGGATAAAAGCTGGCCATCGTTTCGCGCGGATCAGGCGCGCCCGGGTGCCACGCCGCGGCGCTTGCCGCGATGTATCCCAGCCAGAACGTTTCCGGATGCAGGCCCATATCGCCCCAGCCCGCATTTACGCTCCCGATCAAGTCGGCATTTCTTCGCGAAGAATCAAACGCAATTTTCTCGAACGCTTCCTGCACGCGGGGACGGCCGGCATAGGCCCCGTGCAGCCGTTGTGGTGCTGGCTCCACGAAATAATCCGGAAACAAACGCTCTTCGCCTTCCGATGATGTGTAGACCATCTGCCGGATTCCCTGCTTTCGATAAATCGCGTCGTACTCCGGTCCGTAGACCTCTCCATTCACCAAGAAGTTCGGCAAAGAGGGCAGATCATCCGGTTTCATTGGATATTCGCCCCAGAAGATGACCGTACGGCCTCTGTCGTGAAGATTGCCTCCCATCTTCGCGGCGAATTCGGCAAATAACTTTCCGACGGACCCAAGCTCCTTTGCACGCAGCGCTTCCCGACATTGCGAACTATCGGCTAAGCCGATGTAATACGGCTCATCGGTCGACAGATAAAAATACTTACCTCCTCTATTAGCGTCAAGTAAGTCGTTGATCATTCCATCCAGCAGCTTGTAAGTACCCTGATTCGTCGAGCAGAATTCGTAATTGCTGTCCGGATACTCGCGCAAATGCGAATATTCCGGGTGCTTCAAGATGAATGCGACGTGCGCGGGAGCATCCAGGTAGGGAATCACCTGTACGCCGTAGCGAAGGCCGTAATCGGTTAGCTCCTGAAACTGCTCCGGGCTGAGCGCGTAAGGTTCCACCAGCGCCGGCGCACTCTTGTATTGGAAGTGCCCTTCCAGCTTGATCGCGAAGCCATTTATTTTGTAGAACGCGGCTTGCCGGATCACGCGTTTCAATTCGTCCATGTGCTCCAGATGGTGCGCGTCATCCCAGTAGATGTCGCGGATTTCAAGATCAGGCCAATCGTCGATCTGTCCTCGCGGCAGGCGGAGCCGGGGACCGTCCGGGCGAAGAAGCTGAAGTAACGTTTCCACGCCGTACAAAGCGCCGGCCGCGCTATTCGCTTCGATTGCGATTCCGGTGCGGTCCAGCACCAGGCGATAGGCTTCCTTTGCCAGAGCATCTCTGTTGCGGTCGAGCGCCTTCCCCACCTCCACCGAACCAGGCTTCACTTTGATGCGGATCACTCCTGGTCCTTCGCCGCTCAGCATGAGCCCAAATCGCTCTCTCAATCCGTCACCCAGCACCTCGACGGCCGTGCTTGCCGACGCATCTGCCTCGATCTTCCACGCCGTGCCGAACGTGAAGTCTTCAGGCCCGAGAGCTACACGCTGCGGCGCAGGAATCACGTTATAGCCGCGCGCGAACAAAGCCGAGACCGTCGCCGCGCCGGAGTTACCCGCCAGCCACAGCGCACACGCGCTTGCCGCGATGGGAAGAAATGCCGACCTCATCTCATTAGGACTTCTGATGTCCGATGAACTTGTCCGCCCATTGAATGAAATCCTTTACGCTTGATTCACGAGCAGCAACCCGGAGCGCAGCAGCCGTTTGGTTTGGTAGCACGAATAAAGGCGCTCAGAAATTTGCCTTCCACTTGGGGTGCAATAGCGTCCACGTCGATGCCTTCGCCAGACAGGAAGGCTCTTGCGTCTTCTATGTCATAAACGCGGGTAGGCTCAATCTCAACGGCGGAAAATCCGGCCGCAATTAGCTTCGCGCGGAACTCGCTTTCCTCTAATGCTCCGGCGATGCAGCCGACCCAAAGTAGTATGCTTCTCCGTACCTCGTTTGGCACATTTCCCCGGGTCACTACGTCCGAAACTGCGAACCGGCCGCCCGGCTTGAGTACCCGGAACGCCTCACGCAGTACCTTGTCCTTGTTTCCAGACAGATTGATCACGCAATTTGAAATGATTACGTCAACACTGTTATCGGGCAGCGGAATATGTTCAATCTCGCCCTTGAGGAATTCAACATTCTCGATACCAGCTTTGCGCTGATTTTCGCGTGCAAGAGCCAGCATTTCATCTGTCATGTCAAGCCCATAGGCTTTGCCGGACGGGCCAACGCGGCGCGCCGAAAGAAGTACGTCAATGCCGCCGCCAGAGCCAAGATCCAGGACCGTTTCGCCAGGATGAAGAGCCGCCAGGGCCGTGGGATTGCCGCAGCCAAGCGACGCCCTTAACGCCGCTTCCGGAATTTGGCCAGCCTGCGATTCGTCATATAGATTCGAGGTAATCGGGTCGCAACACCCATCGAGCGCCGAACTGGCGCCGCAACAGCCGTTGCTGCCTCCGCCACTG
>Ga0134125_10004412_pt1 | contig 16095 bp, 15 predicted proteins | sample KB31751_FD_96464 | JGI IMG/M metagenome (GOLD analysis project Ga0134125, IMG submission 96464) | Terrestrial soil microbial communities with excess Nitrogen fertilizer from Kellogg Biological Station, Michigan, USA - KB3-175-1 | ecosystem: Environmental > Terrestrial > Soil > Unclassified ... | reverse complement strand
GCCTCGTTTTTTTGTGATTGCTGAATCGGGCGTTATTTTCAGAATGAGGGGCTGATGCCTTGCTCTTGACCGCTCGGGCCGAGCCACATCCGGGTTCCAAAAAAATCGATCAGCATTGCCGACCAGTCGAGAAAAGCCACGCGGTATGCTATGCTGATGCTCATGTGGCGGCGCTGTTCTTGAAAATCAGCGCGGCGTCGCGTGACCGCTGTCTCCCGCGCGCAGCAAGCATCGAAACCGCGGCGGCCCGGGCGCTCACATTCGAACCCATTCAAACGTCCTCGGTCATCAAACATGGAGGTCAACCATGAAGATCGTTGTGATCGGCGGTACCGGCCTGATCGGCACGAAGACCGTCGCCATTCTGCGCCAGGGCGGCCACGAGGTGATAGCGGCCTCGCCCAAGAGCGGCGTCAACACCATCACCGGCGCGGGGCTCAAGGAGGCCCTGGCCGGCACGCAGGTGGTGATCGACCTCGCCAATTCGCCCTCATTCGAGGACAAGGCGGTGCTGGAATTTTTCGAGACGTCCGGGCGCAACCTTCTCGCGGCGGAGGCCGCTGCCGGCGTCCGGCACCACGTCGCGCTATCCATCGTCGGCACCGACCGGACGCCCGACAATGGCTATTTCCGCGCCAAGGTTGCCCAGGAGAAACTGATCGAGGCCTCGGGCATCCCCTACACCATCGTCCGCGCCACCCAATTCATGGAATTCCTCGGCGGCATCGCGGCTTCAGGCGCGGATGGAAACACGGTCAGGTTTTCGCCCGGCCTGTTCCAGCCCATCGCGGCGGATGATGTTGCTCCCCTCGTCGCCGAGGTGGCGCTCGCGGCGCCGCGAAACGGCATTGTCGAGATTGCCGGCCCGGAACGAGCACCGTTCAACGAAATCATTGCCCGCTATCTGAAGGCGGTCGGCGACCCGCGCGAAGTGGTGGGTGACCCCGAGGCCCGATATTTCGGCGGCCGTGTCGAGGAGCGTTCGCTGGTGCCGCTGGGCGAAGCGCGCCTCGGCCACATCGGTCTGGAGGAATGGCTACGCCGCTCAAAGGCAGCAGCCTGATCCGCTAAACTCGCCGAAAGAGCACGCCGATGGTCAATACGACATAGGCGATCGCGAGCAGGTCGAACACATGCGACGCGTTGATGATCGGCACCGGCGCGTGCATGTAGCGCACCAGCATGGCGACCAGCGCCAATGCAAGTGAAACAAAGAAAATGAAAAGCGATGGCGGTGTGAGCGCGAAACCGCCGCGGCGATAGGGCATGATGGCCTCCCGTTGCTGTCCAGTTACGGCGATAACAATTTTCGGGCAGGCAACGTCCGGGAGTCAGCAAAGGTTGCACCTGCAATGCAACATTTGTTGGGTGCGAATCAGGCGGCTCTGAATTTCAGGTGCCTTGAAATTTCAAGTGCCTTGGACTTTCAAGTGCCCTGGAATTGCAGCCGAGCCAGCCGGGCGTAAAGTCCGTTGGCGGCGACCAGCGAGGCATGCGTGCCCTGCTCGACAATGCGGCCCTGGTCCAGCACCAGGATGCGGTCGCACGACAGAACCGTCGCGAGCCGGTGCGCTATCACGAGCGTGGTGCGATGGCGCATCAATTCCTCCAGCGCGGTCTGCACCAGCGTTTCCGATTCGGCGTCGAGCGACGAGGTCGCTTCATCCAGCAAGAGCAGCGGCGCGTCGCGCAGGATCGCGCGCGCGACCGCGATGCGCTGGCGCTGGCCGCCCGAGAGCGTCACGCCGCGCTCGCCGAGCGGCGCGTCAAAGCCTTCCGGCAGGCGACGGATGAATTCGGTGGCGTGGGCGAGGTCGGCGGCACGCTCGACGTCGGCATCGGTGGCCGTCGGCCGGCCGAACCGGATGTTTTCGCGTGCGCTCGCCGCGAACACCACGGATTCCTGCGGCACCAGCGCGATATGGCTGCGAACGGCCTGCGGATCCGCCTGCCTGACGGACACGCCGTCAAGGGCGATCGTGCCTGAAGATGGATCGTAGAAGCGCAGCAACAGATGAAACAGCGTGCTCTTGCCTGCACCGGAAGGACCGACGATTGCGACCTTCTCGCCGGCCTTGACCGCAAACGACACGTGATCGATCGCGGCGACGTCCGGGCGCGCGGGATAGGCGAAGCTGACATCCTCGAACGTCACGTCACCCCGCGAGGGCTGCGGCAACGCGCGGGGCGAAACGGGCGCCGCGATCTCGGGTCTCACGTGCAGGATTTCGAGCAGCCGTTCGGCGGCGCCTGACGCGGCGGAAACCTCGCCCCAGACCTCGCTGAGCTGGCCGAGTCCGGCCGCCGCGAACGCCGCATAGAGCACGAACTGGCCGAGCCGGCCCGGCGTGATCGCGCCGATCAGGACGTCATGCGAGCCGACCCAGAGGATCGCGACCACGCTGGAGAAGACGATGAAGATGATGACGGCCGTCAGGATCGCGCGGGCCTGCGTCGACACGCGGGCCGCTTCATAGGCCTGCTCGACCTCGTTGCCGAAACGCGCCTTCGCCAGCCGCTCACCGGTATAGGCCTGCACGGTGCGGATCCCGCCGATCAGCTCGGACGCATAGGCCGAGGCATCGGCGAGCGTATCCTGCGCACCGCGCGACAGCTTCCGCACCCGGCGTCCGAACGCGACCAGCGGAATCACGATCAGCGGAATCGCGAGCAGCACGAAGCCGGAGAGCTTCGGGCTCGTCACCACCATCATCGCGGCGGCGCCGAAGAACAGCATCAGGTTGCGCAGCGCGATCGAGACGGAGGCGCCGACTGCGGACTTGATCTGGGTGGTGTCTGCCGTGAGACGCGAGATCAGCTCGCCCGAGCGCGAGGCATCGAAGAAGGACGGCGACAGCGAGAGCAGGTGCGCGAACACGTCGCGGCGCAGATCGGCGACGATGCGCTCGCCGATGGTCATGACGAGGTAGTAGCGCGACGCGCTGGCGAGCGCGAGCACGGCCACGACCGCGATCATCACGCTGAAATAGTTGTTGATCATGGCGATGCCGTTCGGCGTCAGGCCGAAATCGATCATCCGCCGCACCGCGACCGGCACCAGCAGCGTGGTCAGGGCGGCAATCGTCAGCGCGATCAGCGCCAGAATGGCGCGGCCGCGGTAGCGCGCGATATAGGGCCAGAGCGCGATCAGCGGCCGCAGTTTTGCGCGCCCCTTCTCCGGCTCGATCACGGCTTCGCCGGCGGATGCTGCAGCAATCAGCGGGTCCGGTCGCGTCGTGCCGCTGCCCTCGTCGTCAAGCCGTTCCACAGCGCTCATGAGACCCGCCAATCCGTCGCCCACCTCCAAATAGGCGCAGCCGCGGGGGCTGGCAAATCCGGCAAGATACGCGAGGCAGGCGGCTTGTTTTGGGAGGTGGCATACGTTATAGACCCGCCCAAATCCGCCATCGCAGCATTACCGATACCGGCGCGCGCCGCCACAGGACATGTCATGAAAGCCGAAATTCACCCGAATTATCATATGATTAAGGTCGTGATGACCGACGGCACCGAGTACCAGACGCGCTCGACCTGGGGCAAGGAAGGCGACACGCTGAACCTCGACATCGACCCGAAGTCGCACCCGGCGTGGACCGGCGGCTCCCAGCAGCTGATGGATCGCGGCGGCCGCGTTTCCCGCTTCCAGAAGAAGTTTTCGGGCTTCCTGAAAAAGGACTGAGTCTTCGGTTCTGCCGAACAGCAAAACGCCCCCGGTCCGGGGGCGTTTTTGTTTTTCAACCGTCATTCCGGGATGCGCGAAGCGCAGACCCGGAATGACGGAGCAAGCTTACTGCTCGAACGCGGCCTTGAGGCGGTTGAGCTGCGGCACCAGCGGATTGCCGATCGCGGCGCGCTGCTCCGGCGGCGGCGAATGAATGGTGATGTCGAGGCGGCGGACGCGCGCCTGCAGGCTCATCGAGCGCGCAATCAGGTCCTGCAATTGCTGCGGCAGCTTTTCGAGCATGTCGTCGGGGCCGGGATCGGCGGCCGAGAGCTTCACCTTGGTCTTCTCGCGGTTGGCCTGGGTCAGCGTCATCTCGCCTTCCTTCACCGCACGATGCAGCAGCAGCCAGGAGGCAAGCTGCATCAAGCGCGTGGTCAGCCGCATGCTTTCGGTCGCATAGGTCAGGCTGACGGAGCGATCGAGCGCCTTTGCTTCGGCGCGGCCGGCGCCGTCGAGATAGGCCGCGGTCTCCTCGACCAGATCCATGCCTTCGCGAAAAAGATTGCCAAACGCCGTCGAATTGGTGAGCCGTTCGCTGAACTGGACCAGTGCGCCATCGCCCTGAAAACGATCGGTCATGATTAACGCCCCTTACGCAACGATTACGCCCCCGGCGATACGCGCCGGCTTATGATGAACAAATCATTGCGCGGGGGCAGGGAAGAGTCCAGCGAGAACCGTTGATATGGTTTCCGACTGTTAGGACCCATCGATGACAGGCGATGAATGCCGTGCGGATTCGGGACAGCGCGCGACGCAAAGCGGGCACAAAAAAAGAGCCGCCGGAGACCGGCGGCTTTGAAAGTTGATAACAGGGAGGCGTCAAACAGAGTGGACAGGAGCCACTCGGTGTCCAAACGAGGACAGTGATAGTCATAAACCCGAAAGCTTAATCGATCGTAAACGCGCGAATTTTTTTAAGGGTTGTTAGCCATGTCGGCCATTGGCCGAGCACGCCCGCTCTTCCCTTCGTCATGCCCGGCCGTCGTGCCGGCATCCACGTCTTGGGAGAAGACGTGGATGGCCGGGCCTTCGCCGCGCCGAAGGGGCTTCGGCCCCGCAGGCGGGACAGGCCCTGCCATCATGAGAGTGGAGTCTTTGAGCAAGGTCACGTCTTGAAGAACGAGTTCGCCGCGTCCTTGGACGCGCGCTTCTTCGTCGCCGCTTCCTGCAAGCGCGCGACCTCGGTGGTGAGAAGCGCGATGCGCCCGGTCAATTCCTCGACCGAAAGCAGCGAGATGTCCTGCCCGATCTCATGCGTGATCTTTTTGCGCGGCCGGTCGTCGTCTTCCATTGGCATGCTTGGTCCTTCCTGTTCGTCGGCCTCCGGCCCAGTGGTCCGATTCCAACATTCGCATGGCCTTGAGGCAAATGTCTGAAGCGCGGCGCTCATCGAAAATATTGATTCTGGCGAAGCTTTGGATTTGACATTCGCTTTGCGAACGCGCCGCCGGCAGCATAGCGGACTTCAAATCCGCTTCACCCGTTGCCAGCGAGCGCCCTGCTGGCTAATCAGATGCGGCTTCAAATCCCGCATTCGTCAGGACAAATCATGGAAAAGCTCCCTTCGCAAATGACCGTTGTCGGCATCAGCAAGCCCGGCGGTCCGGAAGTGCTGCTTCCCGGGACGCGCGCGGTGCCGCAGCCCGGGCCCGACGAAATCCTCATCAAGGTGATGGCGGCAGGCGTCAATCGTCCCGACGTGGCCCAGCGCATGGGCCACTACCCACCCCCGCCCGGCGCGAGCGACCTGCCCGGCCTCGAGGTCGCCGGCGAAGTCGTCGCCGTCGGCAACAATGCGAAGAAGCACAAGATCGGCGACAAGGTGATGTCGCTGGTCGCGGGCGGCGGCTACGCCCAATATTGCATCGCGCAAGACGCGCAGGCGATGACGGTGCCGCCCTCGCTGACCATGCAGGAAGCCGGCGCACTGCCGGAAACACTGATGACCGTCTGGCATAATGTGTTCGAGCGCGGCGCGCTGAAGCCCGGCGAAACCCTGCTGGTCCATGGCGGCTCGTCCGGCATCGGCACGATGGCCATCATGATGGCGAAGGCGCTCGGGGCGAAAGTCATCGTCACCGTCGGCTCAAAGGACAAGGCCGATGCCTGTCTCAAGCTCGGCGCGGATCACGCTGTCAACTACAAGACCGAGGATTTCGTCAAAGCCACCAGGAAGGCGACCGGCGGAACCGGCGCCGATGTCATCCTCGACATGGTCGGCGGCGACTATGTCGACCGCAACTACGATGCCGCCGCCGTCGATGGCCGAATCGTGCAGATCGCATTCCTTTCCAACGCGCCGAAAGCGACCGCCAATTTCACCAAGCTGATGGTGAAACGGTTGACGCATACCGGCTCGACGCTGCGTCCCCGTAGTAATGCGGACAAGGCGGCGATGGTCGCGGCGATCGAGGCCAAAGTAATGCCGTTCCTGCGCGACGGCCGCATAAAACCGCTGATGGACAGCTCATTTCCGCTGGAAAAGGCTTCACAGGCGCACCGCCGGATGGAGACCTCCGAACATATTGGCAAAATTGTGTTGGAGCTTTAACGCTCTTGACCGAAGGGTGACCGGAAACCCTTTGTTTTCCTTCGCATTCGTGGCAATGATCGCGCACGACCGAGGGCGGTTCGGTCGAATGCGGAGAACTGACTTTGCGCCTGATCAGGTGCCTCGCGCGGCTTGCGCTGGGCCTCATGATTGTTTTCGCCGCTTCGTCGGCGTATGCGCTTGACGCCGTCAGCGTCCGCAGCGACGCGCCCGCCATTGACCTCACCGGCGTGCTGGAACACCAGCACAGTGATACCGACCGCATCCAGGTCTCCACCGCGCCTGGAACCGACGGCATCGTCCGCCGCATCGAGGTGCGCGCCCGCGAAGGCGGCCAGTACTGGGTCGTGTTCGCGCTCGCCAACAACACCGACGACCAGCTCGACCGCCTGATCGTCGCGCCGCATTACCGCATCGTGTCCTCGGGCCTGCTGTGGCCCGACCTCGGGCTGTCGCGCATCGCCACCATCACGCCCTCGACCGGCGACCGCCCGGATCGGCAGGAGAGCCCGACCGCCGATGTGTTCCGCATCACGCTCGATCCTGGCGCGGTCATCACCTTCGTGGCGGAGCTGCGCACCGACAAGCTGCCGCAGCTCTATCTCTGGGAACCCGACGCCTACAAGGACAAGGTCAATTCCTTCACGCTGTACCAGGGCATCGTGATCGGCATTTCGGGCTTGCTCGCGCTGGTGCTGACCATCCTGTTCGTGGTCAAGGGCAGCATCATGTTCCCGGCCGCCGCAGCTCTCGCCTGGGCGGTTCTCGTCTATATCGGCGTCGACTTCGGCTTCTGGGGCAAGGTGCTCGACATGTCGAACAACGCCGAGCGCGTCTGGCGCGCGTCGGGCGAGGCGATCCTTGCCGCGACGCTGCTCGTCTTCCTGTTCGCCTATCTCAATCTCAGCCGCTGGCATGTGCGCTATTCCCACATCACCGTCGGCTGGCTCGTCTTCCTGGGATCGCTGGTCGCGCTCGCCTTGTTCGATCCCGCGGTCGCTTCCGGCATCGCGCGCATATCGCTGGTGTTGATCGCCTTCGCGGGTTTTGCGCTGATCGTCTATCTCTCGACCCACGGTTTCGACCGCGCGGTGCTGCTGATCCCGACCTGGTTCCTGCTCGTGGTCTGGGTGATCGCGGCCGGCATGACCGTCGGCGGCACCGTCACCAACGACATCGTCGGCCCCGCGCTGCTCGGCGGCCTCGTACTGATCGTGATGCTGATCGGCTTTACCGTGATGCAGCACGCGTTTGCGGGCGGCGGCGCCTCCACCGGCATCGTCTCCGATGTCGAACGCCGCGCGCTGGCGCTCGCGGGCTCAGGCGACTTGATCTGGGACTGGGACGTCTCCGCCGACAAGGTGTTCACCAGCCCCGAGACCGAACACCTGCTGGGCTTGAAGCGCGGCGCGCTGGAAGGCCCCGCCGCGAAATGGCTGGAGGTGCTGCATCCGCTCGACCAGGACCGTTTCCGCGCGGCACTCGACAGCGTGCTGGACCAGCGCCGCGGCCGGCTGGTGCAGGATTTCCGCCTGCGCACGCCCGACGGCCATTTCATGTGGTTCGCGCTGAAGGCGCGCCCGGTGGTCGGCTCCGACGGTGAAGTCGCACGCGTGATCGGCACGCTGACCGACGTCACCGAGGCCAAGAATTCCGAGGAGCGCATGCTCCATGATTCCGTGCACGACAACCTCACGGGACTGCCGAACCGGAAACTGTTCATGGACCGGCTCGGGGCGGTGGCGAATTTCGCCAAGACCATGCCAACCCTGCGGCCGACCCTGATGGTGATCGATCTCGATCGCTTCAAGCAGGTCAACGATTCCGTGGGCATCGCGGTCGGCGATTCCATCCTGCTGACGCTGGCGCGGCGGCTGACCCGCATCCTCAAGCCGCAGGACACGCTGGCGCGGCTCGCCGGCGATCAGTTCGGCCTGATCCTGCTCTCCGAGCAGGACCCCGCGCGCATCACCAATTTCGCGGAAATCATCCGCAAGACCATCCGTGCACCGATCGCCTTCAACGACCGCGAGATATTCCTCACCGCCTCGATCGGGCTCGCACTTTCTGATCCTCAGACCCAACTTTCGGACGAGATCATCAAGGACGCCGAGCTTGCGATGTACCATTCCAAGCGGATCGGCGGCGACCGCATCGACGTCTACAAGCCGGCGATGCGTGCGCGGAAGACCGACCGCCTGACGCTGGAGAGCGAGCTGCGCCGCGCCATCGAGCGCGAGGAGATCGCGATCCTGTACCAGCCGATCGTGCGCCTGGAGGACCGTTCTGTCGCGGGCTTCGAGGCGCTGGCGCGCTGGGATCATCCGAAGCTCGGGCGGATGTCGCCGTCGGAATTCATCTCGATTGCCGAGGAGATCGGGCTGATCGTCGATCTCGGCACTTTCGTGATGGACCAGACGGCGCGGCAGCTTTCGGTGTGGCAGCGCGCGATGCGCTCGCGCGAGCCGATCTTTGCCTCGGTCAATGTCTCCTCGCGGCAATTGCTGCGCCACGACCTTCTGCACGACATCCGCACCGTGCTGTCGCGCTCGTCGGTGGCGCGCGGGACGCTGAAGCTGGAACTCACGGAATCGCTCGTGATGGAGAACCCCGAGCATGCCGCGCAGATGCTGACGCGGATCCGCGAGCTCGGCGTCGGACTGTCGATCGACGATTTCGGCACTGGCCATTCCTCGCTGGCCTATCTGCAGCGCTTCCCGTTCGATACCCTGAAGATCGACCAGTCCTTTGTCCGCACCACGAACCGCGGCACGCGGCCGGTGATCCTGAAATCGGTCATCGCGCTCGCGCATGATCTCGGCATGGACGTCGTCGCCGAGGGCGCGGAGACCGACTCCGATGCCGTCGAACTCTATCAGCTCGGCTGCGAGTTTGCGCAGGGCTTCGCCTTTGGCGAGCCGATGGACGCGGACGCCGCGATGCGGCTCCTCACCGAGGAGCGGCTGGAAGCGGCGAGCTGAGCGGCCGCAGTCGTGCGGGTGCCATGCCACCGGTCGATACCTTTGACGCAAAAAGCCAAATCATTGTCGCGCCAATGCAAGACGAAGGCGGGCCCTTCTCCTACAATCCGCCGCCCGCATTCGTATATTCTCTCCTAAAAATTGCACTGGGCATGTGAATCAATTTTTGATCTGGGCCAGCGCCGGACCATGAGTATCGTTTTCGACCGATCCAGCAGGATCGCCCTGTTTATCGACGGCCCCAACCTCCACGCCACCGCCAAGGCTCTCGGCTTCGACATCGATTACAGAAGGCTGCTTGCCGAATTTTGCAAGCGCGGCCGGCTGCTGAGGGCGCTGTACTACACCACCATCTACGAGGATCAGGAGTTTTCCTCCGTCCGGCCGCTCGTCGACTGGCTGGACTATAATGGCTACACGGTCGTCACCAAGGCGGCGAAGGAGTTCGTCGACGCGACCGGCCGCCGGAGGATGAAGGGCAATATGGGCATCGAGCTCGCGGTCGAGGCGATGCAGCTTGCCAGGTATCTCGACGAGATGGTGCTGTTCTCGGGCGACGGCGACTTTCGCCCGCTGGTGGAAGCCGTGCAGAGCCGCGGCGTTCGCGTCACCGTGATCTCGACCACGTCCAGTACGCCGCCGATGGTCGCCGACGAATTGCGCCGGCGGGCCGACATGTTTCTCGACCTCGCCGAACTCAAGCCTTTGGTCGCGCGGGCGTAGGGCGGGTCCCGGCGCGTGATCGAGGTCACGGTCGCCCCCCGCGCCGTGTGCGAAGCCTTTCATCAGACCGAACGTAAAGGCCTTTGACGCCGACCGAGCCTTTAAGACCCGCACCGGCGTCTCGTGAGACCTGAGCGGCTTCCGTCCTGGAGAACGACGATGATCGCGAGAAACCACATACGCGCCGCACGCTATCGCGCGCTGGCATCGACCGAGAAGGATCAGGCCCGGGCCACCCTGCTTGATCGCCTTGCCGAGGAAGCCGAGCACGGCGTGCTCTGCACCGTCAGGCACCTTCGTCTGGTGTACAGCGTCGAAACCACTGCCGCCGCGCCATCCACGACCTGACCGGTTCCGCCCGCCGCCGATGGCGCCGCCTATTTGACGGCGCCGCCGGTGATGCCCGAGATGAACCGGTCCAGGAACAGGTTGTAGGCGATCGCCACCGGAATGCTGGCGATCAGCGCGCCGGCCATGATCTCACCCCAGAAGAAGACGTCGCCACGCACGAGATCGGTGGTCACGCCGAGCGTGATGGGCTTCTGGTCCGCCGCCGACACGAAGGTCAGCGCGTAGACGAACTCCTGCAGGGTCAGGGTGAATGTGAAGATCACCACCGTCAGGATTGCCGGCACCGACAGCGGGATCACCATCTTGACGAAGGCGCCGAACAGGCTGCAGCCGTCGACGATCGCCGCCTCCTCGATTTCGGGCGGGATCGCCTTGAAGAACCCCATCAACAGCCAGGTGCAGAAGGGAATGGTGAAGGTCGGATAGACCACGACCAGCGCCCACATCGAGTTCTGCAAACCCAGCACCGCAATGATCCGCGACAGCGGCAGAAACAGCAGCGTCGGCGGCACCAGATAGGTTAGGAAAATGCCGATGCCGAGCGTTTCCCCGCTGCGGCTGTTCATCCGCGCAAGGCTGTAGCCGGCCGGGACCGCGGTGACGAGCGTGATCGCGACGACGCAGAGGCCGATCACCAGCGAGTTCCACATCCAGCGCGTGAACAGTGTCTGCTCAAAAAGATACTTGAAGTGCTCGAGCGTCGGCGCTTCATTGAACCAGAACGGAATGTTGGTGACGTTGTAGAGATCGCTGTTGCTCTTGAACGACGTGATCACCATCCAGTAGAACGGAAACGTGGTCAGGATGACGAAGAACGCGACAGCGCCGAAGAACGAGACTTCCCGGGCGGTTTTGGCGACAGCCTTCATCTCAGATATCCCTCCGCCGGATGAACCGCAGCATACCGATGACGACGATGAACAGCACCGGCAGCATGAACAGCGAGATCGCCGCGCCATGCGACACGTCGCCGGAAACGATGCCGACCTGGAAACCCTCAAAGCCCAGCACCGAAGTCGAGCCGACCGGACCACCATTGGTGAGCAGGAGGACGATGGAAAGATCGGTGAAGGTGAACACGATGCCGAAGATCAGGCCGATGGCCACGATCGGAAAGATCATGGGCATGATGATCTGGTAGTTCCGGCGCCAGAACCCCGCCCCGTCCACGGTCGCCGCATCGATGACGTCCTGCGGCACCGAGGTGATGCCGGCGAGGAAGATGACGATCGCAAACGGAAAAAAGCGCCAGGCGTTGACGACGATAATGCAGAGCATCGCCAGATGCGGCGTGCCGAGCCAGTTGGGCGCATCCTCCCGCGTGAGGACGCCGAGCGCGATCATGGTCCAGTTAATGACGCTGTAGAGTGAATCGAACATCCACTGCCAGGCAACGGTCGCCAGCGCGATCGGGACCACCCAGGGCAGGACAATCAGCGCCCTGACGATCTTGCGTCCCGGAAACGGCCGCAACAGCAGGAAGGCGCCGAACTTGCCCAGGACAAGGCCCAGGGCCTGCGACCCGAAGGTGAACAGGAAGGTGTTGCCCAGCGTCTGCAGGAACACCGGATTGCGCAGGATCTGCGCGAAATTCGCCAATCCCACGAAACGCCACGACGGATCGTAGATCGTATAGGCGCTGACCGAATAATACACGGCGAGCAAAAACGGCACGCCGACCAGCAGCAGCACGTAAAGAACCGCGGGCGCGACGAGGAACGACCCGAGCACCTCGCGCCTGTCCATGAGGAAGCGATAGCGCGAGGCCGGCTTGGCGACAGGTTCAGCAATCGAGACCATCTGGCAAACCTCGCTTCAGTGGCGGCTCGTCCGCTTGCCGTCCTTGTCAAAATAGCGCAGCGCGCTGTTGCGCACGGCGTAAGGGTGCCACTCTCCCGGCCGGATGCTCTCGTCGGCGACGTGGGCCGGCGGCAGCTTGGCGGTTATCGCCTGTGTCGTCTCGGCGCCCTCGATCTCACCATAGACGATCCGCTCCGAGCCAAGATATTCGGATCGGTCGACGCGAAACGAAAATTCGGTGTACCCTCCGTTGGCGACCATTTCCCGTGGCAGGAAGTTTTCGGGGCGGAAGCCGAGATATCCGCCATTGTGGCGGATGAGATTCATCGGCGGCGCGCCGACGAAGGTCGCGACAAAGAGATCGGCGGGATCATCATAGATTTCCGTCGGCGTGCCGAGTTGCCTTATCCGTCCATGGTCGATGACAGCGATGCGGTCGCCCATGCCCATGGCCTCGACCTGGTCGTGGGTCACGTAGATCGTGGTGACGCCAACCCGCTGCTGGAAGTGCTTGATCTCCTGTCGCGCCGAGGCGCGCAGCTTGGCGTCGAGGTTGGACAGCGGCTCGTCCAGCAACAGCGCCGTCGGCTCCCGCACCAGCGCACGCGCCAGAGCCACGCGCTGCCGTTCGCCGCCGGAGAGCTGACGCGGCCGCCGGTCGAGCAGATGGCCGATACCGAGCAATTGCGAAGCCCACTCGACCTTCTTCTCGATTTGCGAGCCGGGCAGGCCCTGCGTGCGCAGCGGGAAACCGATGTTCTTTCGCACGCTGTAGTGCGGATAGAGGCCATAGCTCTGAAACATCATGGCGACGCCGCGGGCACGCGGCGGAATATCGTTGACGAGATTGCCGCCGATCACGAGGTCGCCGCTGGTTTGCTGCTCGAGGCCGCAGATGATGCGCAGGAACGTCGTCTTGCCGCAGCCCGACGGTCCCAGCAGGACCATGAACTCGCCGTCCGGCACCGATAGCGTAATACCGTTGACGGCGGGGACTTCGCCGAATTTTTTGATGATGTCCCTCGCAAGTACCGCAGCCATCGAACCTCCCCGAAATTTCAACATCGATTACTCGCCTCGCCCGATGCCCGGAGCGAAGCGGCGTTCATGCCCGCCGCTTGACGCGCGATAATCCCGGACGAAGCCGCCTCGCGCCCCGGCTTGTTGTTCTTGTTGGAGCCGTGTGAAAATCACCCGGACCGCGCGCAACTCGCGCTGGTCCGGGTGCAGACCATCAGGACTTCTGCAGCCACTTGTCAAAGATGGTCTGGCATTGCTGCGCAGCCCACTTGACCGACTCCTCGGCGGTCATGGTGCCCGTGGCGACCTTCGCCATCATGTCGGTGATGATGAAGCTGTTGTAGATTTCATCGGTGGCCGGCCAGGACGGCCCTGGATAACCGGTGGCGGCGGTCCACTCGTCCGAATTCTGCAGCACGGCGAGCTTGTCATGCGGCGTCGATGTCGGATCGTCCGACAGAAGGGGCATCGGTTTGGGAACGATGTTGGCAAAGATCGGCATATTGTATCCCGAGCTTGCCTTGAAGGCGTCCACCCAGTTGTCGGCGTAATATTTAAGAAACTCGATCGCCGTGTCCTGGTTTTTCGAGAACTTCCAGATGCCGTAGAAATTCGGACCACCGTCCATCAACCTGCGCACAGGCCCCTTGGGCGGCAGCGACACGAAGATGTCGTCGGCTACCTTCTTGTTGGCTTGCTGAGCTGTCCGATAGGCGGAGATCGGGTTGACGATCAGGGAGGCCACCCCGGAGACGATGTACTGGTTGTTGCTGGAGTCGTTCCAGGACAGCACGTCTGAGGTCATCGCCTCCTTGTAGAGCGCGCTGACGAACTTGACGGCTTCGATGGTCTCCTTGCTGTTGAGCACGACCTTCTTGCCGGTCTCGTCCTGAACGGCGCCGCCATAGCTCCACAGTGCGCCGCGCCACGTGGTTTCCGGATCGTTGCTGTGACCGAGCGAAATGCCGACCGGATGTCCCTTCGCCTTCAGCTTGGCGCCGCCGATCCGCACATCGTCCCACGTGTCAGGCTTCATCCCGATCTCGTCCCACATGCTCTTGCGGTACATGGCCGGGAAGTTGATGTAGTAGTCGGGAAATGCCGACCAGGTCTTGTCATCCTGGTTGAAGGCGATCTGCCGGCCGATCGTGGTGGTTTTGCCGTGCTTCTTCTCGACGGATTCGACGAGACTGGTGACGTCGATGAGGAACTTGCGGTAGAGATGCGCGCCGCCGGCGCCGTTCCATCCGAACAGGTCATGTCCCGATCCGGCGGCGGCTTCGGCAGCCGCTCGCGCAGCCACGTTCGCCACCGGGATGTGGTCGACGGTGACGGTAATCTTGTTCTTCTCGCCCCAGTCCTTTGCGAACTGGTCGAACCATTTGTCATAGGCCGGAACGAAGTGACTCCATTGCACGATCGTAAAGGTCTTGGTGTCGGCCAGGGCTTTCGAGACGAATGGTGCGGATATCAACGGCGCGCCGCCGGCGGCGGCAACGGCAAGTCCGGTTTGCTTCAGGAACCGGCGTCTGGTGACATGTGGAAGTTTGGTCGTACTCATCCTCGTTCCCTCCTCGGTTTGATGCCGATGAGACGAGGCGGATCCAGATCAGAGGATGGCCTCTTCCACCGGATTGTTCTTGTTATTGTTGTGCAGTCACCATAGCGCGCGATTGCGCCGCCGGACTATTGTAACTAAGCCGGACAATAGGTCTGACCTATCTGCGATTTATGGCAGTGTTGCTTTCCAAATTCGTCAGCACAAAGTCGAATCGGACGCGGTTTGCGACCAAAGAGAACCTGCTGCGCGCAACAATGTCGTCGGGATCAGACAGCGTGCCGTAGCCGGTCCTGATGCAACCCCAAGCTTACGGGATCATGGCAAATGAAACGGCCGGTCCTGGTCAGACCGGCCGCGGACCGCAAGAATTAGCGGAAGGATTTCGCAGATGAATTTTGGATCGGCAAAGGCGTTACTCGGCCTTGGCGCGCTCCGCACCCACGCTGGCGACGAGTTGAGGACGCGGCGTCAGCACGGCGATCTGGACGGGCGAAGCGGGCATGCCTGCGACCATCGAGGTCGGAACGGGCGACTGCTCCTTCACGCCGGTGGCTCCCAGCAACTGCACTTGCGCCGTCGAGATCGGAAACGAATTCACTGCAAAAGATGGCCGCTCTCCGGCCATGGCAATGGCGCTGCCTGCAATGGCGAGACCCGCAGCGGCGGCGACTGCACCGGTCACAACGACCGAACCTGCAGCCGCAATCGTCAATAGAACCCTCATTCCAAACTCCTTAAAGTATGAAAGCGTGGACTGAACGGTTTGTCGCCGCAACGCGGAAAAGGTTCTGGCGAAAAAGCACGATTGATCGGCTCCAGGCAGGCGCCGGAGGCATCCCGCGCGGACCCCAAAGCCGTCAGGCAGGGCAGAAGGATGAATGAATTCCTAGTCGGCGTGTTTGTGCGCGCATCGCGTCGAGCATCCCGAAATGGCGTACCGTCACGTCACCGGTGCAGGATTGAACAGCGTCAGGTCGTTGTGAATGCTCCACCGGTCGGACCACGGCTTCGTGCGGCCGCTCGCGACGTCGAGGATCAGTCGGAACAGGTCCCAGCCGGTCTCCTCGATCGTCGTCTCGCCAGTCGCGATGCAGCCGGCGTCGAAATCGATCAGATCCTTCCAGCGCTTTGCGAACTCGCTGCGGGTCGCGACCTTGATGACGGGCGCCGCCGCAAGACCATAGGGCGTGCCACGGCCGGTCGTGAACACCTGCAGCGTCATGCCGGACGCGAGTTGCAGCGTGCCGCAGATAAAGTCGGATGCGGGAGTAGCCGCAAACAGCATGCCCTTCTGGCGCGCCTTTTCGCCGGGGGCGAGCACGCCCGCGATCGGGCCCGAGCCCGACTTCACGATCGAACCCAGTGACTTTTCGACGATATT
>Ga0134125_10004411_pt1 | contig 16097 bp, 13 predicted proteins | sample KB31751_FD_96464 | JGI IMG/M metagenome (GOLD analysis project Ga0134125, IMG submission 96464) | Terrestrial soil microbial communities with excess Nitrogen fertilizer from Kellogg Biological Station, Michigan, USA - KB3-175-1 | ecosystem: Environmental > Terrestrial > Soil > Unclassified ... | reverse complement strand
TGTCGCCGACGCTCGTTTATTGTTTCTGGCATTCCGGCGAGACGGCGGAATCCTCCGACCTGCAGCTCACCTTCACGCCGGCGAGCTACAAGGAAGGCGAACAGGGCAAGCTCGAGGACGAACCCGGCATGACCGTCGCCTCGTGGCAGCAGCGGCCGGAGAGCCGCGGTTACGTGCGCATCCGCTCGGGCGATCCGTTCGCGGCGCCAGAGATCCAGACCAACTATCTCAAGGCCGAGCTCGACAGACGCGTCGCCGTCGCCGGCATGAAGCTCGCGCGCCGCCTGCTCGCTTCAAAGCCGCTTGCGCCTTACACCGACTACGAGGACTTCCCCGGGCCCAAGGTGCAGAGCGACGACGAATTCCTCGCTGCCGCGGCGCAGCGCGGACAGACCACGTTCCACCCCGGCTGCACCTGCCGCATGGGTCCGGCGACCGACCCGGCCGCCGTGGTCGACGACCGGCTGCGCGTGCACGGGCTGGAGGCTTTGCGCGTCGTCGATGCGTCGATCATGCCGCGCATGATCTCGGCCAATCTCAACGCCTCGACCTTGATGATCGCCGACAAGGCCTCCGACTTCATCCGCAACCGCCCCGCGCCGGAGGCCGCGGCGGTATAGGGCGCGGATGGACGCCGCCCGGCCGTCCCGGTAAACCCATGCTGGTCATGAACCAGCCCGTCGCCATCGATCCCCAGACCGCCGAACCCGCGACGGCGGCCGTCACCGCCGGCCCGCCGGCGGCGGAGACCGGCGGCATCCTCACCATCGATCTCGCGGCGATCGAGGCCAACTGGCGCGCGCTCGGGCGCCGCGCCATGCCGTCCGAATGCGCCGCGGTGGTGAAGGCCGACGCCTACGGCCTTGGGCTGGAGCCGGTCGCAAAGCGCCTCGCCCGCGCCGGGTGCAGGAGCTTCTTCGTCGCGGACCTGGCCGAGGCGCGCGCCTTGCGCGCCGCGGTCCCCGGCCACGCGATCTATGTGCTCGACGGCCTCCTGCCGAACACCGCTGCGGCCTTCGCCGAGGTCAACGCGCGGCCGGTCATCGGCTCGCTGGTCGAACTCGCCGAATGGGACGCGTTCTGCTCCGGGCAAGGCTGGCACGGCGGCGCGGCGCTGCACGTCGACACCGGCATGAACCGGCTCGGCATCTCGGTCGACGAGGCGGCGGCGCTGGCGCCGCGCATCCGCGCCGAAAACCACGGCATCACGCTGCTGATGAGCCACCTCGCCTGCGCCGACCAGGCGGAGAATCCGCTTAACCAGAAACAGATGGGCCTGTTCCGCGAGGTGCGGCTGCTCTATCGCGGCATCCCCGCCTCGATCGCCGCGTCGTCCGGCATCTTCCTCGGCAACCCGGCGCATTGCGACATGGTGCGGCCGGGCGCGGCGCTCTACGGCGTCAACCCGACGCCGGGCAAGACGAACCCGATGCAGCCCGCCGTCGAGCTGAAAGCGCATGTGCTCAGCGTGCGTACCATCGGCAAGGGCGAGACGGTCGGCTACGGCGCCGTGTGGACCGCGCGGCACGCGGCGCGCATCGCCATTATCGCCGCCGGCTATGCCGACGGTTATCTGCGCTCGGCGAGCGCGACCGACGAAGCGCCCGGCTCCGACGTGATGATCGCCGGCAAGCGCTGTCCGCTGGCCGGCCGCATCTCGATGGATTTGCTGGCGGTCGATGTCTCCGCACTGCCGGAGAAGGCGGTGCGCCGCGGCGATCTTGTCACGTTGATCGGCGACGACGTGACGCTCGACGATGTGGCGCTGAAGGCCGGCACCATCGGGTATGAGATTCTGACCAGCCTCGGGCGCAGGTATCACCGGGTTTATCGGGGGTGAGTATCCGCAACGTCGTCAATTTGCGCGCGCCGGAATATTCTGACCGATGCGCCACAGCACGCCGGTCGGATCGACGACCACAAAATCGCGCAGCCCCCAGGGGCGATCCTCGGGCGGCTGCGCCATGACGCCGTAGCGTTCAGTCAGTCGCTGCGCTTCAACGTGAGCCCACCACGCCTCCACGTCCGCGACGAGAATGTGCATCATGAAATTGTTGGCGTGCTCCGCCTGATAGAAATTCTGGAGCAGAAAGCCTGCATCGCCGTGATGCAGATATGCAAGGTCGTCGCTCGACCAAGCGATCGTGAAGCCGAGATCCTCGTAGAACCGTTTTGACAGCGCAAAGTCTCGTGCCGGGACGAATGCCTTGATCTCGACAACGGTCATGGTGCCCATCGCGCCCTCCTGTTTCAGCCCCAACGCCCGGTATGGCGGCTGGTTACCGGCCCTTAAACAATGTTCTTGTAATGTTCTCATGGCGCCGGTAGCGTCAAAACGAGCATTTCAGGGCGATTCCCATGTCCAAACGCGGCCTGACCTTCGTCTGCCAGAACTGCGGCGCGGCCTATAACCGCTGGCAGGGCAAGTGCGAGGCCTGCGGCGAGTGGAACTCGCTCGCCGAGGAAGGCGCCGAGCGCCCCGCCGGCCCCGGCCGCAAGCCCGGCAAGGGCCGCCTGTTCCGCCTCGAGGATCTCGCGGGCGACGCCACCGACGCCCCGCGCATCGCCTCCGGCATCGGCGAACTCGACCGCGTCACCGGCGGCGGCTTCGTCCGCGGATCGGTCCTCCTCCTCGGCGGCGATCCCGGCATCGGCAAGTCGACGCTTTTGATCCAGGCGACCGCGGCGCTCGCCCGCCTCGGCCAGCGCGCCGTCTACATTTCCGGCGAAGAGGCCGTGGCGCAGGTGCGGCTGCGCGCCGAGCGCCTGGGCTTACGCGAAGCGGCGGTCGAACTCGCGTCCGAGACCTCGGTCGAGGACATCATCGCCACGCTCTCCGAGGGCAAGACGCCGAAGCTCATCGTCATCGACTCGATCCAGACCATGTGGACCGACACGGTCGAGTCCGCGCCCGGCACCGTCACCCAGGTGCGCGGCGCGGCGCAGGCGCTGATCCGCTTCGCCAAGCGCTCAGGCGCCGCCATCATCCTCGTCGGCCACGTCACCAAGGACGGCCAGATCGCCGGCCCCCGCGTCGTCGAGCACATGGTCGACGCGGTCATGTCGTTCGAGGGCGAAGGCTCGCACCAGTTCCGCATCCTGCGCGCCGTCAAGAACCGCTTCGGCCCGACCGACGAGATCGGCGTGTTCGAGATGACCGGCGCCGGCTTGCGCGAGGTCGCCAACCCGTCCGAACTGTTCCTGTCCGAGCGCGACCTCGGCCAGCCCGGCACCGCGGTCTTCGCGGGCATGGAGGGCACGCGGCCGCTGCTCGTCGAGATCCAGGCGCTTGTCGCGCCGTCGACGCTCGGCACGCCGCGCCGCTCGGTGGTCGGCTGGGATTCGAGCCGCCTGTCGATGGTGCTTGCCGTGCTGGAGGCGCATTGCGGCGTCCGCCTCGGCGGCCACGACGTCTATCTCAACGTCGCCGGCGGCATGCGCATCCAGGAACCCGCGGCCGACGTCGCCGCCGCCGCGGCGCTCGTCTCCTCGCTGGTCGATGCGCCACTGCCGCCGCAGGCCGTCTATTTCGGGGAGGTATCGCTGTCCGGGGCGATCCGCCCGGTCGCGCAGGCGGCAAGCCGCATGAAGGAAGCCGCCAAGCTCGGCTTCACCGGCGCCATCGTGCCGGAGGCCGGCCGCGCCGAGCCGGGCGATCCGGGCCTGAAGGCGCACGAGATCGGCAGCCTCGCCACTCTGGTCGCCGAGATCGCCGCCAACGGACGGCGGAAACCGACCAAATCCGGTGGACAAGACGGGTGACGGAGCGGTGACGCCCGGCTATATAGCGGGCGTCAAAACGCGCCCCCGGCGGGCCTCACGCCAAGGCCCGGCGCCGGCGCCAAAACGGTCAAACGGATAAGCACTTAGGGTCGAGTTGCCGCCGAGTTCCTCATGCCTGGTGTAGGCTTGAGGCCGCGACTCGTTTTTCAAGGCCACTACGCCCCACGGAGCGCACGCGCCGATGCCGATCACGCTGCTCGACGTCCTGCTCCTGGTGGTGATGCTGATCTCCGGCCTGCTGGCGATGATCCGCGGCTTCATGCGCGAAGTGCTCTCGATCGCCGCCTGGGGCATCGCCGCGCTGGCGACGCTATGGGCCTTCCCGCGCGTCACGCCGCTGGCGCAGAGCTATTTCTCCAGCGACACGGTGGCCAAGGGCGTCGCCATCGCCACCGTGTTTCTGATCACGCTGCTCGTCGTCTCGATCATCACCGTGCGCATCTCCGACATGGTGCTCGACAGCAAAGTCGGCGCGCTCGACCGCTCGCTCGGCTTCCTGTTCGGGCTCGGCCGCGGCCTCATCATCGTCGTGGTCGCCTTCCTGTTCTTCGCCTGGCTGGTTCCGGACCGCAGCCAGCCCGACTGGGTGCGCGGCGCCAAGTCCAAGGTCGTCCTGCAAAGCACCGGACAATGGCTGATGGGCATGTTGCCGGACGACCCCGAAAGCACCATCTTGAAGAGGCTGAAGAAGCCCAAGCCCGAGGATCAGGACGCGCCAGACGGGCCGCCCGACAATCGCTCGCAACTCCCCGGGCCCGTTTTGGCGAACAACAGCGGAAGCCGATAGCGATGGACAAACGCGCGCAGACCTTCGAGCCGGCTGACCCTCTCGATCTGGAGGCCGACCGGCTCCGCGAGGAATGCGGCGTTTTCGGCATCTTCGGCCATCCCGACGCCGCAGCCATCACCGCGCTCGGCCTGCACGCGCTTCAGCATCGCGGCCAGGAAGCCGCCGGCATCGTCTCCTTCGACGGCAAGCGTTTCCACTCCGAGCGCCGCCTCGGCCTCGTCGGCGACGCCTTCGCCAAGCGCACGGTGATCGACCGCCTGCCCGGCAACGCCGCCATCGGCCACGTCCGCTATTCGACCACCGGCGAGACCATCCTGCGCAACGTGCAGCCTTTGTTCGCCGAACTGGAAGGCGGCGGCTTCGCCGTCGCGCATAACGGCAACCTCACCAACGGCATCACGCTGCGCAAAGGCCTCGTCCACGACGGCGCCATGATGCAGTCCACCAGCGACACCGAGGTCATCCTGCATCTCGTGGCGCGGGCGCGGCGCAACCGCTTCGTCGACCGCTTCATCGAGGGCCTGCGCCAGCTCGAGGGCGCCTACGCCTTCGTCGGCCTGACCAACAAGAAGCTGGTCGGCGCGCGCGACCCGCTCGGCATCCGGCCGCTGGTCATCGGCAAGCTCGACGGCTGCCCGATCCTCGCCTCGGAAACCTGCGCCCTCGACATCATCGGCGCGCAATACGTGCGCGACGTCGAGAACGGCGAGGTCGTCATCTTCGACGAAGACGGCTTCCAGTCGCACAAGCCGTTCCCGCCGCAGGCTGCGCGGCCGTGCATCTTCGAATACATCTATTTCTCCCGGCCGGATTCGATCGTCGGCGGACGCCCGGTCTACGACGTGCGCAAGGCGATGGGCGGTGAGCTCTCGCGCGAGGCCCCGGCGAAGGCCGACGTCATCGTGCCGGTGCCCGACTCCGGCGTGCCCGCGGGCCTCGGATTCGCGCAGGCCTCCGGCATCCCCTACGAGCTCGGCATCATCCGCAACCACTATGTCGGCCGCACCTTCATCCAGCCGACGCAGGCGATCCGCGACCAGGGTGTGCGCATGAAGCACTCCGCGAACCGCGCGGTGGTCTCGGGCAAGCGCATCGTGCTGGTCGACGACTCGATCGTGCGCGGCACCACCTCGCGCAAGATCGTGCAGATGATGCGCGACGCCGGCGCGACCGAGGTTCATTTCCGCATTTCCTCGCCGCCGATCAAGCATCCCGACTACTACGGCATCGACACGCCGGACGCCGAGAAGCTGCTCGCCGCGACGCACGACATCGAGGGCATGCGCGCCTTCATCGGCGCGGACTCGCTCGCCTTCCTCTCGGTCGACGGCATCTACCGCGCCATGGGCTATGCGGGGCGCGACAACGTCAAGCCGCAGTTCACCGATCACTGCTTCACCGGCGACTATCCGACGCCGCTCACCGACCTGAGCGCGCAACAGGCGAGCCCGCGGCAACTCTCGTTGCTGGCGGAGGCGATTTGACGGACTACCAACGCCGTCATGGCCGGGCGTGAACGCCCTCTTGTCCCGGCCATCCACGCCTATAAAAAAGACAGTCAGCAAAGGAAGGCGTGGATGCCCGGCCCAAGGCCGAGCATGACGAAAGAACAATGACCGACAAACCCCTCTCCTCCCGCATCGCGCTCGTCACCGGGGCCTCGCGCGGCATCGGCGCCGAAGTGGCCGTGCTGCTGGCCGCGGCCGGCGCGCATGTTGTCGCGGTGGCGCGCACCGCGGGCGGCCTCGAAGAGCTCGACGACCGCATCAAGGCCGCCGGCGGCTCGGCCACCTTGGTGCCGGTCGACATCAAGGACGGCGACGGCATCGCGCGGCTCGCGCTGGCGCTCAACGAGCGCTACGGCAAGCTCGACGTCCTTATCGGCAATGCCGGCGTGCTCGGACCCTTGTCGCCGCTCGATCATGTCGAGCGCAAGGATTTCGAGAACAACGTCGCCGTCAACCTCACCGCCAACTGGTGGCTGATCCGCACCATGGACGCGCTGCTGAAGCGCTCCGACGCCGGCCGCGCGGTGTTCGTCACCTCGGCGCTCGGCTGGCTCGGCCGCGCCTATGTCGGCCCCTACGCGGCGGCGAAGGCGGCGCTCAACATGCTGGTGCAGACTTATGCCGCCGAGTGCGAGAATTCGAGCGTGAAGGTCAACGCCTTCAATCCGGGACCGACACGAACACGTATGTACGCGAGCGGCTGGCCCGGCGTCGATCCGGCGACGCTTGCGCCGCCGGAGGACGTGGCGAAGGCGCTCCTGCCGCTGTGCCTGCCGTCGTGCGGCGAGAACGGCAAGGTGTGGAATTATCGCGACAAGAAGTTTTTGAGCTTCCGGATGCCGGAGTAAGTGTCCGCTTGTCCCCGCGAAGACGGGGCCCAGTTGTGACTCTTCGCTGGATTCCCGCTTTCGCGGGAATGAGCGGAAACGAATTCAATGCTTCCTTTTCGCCCGTCCCTCGAACGGGTTCGCCTTTTCACGCAGCGTCAACCGGATCGGCGTGCCGGGCAGCTCGAACACCTCGCGCAATGAATTGACGAGGTAGCGCTTGTAGGCGTCGGGTACGGCGTCGGCGCGCGTGCAGAACACGACGAAGCTCGGCGGCCGCGCTTTCGCCTGCGTGATGTAGTTGAGGCGGAGCCTGCGTCCCGACACCGCCGGCGGCGGATTGGCGTTGACCGCCTCCTCGAACCAGCGGTTCAGCGCGCTGGTCGATACGCGCTTGTTCCAGACTTCGTAGGCATCCGCGATCGCGTCCATCAGCCGGTCGAGCCCCTCGCCGGTCAGGCCCGAGACCGCGACCACCGGCACGCCCTTCAGCTGCATCAATTTCTCTTCCGCCTGCGTGCGCAGGCGGCCGATGGCGCCGGGCGTGTGCTCCTTCAGGTCCCATTTGTTGACGGCGATGACGACGGCGCGCCCCTCGCGCTCGGCGAGATCGGCGATGCGCTGGTCCTGCTCCTCGAAGGCATTGTCCACGTCGAGCAGCACGACCACGACCTCGGCGAAGCGCACGGCGTTGAGCGCGTCGGCGACCGAGAGCTTCTCGAGCTTCTCGTCGATGCGCGATTTCCGCCGCAGCCCCGCGGTGTCGTAGAGCTTGAACGGCTTGCCCTGCCAGTCGAGATCGACGGAAATGGAATCGCGCGTGATGCCGGCCTCGGGGCCCGTCAGCAACCGCTCCTCGCCGATGAGGCGGTTGATCAGCGTCGACTTGCCGGCGTTCGGCCGGCCGACGATGGCGACGCGGATCGGATGCGGGCCGCGCTCCTCGCGCGCGGCGTCCTCGCGCTGCTTGGCGGTCTTTTCCGGCAGCGCGGCGACGAGCGCGTCGTAGAGATCGACCATGCCCTCGTCGTGCTCGGCCGAGATGCCGACCGGCTCGCCGAGCCCGAGCGTATAGGCCTCCATGCGGCCCGCCTCGCCCGATCGGCCTTCGCATTTGTTGGCGACGAGCACGATCGGCTTGCCGGACTTGCGCGCGACTTCGGCGAAGGCGCGGTCGGCGGGGATCGCGCCGGCGCGCGCGTCGATCATGAAGAAGATCGCGTCGGCCTGCGCGATCGCCGTTTCCGTCTGTACGCGCATGCGCCCGTAAAGCGACTCGGGCGCGGCCTCCTCGAGGCCCGCGGTGTCGATGACGGTAAACGCGAGATCGCCGAGCCGCGCCTCGCCCTCGCGGCGGTCGCGCGTCACGCCGGGACGGTCGTCGACCAGCGCCAGGCGGCGGCCGACGAGGCGGTTGAACAGCGTCGATTTGCCGACGTTCGGGCGGCCGACGATGGCGACGGTGAAGCTCATGTGGGCTTGTCTATCTGCTGCGCGGCGAAAAGGCACGGCAATCCGGGTCCGAGCACCACGTGCTCTTATCCCTCCCCTGAAAGGGGAGGGTCCGGCGCGTCAGCGCCGGGGGTGGGGTTACGCTTCGATTTTGAATGCCCCCACCCGGCTCGCTGACGCTCGCCACCCTCCCCCGCAAGCGGGGGAGGGATAAGAAGAGGTCGCGCACGGCGCGCGGTTACTGCTTGCTGAACGTGCCCGGCGGCGGCGCCGACGGCCACGGCGCGGGGGCCTGCTGCTGCTGGTCGGGCCACGGCGAGGACGCCTGTTGCGCCGGCGCTTGCGTCTTCTGCGCCGCGGGCGGCGACGAGGACGGCCACGGCGCCGCGCCCTGCGCCGGCTGCGCTTGCGTCTTCGGCGTCGACACATCGACGCGCGTCGGCTTCGGCTTCGAGGCGACGCGCTTCTTCGGCTTCGGTTTCGGCTTCTCCGCGGCCGGCTGCTGCTCGGCCGATGCGGTCTGCGCCGGCTGCGCCTGCTCCGGCTTCAGCGGATCGATCGGCACCGCCGCGCCCGGCTGCTGGGCGACGTTGCCCTGCATGTATTCTGGCGGGATGCCCTGGCTCACGCCCGGCACGCCTTCGGGAAACAACGGATGCCGCTCGCCCGGCAGCTTCTTCTTCTGATTGAGGCCGAGCACGTCGAGCTTGTCGGGATCGAAATCGGTGCAGCCGGCGATCACCGGGGCGATGCCGATCAGCAGCGCGAGAACGACGGCGCGGTGGATGATGCGCATGACCATTCCTCAGCTCTTGCCGTTGCCGGCCATCAGCGCGGCCAGCACGTCGGCGCGCGAGCGGATGCCTTGCGGCGTCTCCGCGTCGGCCGAGATCATGTCGAGATATTTCTTCACCGCCGCCATGTCCTTCACGCGCCAGGCCGACAGCGCCAGGATATCGCGCGCGCTGTGGCGATAGATGCGGCCGGATTCGGCGAGCGGCTCGAGCCGCTTCTGCATCTCGGCAAGCGGCGCGGTGTCGACGAGCAAGAGCCCGGCGCGGACCGACGCCAGATCCTGCCAGATCGGCGCGAGCGACGGATCGGACGCGAGCGCGTCATAGGCCTTCACCGCTTCGTCCTTCCTGGACTTGGCGAGTTCGGCTGCGTCGCGGAAGCGCGCCAGGGTGCGATAGCCGGCCGGCGCCTCGGCCGCGACCTTGGCGAAAGCGGCCTGAGCCTCGGTGGCCTTGTTCTCTTCGGCCAGCGTCACCGCGGCCTCGAACTGCGTTCCGGCGAGCGCCGCCTGCCGCGCGATGTACCAGTCGTAGCCGCGCCAGGCGCCGACCCCGGCCACGATCAGGACGCAGGCGCCGATGATGAGCGCGCTGTAACGCTCCCAGATCTTGGCCAGCCGCTCGCGCCGGACTTCCTCGTCGACTTCATGAAAGATATCGGCCACGAACGGCTCCAGACTGACGGAAGGCGCCCAACCCCGAACGGGCGCAAAGAGGCCGTAACCTATCGGTATGGCGCGCTCAAGGCAAAATTTTCGCCGACAATCGTTACGATTCAGAGCGTTAGCCCCGGCCTTGGCCGCATGCGTTGAGCCACCGCCGGCTCCTGACCCGCCAACGGAACCTTTGCCTGGCATTCCCGTATTGACGGGTATAGGCAAAAATTACAACTATAAGTAGATTGCGACGCAACTGACGCGCCGACCCGGCGCGCCATGCCGGACGCGAGCGCGGCTGCGTCACCGGCTTTTGTGGGGGCGACCAATGACGGTACGACTGAACCTGCCGCGCTGGCTGATCTCGCGCGAGATCGGCCTTGGCGACGCGATCAGCCTGGGCACGGCCGCGATCGGCCTGAGGCCCTGCGGGCCTTGCGCCGAGCGAGCCGCCCGCCTCAATCGGCTGCTGGTGGCTTCACCCGCCGCCGATCCGATCCGGGCGCGGCTTGCCGGCGCCGGAATGGCGACGGATGCCGCCTACCCGGCCAGTGCCGGCGCGGCGGGCCCCGCGAATGCAGCCGACGGCCCCAGAGTCGTTCACTTCCCGCGCGACGCAAGCACGCCGGCCGAGGACACCGACGCCTGCTGCACCTATGCCGTCACCTTGACCAACCGCCATCCGTCGCCGCCGTTCTGGGCGCGCTGGTTTCCCTTTCTGCTGTGGTTATGGCCGCAGCCCTACAAGGTGCGCGTCACGGCCTTCGGCGGGACCGTCATCCTCGCCGCCGATCCGGGCGAGTGGAACGAGACCGCGTCCTCAGCCACCGGCGTGACCTGGGATCCCGGCAGCGGCGGGCCGTTGCCGCTCGGCGACCCGGCGGACTCGTGGATCATCGACAACGACTTCCTGCTGTCGCTCGGGCCGCCGAACACCGCCGCCAAGATGGTCGCGATCGAATTTCTCGGCCATGCCGGCAACGTCGTCGACGCGTTCCGCGTGAAGATTCCGTGCGCCATGCAGAGCACCGACGCGGATTTCCAAACCGACTACGAGCAATACACGTCCGTCACGCACGGCGGGCAATACGCCTTCGCCTATCTCGAGCCGGACGACTGCGACCCGGGCGATTTCGACGAGCGCTCGTCCTGCGCCATCGATACCTCGACGCCGGCCTGCGCCACCAGCATGACCGACGGCGACATGTACTCGGTGACGTTCACGGCCACGCCCGGCTACACATCCTACGACTGGTCGATCGACGGCGGGCAGCAGACCCAGTCCGGCATGCCCAACGAATGTCCGGTGTTGCTGACGTCGGGCTCGCACGACATCACCGTCACGATCGGCAGCGGCATCAACGCGATGACATGCGGCACGACCCTCGATATCACGCCGCCGGAGCCGGATTTCACGTGGAGCTTCGACGCCTGCAACAGGATGCTGACGCTGGACGGCACCGAAACCGAGAACGTCGGGGACGTCAAAGGCTGGCGGTGGACGTGCCCGTCGGAGCCGACGGTCAATGCGCAATTGTCGGTGTTCACGGGCGTGGCCGCGCTGGCCGATTTCACCGGAGTGGCGAACGGCTCCTATGATATCACCCTGGAGACAAAGGACGCCTGGGGCTGCTGGCGGTCCAAGACCGACACCGTCGAAATCTCCGGCTGCCTGGCCGCCTTCACCGCGAGCTACAGCTGGTGCGTCCCGACGATCGACCCGTCGATTCCCGCGGACATCACCGTGACCTTCACGCCTGACGTCACCGCCTGCAATCCGGCTTATGCGTGGACGTTCGGCGACCAGAACGCCACGCCGCAGAATCCGAACACGAGCACGGTCGCCGCCCCGACGCACACCTATTACGGCGCAATGAGCGGCGAGAGCCACACCGTCACGCTCGCGGTGACGCCGAACAATGGCACCGGCTGCAGCACGCAGGCGATCGTCACCCTCGCGCAGCGCAAACAGCCGCAGGGCACCGTCAAGGTCTGCGCCGACGGCCAGGTGATCTGCCGCACCAGCGAGTCCAAGCCGATATGGACGGCCACCGGCTCCCCGCACAAGAGAACCTGGCCTTACTCGAAGAAGAACGGTTCGCGCGTGGTCTACCAGTATTCGTCGTCGGGCAACTACGAGATCACGCTGACGACACAGGATGCCAACGGCAACGCCTGCACGCTCAAGATGCCAATCACGGTCACCATCGGCTGCTGCACCAAACGGGACCACAGGTCGGCGACGAGTGCGCCGATCACGGTGCAGATCGGAAGCGGGACGGCCGAACTGCGCGTCAAGGCGAGGCTGAGCCAGCGTCAGGGGCCGTTCTGGCACCGCGTCAAGGCCAAGAGCATCCTCCAGCACAGGAAATCGAACGGCAAATGGGCCCGCTTCAGGTCCTCCGCGGTGCGGCTGGAGGCGGCGTTCACCGGCACGGTCTACCGCAGCGAGTGGGACCCGCTCGCGTTCGACGGCTCATACTTTACCGGCTGCACCTGCGAACTTCCCGCCTCGACCTCCGCATCGTCGCAGCATGTCAAGAAGAGGAAGGTGCGCGCCTTCGACGCGCTCGGCGGCCCGTTCCAGTCGCGGACCGGCTCGCTGCAATCGCAGCACGGCGTGACGGTCGGCGGCGTCACCTACACGCTGGCGACGCTCTCGCTCGCGCGCCCTTGTTGAAGCGCGCTCAGCCCGGTTTTTTCATCGGGTAGACGTGTTCCGGGCCGGGGAAGGTCCGGGCCCGGACCTCGGCCGCGTAACCGGCGATCGCCTTGTCGATGCCGGGGCCGAGGTCGCCGTAGCGCTTGACGAATTTCGGCACCCGCGGCGACAGGCCGAGCATGTCCTCCATCACCAGCACCTGGCCGTCGCAGGCTGGGCTGGCGCCGATGCCGATGGTCGGGATCGGCACCGCGGCGGTGAGCTTGCGGGCGAGCGGCTCGGCCACCGCCTCGATGACGACCGAGAACGCGCCGGCCTCTGACACTGCGATCGCGTCCTGCTCGATCGGGCCCCAGTCGGCCTCGCTCCGCCCCTGCGCGCGGAACGAGCCGATGGTGTTGATCGACTGCGGCGTCAGGCCGACATGCGCCATCACCGGCACGCCGCGCTCGACCAGGAAGCGGATGGTCTCGGCCAGGCGCGTGCCGCCTTCCATCTTGATCGCGCCGCAGCCGGTCTCCTTGAGCACGCGCACCGCGCTCATGAAGGCCTGCTCCTTCGACGCCTCGTAGGAGCCGAACGGCATGTCGACCACGACCAGCGCCCGCTTACTGCCGCGCATCACCGCGTGGCCCTGCAAAATCATCATGTCGAGGGTCACGGGCACGGTGGTCTCGAGCCCGTGCATCACCATGCCGAGCGAGTCGCCGACCAAAATGACGTCGCAATGCTTGTCGGCGATCATCGCCGTGTGGGCGTGATACGACGTCAGCATCACGATCGGCTCGCCGCCCTTGCGCGCGCGAATATCGGGCGCGGTCAGCCTGCGGATGTCGTTCTGCACGGACATGGAAGGCCTACCTCGTGAACACCGGCACGCCGACGACGTGCGGATGGAACCAGTAGCCGAGCGCCAGGAAAATGGCGATGCCGGCGATCAACACGGCGACCTCGTTCTTCCAGCCGCGCGGCGCGACCGGCAGCGTCACATCGGTACGGCTCTTCACCGTGATGCGCGCGTAGACCGCCCAGGCGAGCAGCGCTCCGAACATGATCATCGAGCCGAGGTCGCCGTTCGACAGCAGATGCGCGAAGGCCCACACCTTCACCGCGGCTAGCAGCGGATGCTTCGCGCGCGCCTTGATGTGGCTCGGGATGAGATAGGCCGCGACCAGGATCGAGGCGATCAGCATCAGCCCGATCGTGATGTGATGCATGAACGCCGGCGGCGTCCAGATTGGCGTCCACTGCGTGGCGCGGTATTCGGCGAAGCCCCACACGATCAGCGCCAGGCCGATCAGCGACACGATTCCGAACAACGTGTGATAGAGCGGCTTGCCGAGGCTGGCGATGGCTGCCGCCCGCTTGTCGCGGAACGTCACGAACAGATGGTTGGCGATGAAGATCGCCAGCCCGAGGATGAGGACGGTCAGGCCCATGCTGCCCTCGCCGCGCGCGGCCCCGCGCGATTGCCCTAACGGCCGCCGCCGCAGTAGAGGATAGACGCGGCCAATGCAAGCCGCGCCCACGCATGGGAAAGGTGCGCGAATGGCCGCAGGCGGCGAGCCCGCATTCCTGACCGAGCCGGAACGGCAGACGCCGGTCGGCGGCGAGTACGAGGTCGTCGTCCTCGGCGGCGGACCGGCCGGCATCGCCGCGGCGGCGGCCGCCGCCCAACAGGGCCGCAGGACGCTGCTGGTCGAGCGTTACGGCTTCCTCGGCGGCATGGGCACCGCCGCCGGCGTCACCAATTTCTGCGGCCTGCACGCTAATGTCTTCGGCGAGATCAAACAGGTGGTGCACGGCGTCGCCGACGACCTGCTCGGCCGTATCGGCCGTCTCGGCGGCTTGAACGAACCGCATCTCGTGCTCGGCAAGACGCACGCGCAGGCCTACGACACCGCCGCCTACAAGATCGCCGCCGACGATCTCCTCACCTCGCGCGGCGTCGACATTCTCTTCCACGCTTTCGCCGTCGGCGTCGTCAAGGAGCACGATGGCCGCATCCGCGCGCTCATCGTCGAAACGAAATCCGGCCGCATGGCGATGCTCGGCCAGGTCTTCATCGACTGCTCCGGCGACGGCGACCTCGCGGCCTTTGCCGGCGCGCGCTTCGAGAAAGGCGACATGCTCTACCCAACGATGATGTTCCGCCTGAACAACATCGATCCGGTCAAGGCCGGCGAGGCGTGGAAGACGGTACCGGCGCTGATGCAGGCGGCGGAAGCGCGCGGCGAAACATTCCCGCGCAAGGGCGCGATCGTAAGGCCGCAGAAGCACACCAGCGAATGGCGCGTGAACGTCACGCAGGTGAAGTCGGCGGACGGCCGCGCGGTCGACGGCACCGACGCGCGCGCGCTGAGCGCCGGCGAAATCGACGGCCGCAGGCAGGCGCGCGCCTTCTTCGATTTCTTGAAGCGCGAGGCGCCGGGCTTTTCCGACGCCTACATCGTCGACATCCCGCCGCAGCTCGGCATTCGCGAGACGCGCCGCATCACCGGCCTTGCCACGCTCACCGCAGATGACGTGACATCATGCGCCGGCTTTCCCGACACCGTCGGGGTCAACGGCTGGCCGCTGGAGATCCACGTCGCCGGCGACGTGGTGTGGCGCTGGCCCGACATTCCCGGCTCGCGCGGCTACAACCACCTGCCCTATCGCATGCTGGTGCCCGTGACGGGCGCGGGCGCGGCCTTCGACAACCTGCTGGTCGCCGGACGCTGCGCCTCGATGACGCACGAGGGCCAGTCGGCCGCGCGCGTCTCCGGCGCCTGCTTCGTCATGGGCGAAGCGGCCGGCACGGCGGCGCATCTTTCGCTTGCCGGCAACACCGGCTGCGCGGATATTGCCGTGCCGAAACTGCAACAAACACTGGAAAACGGCGGCGTCTTTCTCGGCCGCGCCGAACACTGAAACGGGAGGATGCAAGGATGCTGAAACGTCTCGCGCTTAGCGTCGCGCTCACGCTCGCCGCCGCCGCGCCGTCGCTGGCGCAGACCTGGCCGGCCAAGACCGTGCACATCATGGTGCCGTTCGGCGCCGGCTCAACGCCGGACACCGTGGCGCGGCTGATCGCCGACGGGCTCGGCAAGAAATACCCGAGCAACATCTTCATCGTCGAGAACAAGCCCGGCGCGTCCGGCAATATCGGCACCGAGGCGGTGGCCAAGGCCGCCCCCGACGGCGGCACCATCGGCGTCTCGATCGGCGGCCCGCTCGCCATCAACACGCTGCTGTTCTCGAACCTGCCCTACGACCCGAAGAAGGACATCACCGCGATCAGCCAGCTCATCACGCAGGCGAGCGTGCTGACCGTGCCGCCTTCGCTCGAGGCGAGCAACATCGGCGATCTGCTGAAACTGTTGAAGGCCAATCCGGGCAAATACGATTACGCCTCGATCGGCACCGGCTCGCTGTCGCAACTGGCGATGGAAGCGCTGGCGCAGAAGGCCGGCACCAAGCTCGTGCACGTCGCCTACAAGAGCTCGCCGCAGGCGATGCTCGCGGTGATGCGCGGCGAGGCGCAGATGGCCTGCATGCCGGCGGCCTCCGTCGTGCCGCAGGCGAAAGCCGGCAAGGTGAAGATGCTGGCGGTGTCGACCGCCAAGCGCTCGCCGTTCCTGCC
>Ga0134125_10004409_pt1 | contig 16104 bp, 10 predicted proteins | sample KB31751_FD_96464 | JGI IMG/M metagenome (GOLD analysis project Ga0134125, IMG submission 96464) | Terrestrial soil microbial communities with excess Nitrogen fertilizer from Kellogg Biological Station, Michigan, USA - KB3-175-1 | ecosystem: Environmental > Terrestrial > Soil > Unclassified ... | reverse complement strand
CCGGTGCAGCGGCAGATGTTGCCATCGAAGGCGTCTTCAATTTCCTTTTTTGTGGCATGCGGATGGTTGATGAGAAATTCCGACATGTTCATCACAAACCCGACGCTGCAGTATCCGCATTGCGAACCATTGTTCAACGCAAGCCGGTAGCTTACCGGGTTCATGCCCTCATGCGTGACTTCCGACGGGTGGGCCGCCGGAGCAGCGGTTAACTTAAGGAGCGGCGCGCCATCCTGTCCGGCGCGTGCCTTATGAACGGAACGAAGCACTTCCTTATGCTTCTTTGTTGCGTCATGCTCGGCTTCGCGCAGTGCCGGCGGAACAGCGGCATCCGGAGGGGCGGCCGCGCGCGACGATACAAGCGAGTGGTGGAGGAACATCACGTTGGGCTTCCGGACGGAACCTGTGCCTTCTATCGTTGTCACGGCAAGCCCGCCCAACGCGCATACGGGCCGCAGGCAGGAGTTGATGGCGCGATGCTCGACGTTTTTTCCATCCCAGCGGGAGAGGATGACGGTGCAGGCGCCGCAGCCGCCCTGGCCACAGGACTTCTTCGGTCCGGCTAACCCCACTTCCGGCGATCGCAAGTAATCAATTAACAATAAATCCGGAGCAGGGTCTGTAATTGTGACCTGTTTTCCGTTAAGATAAAACGAAATTTCATCGGGCATTCCGGTTCTCCTCCGCGCCGCTCGGCATGGTGAATCGTGGCTGGAATAGCGCTGAACAGGCTATTGATCGGTGTGTGCTGAAAAAAGGGTGATACTTAAATCCCGCGACACGCACGTTTTATTGTCAGGCGAATTACGATATTAACTCACTTCAGTCGAAAAAACTCATGATATTGTCAGTTAAAAGTCGTATTGTTTCTGTTTGCTTTTTGGCGCTCGGCGCAGCCTCCATTGCGCCAAGAGTCCACGCTGCGACGGGTCCGGCTGCCACCGCGTTTCGAGATAGCGTGGATACGCCGCCGTCAGGGTGGAAAGGGTCGCGGTTTAAACTCAGCCACAACTATCCGGCGAAGCTGCCTGTCTGCGATGCGCCGTGGCTGAAGCGCAACGTATCGTTTAACGATCCCAATCCGAATTGGGAACAATGGCGCGGATACGTTCAGGACATTATCGACTACGTAAAGGAAGGCCAGGATCCGAATCTGAATGACAACACCGGCTGGCATACCGAGGTGAATATCAAATGCGTTGGTATCACGTCCCGTGGATGGCTTACGACGGCCAGCGCGGCCGCGAGTTCGCGCACGGTCTTACGAATGAACTGTCCACTGCGCTATCCACATTTCACGTGGGGCGGGGAAGCGGAAAAGAGCGGATTTTTCGAGCGCTCCGCACCAGTTCCGGTGTGGATCCGCTATTCGAAACCTGGTCGGTGGGGATGTATAACCCGTGCGGAGCGTGGTCATTGGGTAAAGTGTTTCCCGCTTCCGGAAAACCCGCTGTGCATACGAAGGACGGCCGAATTTTTGCCGATGGCCTGCCATTTCCCGAAGGCACCGTTGTTATGAAGATCCTCAATACAACGGCGGATACGGCGAGTGTCCCGTATCTGCGCGGCAGCACGAACTGGCAGGCCGATGCCCATGTACAGCACTCGCCCGATCAATACTCTACTTGCGAGCGCCGCCCGCGAACAGTCCATTTGATTCAGATTGATCTCGCTGTTGTCGATTCGCGATCGCCCACGCGGTGGGTCTATAGCACGCTTGTCTATAACGGCTATTTGCCGGGCAAGTCAGTTTTAGATCGTGTGGAGCCGCTCGGTGTTCAATGGGGCAGCGATCCGCATACTTTTCCCGCCGTGGCGCGCGCAGACAGCCAGCCTCTGCAAGAGACCGTGCTTGCGCCTGTATCGCAAAGGCAGGTTCCGCAGCACTATGGTTGTGAAAAGAGACTAGCGGGAGCAGTCGATCAGGCCAACTCCAGTTGCGTATCCTGCCATATGGGCGCTTACGCTGCGCCGCCGCCCTATTTGAATATTCAGGGTGTAACCATTCCGGCTATCTTCAGCTTTCCAGGAATGTGTAGTGAGTACAATCCAGCGAACACTTCCTATTTTTCCGATTACAAATATTCGCAGCCGTATCCGTCCAGCTTGCAACCCAATCCCTTCGCGCAAGCCGTCCCGCTCGATTCGTCGTTACAGCTTGCCGTGGCATTTGCTCAATATGCCACCTACGTGAGCCCGCATGCTCTGCCGCTCGCTTGTCCGGATCCGCGCGGCGCTCAAACGGCTGCCTTAACAAAATAGCTCAGTTCAAGAACAGGAGAGGTAGAAATGGAAACGCTCACGCGACGCGAGTTGATCCGTTCCGGTACGGCTCTGGCCGGAACAGCCGCGGCATTGAAGGCAGCGGGCCCGACCGCGCCACAAGAAGATACTCTCGAATTGGAATGCAAGTGGATTGAGAAAACGATTGACGGCACTCATGTTAAATTGCGCAGCTACAACGGCAATGTGCCGGGCGAATTGATTAAAGTTCGTCCGGGTCAGAAGCTGCGCATTCGTTTGAAGAACTCTCTTCCACGAGTCGATTCAAAAGGCTGGAACGGCAGCCACAACGTGCCGCACATGTTCGACTCCACCAATCTCCATCTGCACGGGCTCGACATTATTCCGCATCTGTTCCAGCCAGTAGGAACTTGCGATCCGTTATCGAAGATGATCGACGTGATGCCCGGCCGGTCTTATGACTACGAGTTTCATATCCCGGAAGACCAGCCGCCAGGCCTTTCGTGGTATCACCCGCACCACCATGGATCGACAGCGGTTCAAGCTGTAAGCGGCATGGCGGGGCCCATCATCACCTACGGCAACATCGATGAAGTTCCGGAGATCAAAGCGGCGCGCGACATTTTACTGGCGATCCAGGATATCGGTCTATTTCCAAGCGAAGACGATCCAAACCTTTGGGTTTATGCACCAAAGCAAAACGCGATGTGGGACACCATTAATGGCGTAGTCACCATGTATAACCCGAAAACCGGCAAAACGGAAAATACCAATTTGCAGGGCGGGTTTACCGCGGGCGACTACAAGCTTCGCTATTACATGCTGAATGGGGAACCGTTTTTTAAGGAAACCCACAATTACGCGCCAAACGAGGGCACACATCCGATCGGCAAGCAGCTTCCGGTGCAGCGCTTTGTGATGGCTCCTGGTGAAGTAGTGCGGTTCCGGATGCTGAATGCCTGCTCGGACAACTATATGCCGATTGTGGTGGAGCAGCACGAAATGCATCTGATCGCAATCGATAGTGTGAATTTCGAACAGACGCAAACCATGCCGGTGCATTCCACTAAGCAAAAGCCGGTGATGCTGCTGACACCGAATACAGCGGACCGCGGACAGGTAGCAATTCCGCCGGGCGGCCGAGCCGAGTTTTTGATCAAAGCAATTTCAACGCCCGGCATTTACCGGATTGTGCAACTGGAGCAGCGGCAACAGTTCCTGCAAAGCGATCAAAAGGTGATCGCGGAGATTGAAGTGAAAGGCGCGCCAAAGGCGATGGGTATCCCGACGAAGCTACCCGAGCAGCGCCGTTATTATCCGAGGATTCAACCGCAGGAAATTAAGCGCGTTCGAAACTTTGTGTTTTCCGGTGTGTTCCCACCCACTCAGAATCCGTTTGTGGGAATTGATTTTCTGATCAACAACAATGTCTACGACGAGCTGGCAGTGCCGCACGTTGTCGAGCGCGGAAGCGTGGAAGAGTGGCACGTTCAGGTGCTTGGCGCTCATCACGGGGGAACGGAAGGGCATCCGTTTCACGTGCATGTGAATCATTTTGAAGTGATTTCAGTGAATGGCCAGCCGGTAGATTACGCGCCTGTTGCGGATACCGTCTGGGTGCCGTTGAAATCGACCGTCGTGATTCGGATGCGCTTCAAAGAATACACAGGAAAATCGGTATTTCACTGCCACATTCTGCCGCACGAAGACACCGGCATGATGGAGAATTTCCTGATTCTTTAAGGCACTAAAAGCGTTTCACCGCTGGCCCAAGCCACCGTCAACCGCTATAACCTGACCTGTAATGAATGTGGGCGCGGTCAGAAAAAAATGGACAGCTTCGGCAACATCTTCCGGGGCGCCTTTTCGATGCATCGGTGTGGCGTCGATCATCGCCTGAACGGCAGGCTCGGCGGGATTAGACAAGATCACTCCGGGCGCTACCGAATTGACGGTAATTTCCGGCGCCAGCGCCTTCGCCAGGGCCTTTGTCAGCATGATGACGCCAGCCTTCGACGCGCAATAGTGGACATGATCGGCCCAGGGGCGAATGCCTCCAAGTGAACTGATGTTCACAATACGGCCTGCGCCTTTTTCCTTCATCATGCGCGCGGCTGCCTGGGCACAGAAAAATGTGCCTTTCAGATTCACGTTGTGAATGAAATCCCAATCGGCTTCGGTGATATCCATCGGGTCGAAACGCGTGAAGCGCGCGGCATTGTTGACCAGGCAATCGAGCGGACCAAAGCGATGGAGCAATTCTTCAAACATGCGATGAATTTCGTCCACTCGCGACAAATCGGCATGGAAGACCGGCGCGCCGCCGCACAGACTGGAGACCTCTTCCGCCGCTTCGCGAGACTGACCGTAATGGATGGCGACGTCAAATCCGCGGCGGTGGAGTTCGATGGCAATTGAGCGGCCAATGCGTTTGGGGGAGCCGGTTACGAGAACCCGTTTTCCATGGCGCAACTTACTCATCGGTATTACTATTGCGCGTCGCGGTTCAGAAAATCGCGAATCAGATGGTTGGTCTCGACGACTTGCTTCTCCGAATGGGCGGCCGACATAAATCCCGCTTCAAACTGCGAGGGAGGGAAATAGACACCATGATCGAGAAGGAAATGGAACAATCGTCCATAGCGAGCCGTGTCCGATTTCTTCGCGGATTCGAAATCGGTTACGGGTCCGGGCTGCATAAAGAGTGTAAACATGGAGCCGACCCGATTCACTGTAACGTTTTGCGGCACGGCGGCGGTTAGCTGCGCGGTCCGCTGCCCGATCGCGTCGTAGACCTCGGGATGAGAATCGAGGTAAAGCAGCATCGCGATGCCGGCGGTGACGGCCAGCGGATTTCCGGAAAGCGTACCCGCCTGATAGATCGGCCCTACTGGCGCGACTTTTTTCATAATGTCGGCACGTCCACCATAGGCTGCGAGAGGAAGGCCGCCGCCGATGATCTTGCCAAGCGTGGTCATGTCGGGGGTGACGCCGTAGACTGTTTGCGCGCCGCCGTAGTCTAACCGGAAGCCGGTCATGACCTCGTCGAAAATTAGAACCGCACCGTATTTCGTTGTAATCTGGCGCAATCCCTCAAGAAAACCCGGTGCAGGAGGCACGCAACCCATATTGCCGGAAACCGGTTCGACGATGATGGCCGCAATATCGTCACCACGCGCGCGAAATGCTTGTTCCACAGATTCCAAATCATTAAACGGAACCGCGATGGTGGTATCCGCAAATGCGGTGGGGACGCCGGCCGTATCGGGAATACCGAGCGTAGCAACGCCGGAACCGGCTTTCACGAGAAGCGAATCCACGTGGCCGTGATAGCAGCCCTCAAACTTCACCGTAAGCGAGCGTCCCGTAAAGCCTCGCGCCACACGCAGCGCACTCATCGTGGCTTCGGTGCCGGAGTTCACCAAACGCACCATATCCACCGACGGAACTGCGTCGATAATCATTTCGGCGAGTTCCACTTCCCGCCCGGTTGGCGCGCCGAAGCTAGTCCCGATATCGAGAACAGCCGCAAGCGCCTCCACCACTTCTTTCGGGCGATGGCCAAGAATCAGCGGTCCCCAGGAACAAATGAAATCGATGTACTCGTTGCCATCGACGTCATAGAAATTCGAGCCATCGCCGCGCGCGATGAAACGCGGGGTTCCGCCGACGCTGCGAAAGGCACGAACCGGAGAATTGACTCCGCCGGGGATGTAATTCTGGGCGCGCTCAAAAAGCAGTTCCGATTGCGACTGCTTCATACGCGTTGCGAGAGCACCAGCTTGCGGATGAAAAAGCTCATTACTATTTCGTGGATTGTGCCGTTTACGTTGCGTACGAGGCGGTTTTTCAATTCCAGGTACGGCTGCGTTCCGGCGAATAGATCTTGCATTACGTCGCAGAACGTCGGACTGCGCCGCATAAAATGCACCATCCGCGAAGGTACGCTCGAAAATAAAATGTAGCTGCCGAACATTCGCTTCGCCAAGCCGGATCCGTATGTCAAATCGTGACCGAAATCGCGATTTACGGCTTGCCGATATTGTTCGGCACGCTTAGCGGGCTCGTGATCCGCAATCAAAACCCTGCTAGCAAGATCGCCGGAACGAATCGCATAATAGAGCCCTTCGCCGGTTATCGGATCGACCAGGCCGCCCGCGTCTCCCGTCGCCATCCAGCCGTCACCTGCAAGCCGGTTGTTTCGCCAGCCGTTAAATTCGAGCGAAGGCAGCACGTGGCCATAGAATGTAGCGTTGGCCCGCGACATGCCTCGTTCGTCCATATATTTTTCGAGACGCGCGCGCAAGCATTGAGCGGATTCGCCTTTACCGCAGATGCCTACCGACAGGTGCCCGCAACGGGGAAACACCCAGATATAGCCTTCCAGATGACGCAGAAATTGAATATCGATGTGCGGTTGTTGATCGGGAACATAGTAGCCGAGCGCATACATCGTATCGCGCGGGGTGTAGTGCGTCCCGACATCACGAAATGAGTTGCGCGCGCCTGTCGCCACCACGCAGAAGTCGGCATCGATATTGCCGGAGCGCGTTTTTACCTTCCAGCCACTACCGGCTCGGTCCAGGCCGAGCACGCGCGTTTTTTCGATCTCCGCGCCGGCCGCCTCGGCCCGCTTCAGCAGCATGGCATTCAGATCGAAACGTGAGTAGATCAACAGCGGCTGCCGAAGCGACATTTTGACAGCGCCAGCTTTGGGAGCCGCGAGAAATGTGTCGGTAATCACGTTTTTGGGCGCGTCGTTTTCGAAGAGATAAGGATATTGCGAATAAGCTTTATAGGTGATTCCGCCGCCGCATGGCTTTTCCCACGCCAGCTTTTCATCAAGGACGATGGTGCGAAGCCCCGCCGCCGCCAGACGTTCCGCCGCGGTCGAGCCGGCCGGTCCGCCTCCCAGCACTACAACAGTTTTCATTTAGTCTGCCCTTGCGGCTCTGCCTGGGGAGAGTTGGACTGTATTTTATCCAGAGCGGGATGACCGGGAGGCAAATCCTGCACCGGCGGGTGTCCCGGAGGCAAACTCTGGCCGTTGCCTGACCCGGTAAATCCGTGTCCCTGCGAATCCGCGCGGCCGGTGACGACCCAATGGCCACCTTTTGGCGCAAGAACGTATTGCATCACCATCCCGCTGTCAACAGAGGGGTTGTTCTTCTGATGAAAGCTGACGGTCGCGTGCGCCTGATGGTCCGCAAAAGTGACTTTCGTTACGTCAACATCGAGCGTTTTCATGTCCAATCCGACTTTTGTGGAGAAATATTGGATCAAGTCGGCGCGCACTTGCTCTTTCGTCTCCATTGCGGAACTACAGGAGAGGAGCAGGCAACCTAATAAGAGGCTCGGCAATATGATGCGCGGCACGTTTCGATTATAGCGAGAGAGAGGGGGCTAACTGGTACTTCGCGGCGGTGCCTTCCGCTCCACTTTGGGCGAAAATGAAAGATTTGATGCGGCAAGGTAAACAATTGCGAAATTTCTTTCTGTTGGTGGCGGCTGCTGTTTCACTGGCGGGGGCTTCGATCGAAGCACCTCCTGGAACGACGATGGACATCCGCCTTGCCTCGCCGGTATCGAGTCAGGATGCATCCGGCAAATCATTCACCGCCGTGGTAGTGGTTCCGGTGAAGATTAACGGGATTGTGGCCATTGCCGTGGGAACGAAATTATCGGGCAAGACCGCAGACGTGAAAGCAGCGTCGGCCGACGATCAGGCGGCGACCCTGCGTCTAGTGTTCGATAAAATTCAGCCTCCGGGCGGCAAGGAGCAATCGCTCTCGGCGCAGCTTTCCGCGGTGGACAACGCGCGGGAGTCGGTGGGTAGCGATGGCTTAGTAACCGGAATCGTCGCCTCACAAACCTGGGAAGGACGGTTGAACGCGGGTATCGGAAAACTGGAAGCCAATCATCCCGGTTTAGCCGGCCTGCTGCAAAATGCACGCGACGCATTCGTGAAGAAAGTGGACGCTTCCATAAACTATCCGGCTGGCGTCGACATGCAAATTAAGCTGACAAAGGCATTGGCGTGCAACCCTCCGGCGAATGTGACGCCAACGCCGGAGATTGCTAATTTGACGGAATTGACGACGTTGGTGGTTGCGCAACCGGATCGCACATCCGCCGGCGACCCGCCGAAGCCAAGTGACTTAACAAACCTGGTGTTTATCGGCAACCAGCAGGATATTCAGGCCGCATTTAAAGCCGCCGGATGGTTTCAAGCCGCAGAGCGCGATCAGGCATCAACGATGGAGACCGCGCGGGCCATCATTGAAAATCGCGGCTATCAGGAGGCGCCCGTTTCCATGCTACTGCTGGATGGGAAGCCGCCCGATCTCGTATTTGAAAAGCAAACCAATACGTTCGCGATGCGGCACCACATCCGCATCTGGAAGCGCCCTGTCACGTTTGACGGCAAAGACGTGTGGGTGGCAGCCGCTACACACGACACGGGCATCGATTTTTCGGCTGAGAGTCACACTTTCACACACAAGATTGACGGCAACATCGATAATGAGCGCGCCAAGGTGACCAACGACATCATGTTTTCCGGATATGTGAGCGCGGCCTCCATGATTCCACGCACCAATGTTCCGACGAACATCAGCAATGCCACCGGAGACAAGTTGATTACCGACGGGAAGATGTCGGCCATGGAACTACGCGATCAGCCTGTGCCGCCGGCGACCGTTGCGGGAAAGTGATGTGACAATCCGGACCTATGCCTCAGCGTCGCGTTCGACTGTCGAGCGTACCGAATTACCAGATGTAGTCCTTGGCATCTTCGCGCCGGTGATAGCCATCCAGAACGTGAACCACTCGCAGCTTTTTTAATTTCGTTGGGGAAAGTTGTCCGATGGGTATGTAGGCGATCTTGCGATTGACGCGCGCGGCCATTGTTCGAAATATACTTCGGGGCGGTTTCGCGGCAACATACACAACAAATTTTTGAAAAGAATAGTCAAGAGCCGCCATCAGCAGCCGCTCGGCTTTCGTTTCCGCAGTATCGTAATCGGGATCTTGCCAGACGTCGAATAAGCGCCGCGGCGGAAGAATCATCATCAGTCCGCCATATTCCGCTCGGCCAACGCCAGGTCCCACGATGTGCTCAAACGGCTGGGTGGAATAGAACGACATGTCGGATTCGTTCTGATGCTCACCGAGCCAGGTGGTCAGATACGTATACTGATCCGCGCGATCTTCGTCGAAGATGACGACCACCGCTCCTACTTCACCAGAGAATTTGGCCGATTCACGAACGTAGATTTTCTTTTCATGCCAATTTCGTATTGTTTCCCGAAAATCTACCCCGTCGAACATGGAGGTTAGAAACGGCTCACTGCGCGCGCGTTCTTCCGACAACATGGTTTTTGCGTACTGCTTCAGGAATCGCCCGTAGTTTTCAATCACCAGGTCTTCCGGTGGATACGAGCAAATCGCAGTGCCATCGGTCTGGCTCGCCCATTCACCTTTGTACTTCTCGCGCTTGCGCTTTAAAGCGGTAGGGCGAAGCATCTGCTTGACGCGCGGCAGCCGCCTGCGGATTCGTATTTTGCGCGTGTTGATCCAAACTTCGTCGCCGGACAAATTCAGTGTCTCGTAAGGCGGATCTTCGGTTTGCTGCACGCTGTAGCGGTTTGCAATCTGCCACAATTCGTAGGCGAAATTATCGTCGATAATCGAGCGGCTCGCCAGCGCCAGATCGTACAGATTGGGAACCAGGTGAGCATCGAGCATCGCCAAATTCCGGCCGAATTTTGCTAGCCCGCGCCGCTGCCAGCTTTGTATCCGCTCGCCGGTGTTGATTTCATACTCCCGTTCCGATTCGCGCAATAACGAAAGCTGTGCCTGAAGCCGGTCTAAGTGGAAGCCGGCCAGCGAACCGAGCCGTTGTTCTTCCCATCGTTCCTGCAGCCAAGGAATTTCGCTTGTTACTTCCGCCAGGCAATCGGGATGCAGGTTGTAAACCGCAACATGCCCGAAAAGCTGCGTACGGGGTGAAGGCGGAGGATCCTGCGGACGTTCCATGGCATCGAGCAGCGGATCGAGCAGATTTAAGGAAACTACAACAACGATACGCGCGATTGGATCGGCGCCTTGTAGTTTCCAGGCCATGGCGGCTGCATGTGCTTCAAGTTCCGGAGTGCGAGGCGCCGGATGTACGCGATAGGCCTCCACATAACGTTCCGTGCCGATAAACTCCATTGAAAATGGCTCGGCATAGGAATCGTTAAAATGCGGGCGACGGTGTGTTGCCGGTTCGAGCAGTAGGGATTCGGCACTCAATTCGCGAGCTGTACGAAGCGCTTCCACGAATGGGTCGGCAGGTTCAACCGGAAGAAATACAGCGCTCTCGTCGTCATCGCGCTCCGGCAGCATCAGCACCGACATTTGTGGGAGGCGCGAAACAGCTTCCTCGTAAACAGCTTCAAGGCTCTCCGGCAGTTCGACCGCGACTACATCCGGCCGATGTGAAATAAGAAAACGGCGCAAACGCCACGTAAATTCTAAACGTCCGGGTATGACGGGAAAGTATGTGATGCGTCCGCGCACCAGGGTTCCCGCATCGACAGGCTCGTCAAGAAATTCGGGCATAGCGAAAGCTCAGTTGAAGCAAAAAGCTATTCATGGGCGACACCGGCATTCGCAATGGCGCCGGCCGGCTCGGCTGATTCATTCAACCCGACGGGCAACGGCTTGTGGAGCGAGGTTGCAATCGCATCGGCGATCACTCTGCCGTGAAACCGCCCGTTTTCGATAAATACTTCATTCGTATGAACGCCCGCCACAATCACGCCCGCCAAATAGAAACCCTTCCGCTCGCTCTCGAGAGTATCCATGTTGATGACCGGCCGCTGTGTCTTGGGATCGAGATGCACACCATGTTCCTCCATAAATCCAAAGTCTGGGCGATAGCCGACCATCGCAAATACAAAATCGTTCTTCAGGCGCACCTCGCCATCCGGTGTAGCGAGCACCACCTCGTACGGCAGAATCTCCTTCACGCTCGAATGAAAGTACGCCGCTACTTCGTGGTTCTTGATGCGATTTTCTATATTGGGTTTAATCCAATACTTAACGTTGTGCGAAATGCCCGCCCCGCGGTGGACTAGCGTGACGCGCGCGCCGGTCCAATAAAGTTCGAGCGCGGCGATTGCCGCCGAGTTCTTCGCGCCTACAACTACAACATCCTGATCGTAATAAGGATGCGGTTCCTTGTAATAGTGAATTACCTTTGGGAGTTCCTCGCCGGGAACATTCAAGCGAATTGGAATATCGTAGTAGCCGGTGGCGAGGATAATTTTCCGCGCCCTATACTGGGCATCGATACCGCGCGTATTCTTCGTCGATAAAACGAATGCGCCGTCACGACCTTGAATATCGATCACACGCTCATACTGATGAACATTCAATCCATAGTGTTCGGCAACGCGTCGATAGTATTTCAGCGCCTCCGTACGCCCTGGTTTTTCGTTCAGGGCTGTCATCGGGATATCACCGATTTCCAAAAGCTCGGGCGTGGTGAAAAACACCATGTTCGTCGGGTAATGGTATAGCGAATTAACCACGCATCCTTTGTCGAACAAAACATTTGAGATGTTTCGCCGCTTCAGTTCAATGCCGCAGGCGAGGCCGGTCGGTCCCGCTCCAACAACAGCCACATCGAACTGATCCATCATTTACGTTTGTCCTCAGATCCTCATTCCGGCGATGTAGTCGAATTACAACAAGCCGGGCACCTGCAGATAGACATGTTGCAGGGCTTGCGGCAATGCCTGTACGTCTTTGCCGGCTCCTTCGGCCATGTCGGGCCGCCCGCCGCCTTTCCCGCCGATTTGCTTGGCCAGTTCACTCACTAATTTGCCCGCCTGCACCTTTGACGTCAGATCCTTGCTGACCGTAGCGACAATGGAGACATCCGCGGCATTCACCGAAGCCAGCACGATAACGGCCTTATTCCATTTTGTCCGCAGGGAATCGGCAAGGGTGCGAAGCTGCGGCCGATCTAAGCCTTCCACTGCTTCGGCGAGCAAAGTTACGCCGTTGACCTCGCGGCCTGTCAGCTTCTCCATCTGCGATTGCGCAATACGCGTCTTCAGTTGGTCAATTTGCTTTTCAAGCGCGCGCTGCTGCTCCATGACCTTTTCGAGATGATCGAGAACCGAGCCGTCGGTCGCATGAAGAAGCTGCTCGGCTTTCTGCACAACGGCCGTGGTGTTCTGAAAACGCTCAAGTGCGGCAGTTCCGGTTACCGCCTCGATGCGACGCACACCCGCCGCGATTCCACCCTCGTAAACGACTTTGAACAGCCCGATGTCGCCCGTCCGGCTGACGTGTGTCCCGCCGCAAAGCTCTTTGCTGAAACCAGGAATCTGAACCACGCGCACATTGTCGCCGTATTTTTCGCCGAACAATGCCATTGCGCCGGTCTGCAGAGCCTGGTCGAGACCCATTACATCCGTCGCTACCTGGGTGTTTCCGAGTATCTGCTCGTTTACCAGCCGCTCCACTTCGGAGAGTTCATCCAATGTAAGAGCGGTGTAGTGGGTAAAGTCGAATCGCAGGCGATTGGGCTCAACAACACTGCCCGCCTGCTTTACGTGCGTTCCTAAAACCTGGCGCAGTGCCGCGTGCAATAAATGCGTGGCCGTATGGTTGCGCATGGTCGCTCCGCGCAGCGGCCGGTCAACGATACCAATCAGCTTCTGCCCCTTTCTCAGCGTTGCCAATACATGGACTTTCTGGACCATGGAGCGCGGAGTGGGTTTGTATGCTCCTTCCACCACCGCGACTTTTTCGCGCGTCTGCGCATCGAGCAGCAGGCCGGTATCGCCTACCTGGCCGCCGGATTCCGCATAGAATGGAGTTTTCGGAAAAAGTATCTCGGCTGATCCACCGTGTATTTCATCCAGCAATTCCTTGTCGAGTGAAATAATGCGCTCAACTTCAACCGGCGCTTCCCAAGTTTCACGCAAAAATTCAACGGGCGGCAGATCTTTGTACACTTCGGCGACTTGGGCTTTATCGGCTCCACGCCAACTGGCCCTTGCACGCGCCCGCTGCTTCTCCATCTCGGAGGTAAAGCCTTCGGTATCGATTCTCAGCCCAAACTCGCGCGCCATCTCCTCCTGCTCATCGAGCGCTAAGCCGAACGTGTCATACAGCCGGAACGACGATGTCCCTGGCAATAGGCCACCCACCGCGGTCTTCGCTTCGTCATGGAAGAATCGCTCAGCGAACTGAAAGGTCTGCGCATACCGGTTCTCTTCATCGCGCACTACCCGGCTCACGCGGTCGACGCTCTCTAACAACTCGGGATACGCGCTTTGCATCTGGTCCGCCACAAATCCGGTCAATTTATGTAGATACGGTTCCTGAGCTCCCGCAAGTCGAGCGTTACGAATGGCCCGCCGCATGATCTTGCGAAGAACGTAGCCTCGGCCTTCATTCGCCGGCAGGACGCCGTCGTGAATTAAAAACGCAGTCGCGCGCGCGTGATCGGCGTTGATGCGCAACACGGTATCCGTCTTGTTGTCGCGGCCGTAGAAAATGTGCAATAGCTCGCCCGCGCGATTGATAATGGGCCGAATCAAATCGGTCTCGTAATTTGAAATTTTGCCCTGTAAGACCGCGGCCATCCGCTCCAGCCCCATGCCGGTGTCGATCGATGGACGCGGAAGTGGCGTCATGCTTCCGTCTTCCGCCCGATCAAACTGCATAAAGACAAGGTTCCAAATTTCTACGAAGCGGCCGCCTGCATCCGATGGAAACACTTCGTGCCGGCGGCCGGCTTCCGCCGCTTCCAGACCCAAATCGTAATGAATTTCCGAGCACGGCCCACAGGGTCCGGTCTCGCCCATCTGCCAAAAATTGTCCTTCTCGTCCAGCCGGAAAATACGGTCCGCAGGAACCCCGGCGACCTGTTGCCAGAGCGCCGCAGCATCATCATCTTCGCGAAAGATAGTAATGTAGAGCTTATCTTTAGGGAACCCAAACCATTGAGAACTAGTGACTAATTCCCAGGCAAAAGCGATGGCGTCCTTCTTGAAATAGTCTCCGAAAGAAAAGTTGCCAAGCATCTCAAAAAACGTGTGATGCCGTCGCGTGTATCCCACGTTTTCCAGGTCGTTGTGCTTGCCACCCGCCCGTACACATTTTTGTGAACTGGTTGCCCGGTTATATTCGCGTTTTTCCAGGCCAAGAAAAACGTCTTTAAATTGGTTCATCCCGGCGTTCGTAAACAGAAGCGTCGGGTCATCGGCAGGGACGAGCGAAGAGCTGCGCACAATCCGGTGTCCGTGGGCGGCAAAGTACTCCAGAAACTTTGCTCGAATCTCGTTTCCAGTCATCGGTTTAACTATAGTTTCGCATCAGCTCTGGTGCGTACGACAATCGGACGATGTAATTTACACGAAGGGCCGCGCTTGCTGCTGCCGGCGCGAGCGTGGATTTACATGGCGCGGCCCGTCAGTACAGCCGGCCGTGCCGTGCCATAGTGTTCTTGCCGGCCGTCGGCGGAGAGATCCATTTCAGCGACCGCTTGTTTTGCCGACAGCAAAAACATAACGGCTAATCCCCAGCCATCGGCAAACGTCGCCCGGGTATTTTTAGTGACGCCTGCGATCGCATCGGCTAGGGCTTGCCGCTTCTTCTGCCAGTTCCGGTTTTTGGTTGGATCGCCGGTCGACGACTCTGCCGCCTTCAAAATGTCGCTTAGCCGCGGTGCGATTTTCAGCATGGCATCCACCCACCATGTAATGTCGATCCAATCAGTGCCGATTGCGCGCTGAGCGGGAATGTCATAGCGTTTCAGGCTCTCGATCTGACCGAAGCCGGCGACATTTCCCATCTGATCCATTGCGTTCCATAGGACGTCGTCCTGCAGCGCAGCGCGGCGCGCAGCAGCGCTGGAATCCGCAGGTGCGATCAAAGCGGACATTACGCGGCGGCCAATTGTTTCCAATTCCGGGCGAGTGCGGGCAACACGATTTACCGGATCTGAGAAAAAGAGAAGAAGAACGGCATCGCGGGCGTATCGCGCCTGGGCGCTAGCCTTTACGTGGTGGAATTCGGTTTCCGATGCAAGCGCGGCATCCCAACTACCAGCGGGAATTAATCCTAGTGACGAGCCTAGCAGGACCTGAGCACGCATTTGCGCGGAAGACATGGTTGCGGCGTATCGAAAATAGTTTTGTGAAACGGAAAGATCCGTCGCAATGCGCTGGTTTGAAGGAGTGCCGGCAGTATAGGTGATGGTACACAGAAACGCTTCCGCGAGTGCCTGGCGCAACTTATCAGGGTTGGCGGTGTAGGGGGTTTCAACCACGGCCATGTGATTTGCGGTCTCACGGTCCGTCACTACAATCTGCCCATCGCCGTCGTGCAGAATGGAGCACGACTTAACAAAATCGTTAACCGTAGCGGCATTGTAGATGCCGAGCAGATTGATCTCGATGGCGTGCCGCGATTCGCGCGTGGTTTTGACGATGTTGCGAATTTCTTTCGCGTTTGATAATTGGGCAAGCTTCGTCCAGTCTCCTTTGAGTGCTGCGCTAAGAGCTTCATCGGTTTTAACGGAATCGCCTGTTGCGAGGTTGATGGAGTATATGGCCGCGGCTTCATCAGTAGTCGAAGCGGAACACTCGACGTTCATAGAAACAGACAGGCTTCGGTCGATGCACGCCGCGAGCGCATCTTGCAGTTGAGCAGCGTTGGCCGGCGGAATGCCGACCGCATTGAGATCGGCGCCTCCCAAAACCGCATTAAAAAAATCGGAAAGCAAATCGCTGGAATCGTGCTGCGCTTCGAGGCCGGCTCCGGCAGTGAACGTCGCCTCTACGGTTGTGCCTT
>Ga0134125_10004405_pt1 | contig 16112 bp, 21 predicted proteins | sample KB31751_FD_96464 | JGI IMG/M metagenome (GOLD analysis project Ga0134125, IMG submission 96464) | Terrestrial soil microbial communities with excess Nitrogen fertilizer from Kellogg Biological Station, Michigan, USA - KB3-175-1 | ecosystem: Environmental > Terrestrial > Soil > Unclassified ... | reverse complement strand
CAGTAAAAAAATCAGTAATCTGGTCATTTTCTTTACTCCTTAATAAATTAGTTAAAAGTAGGTATTTTGCTTCTTCATTGCTTGGTAAAAATAAATTAGTTAATTGCCGGTGATTGATTGAGCAACCAAGCCCAAAATATTGAATAGTTTCTTCAGCAAGTTGTCGTTTTTGTATTAAATAAGCAATTGTTTTTTTCCCCGCTACAGATACCAAATTGTGCTGGTAAATTTCAGTTACCAATGAAAGAAGTTTGTTTTCTTTGCTAATTTCTTCTTTTTCTAATAAGTTTTCTTCAGAACCAACCTGATAGCCTAATTGTCTGATTTCTTGCTTGGCTTTAAGCACCGAGATTTTTTTTATTTCAGCTCACAGTTTAAAAAAATTTCCTGCTCCAAATCCGCAACCAAAACACTTAAAAATTTTCTTTTCTGGTTCAAAAGTGAATGATGGTGATTTTTCTTGATGAAAAGGACAAGGAGCAAAGTAATCACGTCCTTTTCGGACGAGTGGCAGACGAAATTCTCTTTTCAATAACTGGAGAATGTTCTCAACAGAAAGAGGAAGCAGAATTTTTTGATCCATAACATTTTTTTAATTAAAGTTAAAGGCAATTGTAATTTTTTTTATAACTTAGCAACAAAGATTTCATCCACATATTTAAACTTAAAACTTTTAGGGAAATTTAACGTAGTTTTAGTGTGATTTTAATAGCAAACAAGGACAAATTTCCCTTCAAAAAATTTCTTAAAATCAGCAAAAATTTTTTTACATTTTCTCTGGCACTCGGCGAACTTTACCGAAAGAGACAATTAACCTTTAATTGGCAGGGGCGTTTTATCTTTAATTGCGAAAAAAGCCAAACAAATAGTGTTGGTTTTTTGAATTGATTTTTTTTCAACCCTTTTGCCAGAGGTGAATGCTTAGATAAAAATATTATAATCCATGTTTCGTCTTACTACTGACCTTAAACCCCAAGGAGACCAAGGAAAAGCCATTCAACAATTAGTTTATGGTATTCAACAAGGAAGAAAACAACAGGTGCTTCTTGGAGCCACTGGGACCGGAAAAACTTTTACCATGGCTAATGTCATTAACCAAACCCAAAAACCAACTTTAATCCTTGCTCCTAATAAAACTTTGGCTCTCCAAATCTACCAAGAAATGCAAAATTTCTTTCCCCAAAACAAAGTTGAATATTATGTTTCTTATTTTGATTATTACCAGCCAGAAGCATATAAACCTCATTCAGATACTTATATTAGCAAAAGAACCCAAGTTAATGTGAATATTCAAAGAATGCGTTTGAAAACTTTAAACAGTTTAATAACCGAAAAAAATGTAATTGTAGTGGCTTCAGTAGCCGCAATTTATGGTTGTTTCGACCCTAATTCTTACCGGAAAGCTGTTTTGGAATTAAACCAAGGACAAAAAATTAGCAAAAGAAAAATCGCTACTTGGCTGACCAAACTTGGTTATAATTCTCATGCTTTGGAATTAGAAGAAGGCTGTTTTTTCGTCAAAGAAAACAATATTATTTTAAAAATAGTTTGGGAAGAAGATTCTTATTGGCAACTAGAAATTAAAGACGACACAATTACTAAAATAGAAAAGCATTCATTAACAAAGGACAAAAAAATCGAAATCAAAACAAGTATCCTTATCCCCCCAACTAGAGAATATATTTACCTTGCTGAAGAAGAAAGCAAAAGCATGACGGAAATTTTGACTGAAATTAGAAAAGAACTAAAAGAGCAAACTGATAAATTTTATCAAGAGGGAAAAATTATCGAAGCCCGCCGCCTCGAAGAAAGAACCAGTGAAGATTTAGTTAATTTAGGAGAAACTGGCTATTGTCCTATGATTGAAAATTATTCTCGTTATTTTGACGGTCGAAAACCGGGAGAAAGCCCCTATGTATTATTAGATTATTTTGAAAAAGACTATTTAACTATTATTGATGAATCTCATTTAGCCATTCCCCAAATTAAAGCCATGTATAATACTGACCAAAGCCGCAAAAAAAATTTGGTGAATTATGGTTGACGATTACCTTCGGCTCTGGATAACCGACCATTAAATTTTGAAGAATTTGTAAACAAACTGTCTTGCGTTATTTATACTTCCGCTACCCCTGGATCTTACGAATTAACACAAACTAGTTACGAAGTGGTCGAACAAATTATCCGACCCACCGGACTTTTGGATCCCTTGATAGAAGTTCGCCCTACCAAAAAACAAATTGAAAATATTATTCAGTTAATTCAGCAACAAATCACTAAAAAAGAAAAAACAATTGTTTATGCTTTAACAATCAAAATGGCTGAAGATATTACTCGTTATCTTAATGATAAGGATATTAAAAGTATTTACTTACATAGCAAATTGGACATTTTTGCTCGAAATCAAAATATTAATAGTCTACGAAGAGGGGTTTATGATGTCATTGTTGGTATTAATCTCTTACGGGAAGGATTAGATATGCCCGAAGTTTCTTTAATTTGTATTTTAGATGCAGACAAACCAGGGTTTTTGCGAGATACTCGCTCCCTCATTCAAATTATTGGTCGAGTGGCTCGCCACCAAAATGGACGAGTGGTTCTTTATGGAGATTCCATTACTGCCAATATGAGTCAAGCCATGAATGAAACACAGAGACGCCGCAACATTCAACAAAAACACAATCAAGAAAATCAAATTACTCCCCAAACTGTTCGAAAGGAAATTTTTTTTCTTGATTCCCGCTTGACTGCTCTCCGTAAAGAAAAGCAAGAACAAAAATGGACTAAGCAAAAATTAAGTAAAGAAATTCGTTCTCTTCAACGAAAAATGAAAAAAGCTGCCCGAGAATTCGATTTTGACAAAGCGGCTGAATATCGGGACTTAATTTTGGATTTACAAAGAACAGAAGAAGCAAACAAAAGATAACTTTATCTTTCAGTACAGTTGCCGTAAAAATATTCTATCTTGGTTGGCGGTTGTCTTTTTTTTGTTTAGTTGAATTTTAGCCTTCATATATTAGTAATTTTTTACCAAAATTAAAAATATGCTTAACATTATTCACCAAGACCAAAATCTATTAGTAATTAATAAGCCTAATAATTTGGTCGTGCAGAAAACTGATAAATATGTAGAAAGTTTGGAAGGAATTTTAAGCAAATATGAGCCTCTACTTGCTTCTTTACCCCGTCAGGGAATAGTCCACCGTCTGGATCGACAAACCACTGGTCTACTTTTGATAGCCAAAAGTTCAGAAAGTTTTAGTTATTTATCTTCCCTCTTCAAAAAAAGAAAAATCCAAAAGACCTATTTAGCGTTAGTTGAAGGAATTTTAGCTAATGAAAGCGGAGAAATTACTTTTTATGTTCAGAAAAAATTTCCAACCAAAGGAAAAATCAGGATGAATTTAAATTCTCAGCAAGGAAAATTAGCAAAAATGTCTTTTCAAGTTATTGAGAGGCTAAATAACTGCACTTTTTTAAAAATTTTTCCTCTAACTGGTCGAACTCATCAAATCCGGGTGGCTTTTCAAAGAATCAATCATCCAATTTATAATGATCCGCTTTATAGTTCAGTTTGTGTCAATCCTGAAATCGGTCAATACCTACACGCTTATAGACTAGAATTTTCTGGTCTAAAGAAAGAAAAATTTCTTTTCCGAGCACCTTTACCCGACTTTTTTCAGAATAAACTTAAAGAATTAAAAAGCCAAAATTGAAATAAACATTTGTAATTATCTCTTTGTTTTTTTAAAGCACATTGTTATGCTTATAGTTGAACAATTGCCTCCCTCCTCTGATTTTTTAACTTCGGATGATTATCTTTTGCTATACAATAACGAATTTTTATTAATTACTTAACCGCTAAAATTTTAATTCGACGTTTATTCTTTCCTTGGCTGTCGACGATGTCACCAACTTTTTTTCCTAACAAACTAGCACCAACGGGGCTATTTAAAGAAATTTTTTGAGGCGGATTTGCTTCAACTGCATCAGTTATTTCCACAGTTCTTTCTTCTCCAGTGTTTAATATTTTATAAGTAACTGCACTCCCTAATCCAATTAATGATCTATCGTTAGTTTTTTGGCAGATTTCAGCATTTTCTAGCAAAAAATTTTTTTCCAAGTACTTGTTGGTTGTTTTTTCTAGCTTTTCCAACAACGCCATAGAGTCACCATTTTCGGTAAGGTCAGAGTAGCCGGCTAATTCTAACTTCTCAGTGGTTTCTTTGATAGTTTTTTTTAGATCTTCTGTTTCTTTTTGTAATAAAGTGTGACTTTCAGGAGTAATTTTGTTTTTATTCATATTTTTTTCAATTTTTGGAATAGGTAATATTTTTAGTCTAAACAAGGAATAGCCAATTGACCAGTTTGCTTTTAGTTTTGTTAATCATAGTATTTATTTTTAGCATTTAATTTGTCGTTTTTTCAAAAATTGTATTTTTAATTGGCTGTAAATTAACTGGCTTTCCGTGGTTATCTAACTTCTCAGTGGTTCAAATCATTCCTCCGCCTAAACAAATATTTTGGTAATAAAAAACGGCATACTGCCCAGGAGTAATTGCTCTTTGTTTTTCTTCAAATTTTATTTTTACTTCATTTTTATTTTCAGTGCGAAACAATTTTACAGAAACTTCTGGTTGCCGATAACGAAATTTAGCAGTTATTATTTGGCTGTTAAGGCAGTTAATTAATTCTTTTTCTTCAACCAATCAGCTAATATTTTTCACTCAACAATAACTGCTATATAATCAAGGATTTTTTCAATTTTTGGCTATATAAATTAAATTTTCTTTTATATCTTTGCCTACCACATAATAAGGTTCTTTTTCTCCTTGCAAGCCAATGCCGCGTCTTTGTCCGATTGTGAAATAATAATTTCCGTGGTGCTTTCCTTTAATTTTTCCGCTGTCAATGTCAACTATATTTCCTTCTTTCGGAGACAAGTAATTAGCCAAAAACTTATCAAAATTCCGTTCGCCAATAAAACAAATTCCGGTTGAATCTTTTTTTTTAGCATTAACTAATTTCATTTTTTCGGCTATTTGGCGAACTTCAGGTTTAGTTAATTCAGCCAAAGGAAAAATTAATTTTGGGAAAATAGATTGTGGTATTTGGCAAAGGAAATAAGTTTGGTCTTTATTGTGGTCTTTAGCCTTGCCTAAATAGTATTTTTTTTGGTTTTCATCAGTAATAATTTTCGCGTAATGTCCCGTAGCCAGAAAACCGGGGTTGAAATGTTTTTGAATATAATCTACTAATGCCAAAAATTTAATTGAACTATTACACAAAATATCAGGGTTAGGAGTTAGTCCTTGTTTTAAGTCCTGTAAAAAATTCAAAAAAACTTTATTTCAATATTCTTGTAAAAAACTGACCTTGCAAATGGGTATATTTAACTGCTGAGCCACTTGTTGAGCATCTTGTCAATCTTTTCCTTGAGAGCAAATTATTTCTTGATTAGGACTAGCATTTAAATAATCATCTCAATTTTGCATAAAAACCGCAGTTAATTGATAACCTTGTTCTTTAAGAAGATAAGCAGACACAGCGGAATCTACTCCACCGCTTAGAGCAATAACAACTGACTTTTTTTTAGTGTTTGGAAAAGAATGAAGCATAATTTAATTTCTATAGCTTTTTTCTATTAATTGAATAATTGGTTCTCATAAATCAATTTCAAAAGTGTTTTTCTTGCCTTGAACTACCATCGCTATCCTTTCTAATCCACCGCCTACGTCTACACATTTTTCTTTTAAAGGTAAATTATTTTCTCCCTGATGGTAAAATTCCGGAAAAACAATATTGCAAATTTCCAAAAACCTTTTATTGTCCAAATCAGCAGCATTTTTTGGTATGACTTGGCTAGTTTGAAAATCATAATAAATTTCGGTATTATAACCCCACGGGCTGTTGTCTCCTCCCATGTCTCAAACATTAGTTTTCTTTGAACCATGAAGAATGTGATCCTGAAGCATACCTTTTTGCTCTTTTCAAAATTTATAAGTATCATTATCTTCGTGGTAAACAGTAATGAATAGCCTTTCTGGTGCTAGTCCTAATCATTCTGGTGAAGTAAAAAATTCCCAAAAATAAGGAATAGTTTCTTGCTTGAAGTTCCCTCCGATGGAAAAAACTCCTAACATTTCAAAAAGTGTTTGGTGATAAGAATATTGATTAATATTAGCTAAATCATCGGTGCGAATCACTCTTTGACAATTAACTAGATTACGAGCCGGAGCCGAAGACGGATTGCTAAAATACTTTTTCAAAGTGGCCACTCCGGAATTAATCCATAAAAGCGAAGGATCATTTTGAGGGATCAAAGATACTGGTTCAAGCGAGTAATATCCTTTTTGCTGAAAAAAGTCTAGTCATTTTTTTCTAACTTCATTAGTAGAAATTTCCAAACTTTTGCGAGAATTTTCCGTTGTCATATGGTATTTTTAGCCAAAATTCACCGCAAATAATGAGAAAATCGTAGTTAAAAATAAATATATATGATAGTAACTTTAAACAAAAGAAAAGCATTCAAAGATAAAAAACGGCAAACAGAAAAAAGAAAATACAAAACTTTAATTAAAAATCAGAACAAAATAATTGAAAATGAATGCTTTAAACAAGGTAATTTGAAACAAAATGAAGTTGATTTTACTAACTTAAAAAAATTGCTCGGCCAAGCCCAAAAAATCCTTGACAAAGCTGCTCGAAAAGGAATTATTCACAAAAATAGTGCAGCACGAAGAAAAAGTAAAATCAGCCATAAAATTAATAATTTAGAAAGGCAAGTTAGAATAGATAATTTCGCTAAAAATTCTGTTTCAGCTGAAGAATAAGCTTATCTTTTTCTTTTAAAAAATCTAATTAAAGCAAAGATAATAAAAGAAATTACTAGGGTTAAACTACACCCTACTCAAAATTCTCGTCAGTTTCATTGGTTTTCATTATTACTTAACTCTATTGTTGTGCCGAAGTCATTTTGTTTTTCCTTAATTCCTTTAAACTTTTTTAGTTTTTCAGCATATTCTAACACTTTTTTATCGTAATATTCTTTTTCTTTTAGATACTTTTTTCATTCTTTCTGCGTATTCTTTTCATTTTTCATCTTGCTTAGGTTTACCAAATGGTCTTGTAGGTCTTATTGGTTTAATCGGCTTTATCGGTTTGACGGGTTTGCCGTCATTATAAACTGGTTCTAAAGGTTCAAGGGGCTCCAAATGTTCTACATTGCAATCATCACCAAATCATTCATCCAAAATTTCTCACAACTTTTTCTTTAACTCTTGGTTATAAATAAAATATTTTTCCATTCTCCCTCAAATTTCTATTTCTTCACTGGGAGAATAAAAATAGTCTTTATCCAGTTGAAATTGACTGAATTTTCCTTTGATTTCTTTTAACTCTTCTGAATCGCCTTTACAAGCCAGTCAATCAACTTTTTCTTCTTCTCAACTATAACCAATTAAGCAATCGCCATTTTTATCATTATATCACTTTATGCCATGGTTCATATAAGTATTTTTTTACAGCTTTTGATATTGAATGATAACTCGATATACTTCCCCAATTATTTCTTCTAAAGGACGGCCAGCATTAATAATATAATAATTCCTTTGGGGAAAATATTCTTTTAATTTTAAATAACCTTGACGGATTTGGTGGTGAAATTCTAAATTCAAATTATCTCAATTATTTACTTCTTCTCTTTTACTTAATCTAGTTTGGGCTTTGGCTGGCTCTAAATCAAGGATAAAAGTTAAATCAGGAAAAGGAGTATTAATAAACTTTTGAAAAGCCTCTCTAATTAAATTCACCCTTATTTTTTTTTGTTCTTCTGGGAAATTTTCCCGTAATCCTTGGTAAACAAAAGTACTATCAATATAACGGTCAATTAATACCATTTTTCCTTGTGCTAACTGTGATCTAATTACTGTTTTGACATGTTCATTGTGGGCTGCGGCAAAAAGAAAAAATTGGCTTCAACTATCAATAGTAAGTTTCTCATTTTCTAGAGATTCATTGGCTAATTGTCAAATCCTTTTACCCAGTTCAGTACCTCGCGGCTCTTTAGTAATAAAGGAATTGGGAAATTTTTCGCTTAATTCTTTTACTAAACTAGTTTTTCCACTACCATCAATTCCTTCAAAACTAACCAACAAAGACATATTTATATTTTTACCAAGAAGAATTTAAAGAAAGGGACGGAGTATAAAATTAACTTATATTGACATTAGTAAAGTAAGCGACTTATATAATATATCCAAAAACAAGCACTTAACAATTAAATCTCATTATCAGTTTTTGCTAGAATTTTAAAATTTCTCTGTGACTGTCAACTAAAATCTGAAAATAAACATTATGTCTACGTCTATCAAAACCGAAAAAATTAGAAATTTCTCTATTATTGCCCATATCGACCACGGAAAATCTACTTTAGCCGATCGGATATTAGAATTAACTAACTTTAAAAATAGTAAACAGACACTGGAAAGAATTTTAGACAGTTTGACCTTGGAGAAAGAAAAAGGAATTACGATTAAACTAAATGCCGTTCAATTATATTATCCTCCAGAAAGTTCCGATCCTTACATTTTGAATTTAATTGATACTCCCGGACACTTTGATTTTCATTATGAAGTTTCTCGTTCTTTGGCTACCTGCGAAGGGGTAATTTTGTTAGTGGATGCCATTAAAGGAATCCAAGCCCAAACTTTAACTTATTACGAAATTGCTCGACAACAAGGATTAAAAATCATTCCTGTCATCAATAAAATTGATTTACCTCATGCCCAAATAGAAAAAGTCCAAAATCAATTAATAGAACTTTTAAACTGTTCTCGAGAGGACATTTGCCTAATTTCCGCCAAAACTGGCAAAAATGTTGATTTATTGCTTGAAAAAATAATCACTGAAATTCCTTTTCCCTTGAAAAAATAAGAAAAATAAATTTAAGCCATAAGTAAAAAAATAGTATTATTATGAATAAGCAAAAATGGTTTTCTTTTTCTCTTTTGCTCCCTTCTTCTCTGGCGCTGCCCGAAAATTGAACCGAGGACGGAAAGTAGTATCTGCTTTTTTATTTACTCAACGAAGTGATTATTTCAAACGTTAATTATTATGCATATAAAAAAGGAGAAAAAACGAAAAATCATGTTTTTCTACTTGGAGCAAAATTCCTTATTTAATCGTTCCGGGCGATAAAAATTCTTCTATAACTAGACAAAATCAAAAATAGAAAAGAAGACAATGTTTTCACTATTTCTCTGGAAAATCTACAGTTTAAACCAAATTTTATGGACGAATGCGAAGGAAAAGGATTGTAATTATTTTAGTTGGTGTTTTTGATTACTGAAGAAAATCTAATTACTGAAAATAGTTCTATAAACTATATACTTTTTTCAAAAAATTGAAAATGCTGAGAATAAACCGAGGCAACGTTCTTTAATTGATAAAAAAACATTTTCAAGCATAATTGCAATTCTTTGCTGTTTGGCGAGAAGCAATCAATAATTATTTCAACAGGAGAAACAGAGATTTGACAGTTTTCAGCATAATTTTCTTGTAAAAAATTAATAGTTCCGTTGACAATTGCTGAAATTCCCGCACAAACTAAATCTTTTCCCTTGGGAGCAAAATTAGCATGACCTTGGATTTTGATGTACTTAAAGTGTTTTTTATCATTGTCTAAATAGTAAAATGTCTTGATCATTGTTTTTTTAATTTATTAATCTTGTTAAACAAAATTCAGCATTAATTAATCTCTCTCTCTCTCTCTACCAAGAAATAGACCTATTAAACCAGCAAGAAAAGGAGTAATAGCAAAACCTAAAATTAATACTATTCACATTAAAGTTTTATCTTTTCTCTTAGACAAACGAATTATTTGTGCTACCCAAATTCCGATAAAAATAAGCCATGCCAAAATGATCCCAACTCACATTCCGATACTTCACGTTCATAAATTTCACCACATATTAATTATAATTTTATAATCGCAACTGGTTTTTTAAGGAAGCTCTTGTCCTTCTATATTTTTACTGTTTTTCAATCACAAAGTTAATTATTCTGTTTTTAATGTATATTAATTTAAGAACCTTTTTATTTTTTAATTGTTGATCTATTTTTTCATTTTTTTTAATTTCTTTGATTAATTCTTCTTGGTCTTGATCAGGATTAGTTAGTAAAATAGTCTTAGTTTTACCATTAATTTGTACTATTAGGTTAATTTTTTTTTGAGGTTTTACTTCGTTAGTTTGGCTAATTTTAGGTCAGGACTGGTAAGCAAGAGGAGTTTTTTGAAAATTACTTCAAATTTCTTCGGTCAAGTGTGGAGCTAGGGGATTTAATAGTTGGAGAAAATCCATAGCATACTGCCGAGGTATATTTTCACTTTGGTAGCATTTATTAATAAAAATCATTAATTGAGGAATAATTAAATTGAATTTTAAGTTTTGGTAATATTCAGTAGTTTTGATTAAAATTTCTTGGTAAAAATCATCTCATTCGGGGTTAGAGTCGTTCACGAATTTTGCTTGTTGGTTAGTAAAAAGTTGATAAACTCGCTTTAATCATTTATTCATGGCTTTGACGCTCTCTATTTTGAAACTAGCAGTTTGTTCCGGCGGAGCTAAAAAAATCATGGCTAGTCTCAAAGCATCAGCGCCGTATTTTTCAATTAGAGGATCAGGATTGATAACGTTGCCCCGTGATTTTGACATTTTTTCTCCGTCTTCACCCAAAATCATCCCTTGACAAATTAATTTTTGAAAGGGTTCGGGATGAGAAACTATATCAATTTTGTAAAGAATTTTGTGTCAAAAACGAGCATACAACAAATGCAAATTAGCGTGTTCCTGTCCGCCAATGTAAATATCGACTGGCAGCCAGTTTTTTATAATTTCTTTGGCTTCGGGGCTACTCAGATCCAAATAAGTATCATTTTTTCTTAGCAAAAAGGCAATATAATATCAACAAGAACCGGCTCACTGGGGCATAACATTCACATCTCTTTTTCCTTTTAAACCGTTTTTCTCAACATTAACTCAATTTTCGGCTTTTTGTAAAGGAGAGTAGTAGCGAGGATTGGGGGCAAAATCAGTTAAAGGAGGGAGAATCGAGGGCAAATCTTTTTCCGATAAAAGTTCTTTTTGGTTATTTTCTCAATGAATAACTGGAATAGGCTCACCTCAATAGCGTTGACGAGAGAAAATTCAATCTTTTAAGTGATAAAATTCTCCTGTTCGACCTTTTTTTTCTTTTTTTAAATGTTTATTAATAATTTCGATGGCTTGGTTCTTATTATTCAGACCATTAATTAAGGGAGAATTAATAAAATGACCGCTTATATCTTCTTCATGGTTATTTATCTGGAAAATTTTCTTTATTGGTAAGTTGTATTTTGCAGCAAAAGCATAATCAATTTGCTTGTTTTGTTTTAACTCTTTTTCATTAACTAAATTGGGGATTTCTCGATATCCAAATATCTCAGGTGAAAAAGCATTGATCATTACCGCACCTGTTCCATATTCATTAATGACAAAATTAGTTATTCAGATTGGCAGTTTTTCATTAGTTAAAGGATGTTGACAATAGACTCCGGTAAATTCTCCATAAACTTCTTTGCTCTCTTCATCTTTTCAAGTAGCACAAAACTGATTTATTTTGCTTTTCCTATCAGCAGAAGTAATTTGAGTAATAAGAGAATGATTAACAGATAAAGCAAGTGCAGTTACTCCATAAAGGGTTTGGGGACTTTTGGTAAAAACAGTAATAGTCAGGTTTTTATCTACTATGGGAAAATCAATAAAAGTTCCTTGATTAAGACCGATCCAATTTTTTTGTAAACTTTTAATACTTCGGGGTCATTCTAATTGTTCTAATCCGGTTAAAAGTTCGAGAGCATACTGAGTAATTTTTAAAACTCACTGGGGAATTTTTTTTTCTACTACTGGAAAACTCCCGCGTTCGGAAACTTTTCGCCCGTTTACCGTTTTTATTTCTTCATTAGCCAATACCGTTCCTAATTTTTCGCACCAATAAACAGGAATTTTTTTGTATTCGGCTAGTCTTTGTAAATATATTTGGCGGAAAATTCATTGAGTTCAGTGATAGTAATTTGGGTCACTAGTATTAATTTCTTTACTTCAATCATAAGAAAACCCCATTTTTAATAACTGTTTCTTGAAATTTTGAATATTAGTATTAGTAAAAGTAGCCGGGTGATTGCCAGTTTGAATAGCATATTGCTCGGCCGGTAGGCCAAAAGCATCCCAACCGATTGGCATTAGCACATTAAAACCTTGAAATCGATAAAAACGAGCCAAAGCATCGACAATAGTATAATTTCTAACGTGTCCGATGTGTAAGCCGCTGCCTGAAGGATAAGGAAACATAGCCAAAATATACTTTTTTGACTTGGATTTGTCTGTTAAATTGGTAAAAAAAATTTGGTTTTTAATTCAGTATTCTTGCCATTTTTTTTCTATTTCTTGACATGAATAACAAGTCATATCTATTTTTTTAGAGGCAAGGTGGACAAAAATTTGACGGCTTTTTTTTAAACGACGATTTTATTTTACTCAATTAGTTTTTTCTATTTTTACCTAGTAAATAACTGATTATTAAGGCAGTTCCAATCACTAGTAATCCACTAGCAACTCGGAATGTTTGTTTCCGGTGGGTCTTTTAAAACTTGGCAATCTGAGCAGGCGAAGGATGGCCGAGATCCATTACTAATGCTACTTGGCTGCCTTTGGTTAGGTCGGGTTTTGTTTTTGGGCAAGTCTTGCCATTTGTTGTGTATCATTCATACTTGCTTATAAGGTGTAGATAAAAATTTCATATGACCGCAACCAAAGAAGCTAAGCAAAAAATGCAAAAACTAATTCAATTGCTAGAAAAGTGAAATTACGAATATCATGTTCTGAATCAACCTACCGTTGATGACAAAGTCTATGACCAAACCTTTCAAGAATTAAAAGATTTAGAAGAAAAATATGATTTAGTTTTGCCCAATTCACCAACCCAAAAAGTCGGAGGAAAAATTAAAAAAAAATTTCATCCGGTTGCTCACCAAATTCCGATGCTTAGTTTAGAAAGTACTGATAATTATGAAGAATTAATGCGATTTGATGAAAGAGTAAAAAAAAAATTAGGAGTTAATGAAATTGAATATCTTTGCGAATTAAAAATTGATGGTCTATCAGCAAGTTTACATTATCAAAACGGTAAATTGAAAAGAATAGTTACTCGCGGAGATGGAAGAACTGGTGAAGATGTCAGTGTCAATCTTCCTTTAATTCAAAATTTGCCAAAAAATTTACCCGAAAAGTCTAAAATAATTGAAATTCGTGGCGAAATTTATATGAAAAAAGAAGAATTTCAAAGACTAAATGATGAACTAAAAAAAAGAAATTTGCCTCTTTTGGCTAATCCAAGGAATGCTGCAGCTGGAACCTTACGAACTTTAACTCCTATTCAACAAAGAAATTTGAACTTTTTCGCTTACCAAATTTTAGAATATAATGACAACGCGGTAATTAGCAAAAACAATAGTCAATTAAATTGCTTAAAAAAACTAGCTAAATGAAGCTTTTCCCCTAGTCCTTGTTATCGCGCTTGCCAAAATTTAGAAGAAATCCAAGCATACTTTGAAGAAATTAAGGAACAAAGAGATAATTTAGAATTTGAAATTGATGGAATTGTAGTTAAAGTTAATGATTATAAATATTACGAAAAATTAGGACAAACTAGTCGCTTTCCTCGTTGAGCCTTTGCTTATAAATTTCCTGCTTCGGTTGCCTCGAGCGAAGTTAAAGATATTCATGTAGAAATTACTCGAAGTGGTCGAATTTCTTATGTTGCTGAAATTACTCAAGTTTTTTTATTAGGAAGTAAAATTAACAAAGCCACTTTGCATAATTATGGTTTTATTCGAGAACTAAATCTGGATATTGGTGATCGGATAGTAATTAAAAAAGCTGGTGATATTATCCCTCAAGTGGTTCAAGTAATCAAAATAGACGGACGCAGTACTTGTTGAACTCCTCCTGTCAATTGCCCTTCTTGCTCTGCCACACTTGAATGAAATCAGGAAAAAATTTATCAAAACTGTCCTAACGAAGATTGTCCAGAAAGAAATATTAAATCCTTGTCTCTTTTTGTTTCCAAACAAGGTATGGACATTAAAGGAATTAGTGAGTCCGTTATTCGTAAGTTATACCAAACTAACTTATTGAAAAACCCTGCTGATTTTTATTATTTAGAGCCAAGAAAAAAAGAATTATTAAAAATTGAAGGGTTGCAAAGAAAATCAGTTAACAATCTTTTAAATAGCATTGAACAATCGAAAAAAAAGCCTTTATTTTGTTTAATAACTGCTTTAGGCATTCCTTTATTGGGCGGTGTGAAAGCCCGCAAATTGACTAGCCTTTATCCTAATCTAAGTAATTTGCTTCAAGCCATTGAAAAGAACGAACTAGAACCAATTGGCAAACTTTTGGGTGCTGAAACCAAAAAAGAAATTGAGCATTATTTTCAGAACCCCAAGAATTTAGAAATATTAAAAGAAATAGAAAAATTTAATTTTGTTCAAATTTCGCCCCAAGTAAAGTAGAAAAATTTCGTTAAAAATATTATTATGAATCAAACTTATTCAGGAACAGTAATTAATCAAAACAATCCAAAAACAGTGGGTGTGGAATTAATTTTTCATCGTCGCCATCCTAAATATCAAAAAGTTCTTAAAATTAGAAAAAAACTCCAAGTTCACAATGAAAATTTGTCTCTTAAAATTGGTGATAAAGTAATTATTAAAAATAGTCGACCATTTTCCAAAACTAAAAGATTTTTAGTCATTGAGAAAGAAAAAGAAAGCAAGAACAAATTAGACCAAGAAGAATAAATTTGGTAATGTATTCCGACACTCTTGCAGAATTTATTAGTATTGTATACTGTCTTTCACTGTTAAATCTTTTTTTATTTGCCCTTTTATTGACTAGAATTTTTTATCTTTGCTGAAAGAAAAAGTCCCCTTCGTGAGGAGATTTAGTGGTTGGTGTTTTTATTTTTGCTTGTATGATATATTTCTTTTTAGCTTTTTGAGGAAAAGTATAAAAGCAAACTTTGCAAAAAAATCAAAGACTAAAATAGAAGACAGAGTACTCTTTATTCATAGAGTAATTTGTCAATAGATCCTCGCTGATAATTAACAACTCCTTTTGTTTTTGGAAACCAGAGGGCGATTTCTTTTTGAGCATTTTTTAGGCTGTCCGAAGCGTGGCAAATATTTCGTCCAATGTCTACTCCCCAATCACCGCGAATAGTCCCTGGTAAAGAATTTAAGGGGTCAGTTTCTCCTAAGAGTTTTCTTGCGTAATTAATAACTCCTCTCCCTTGCCAGACCATAGCAATTACTGGTCCCGAAAGCATGAATTCAATTAATCCAGTAAAAAAAGCTTTATCTTTCAATTCAGCATAATGCTTTTCTAGCAATTGACGGCTAGCAATAAGCATTTGGCAAGCCGTAATTTGAAATCCTTTTTTTTCAAAGCGTTGAATAACTTCTCCAATCAATCCTCTTTCTACTCCATCTGGCTTAATCATAATAAAAGTTTTTTCTTTTGGGTGGTTGGTTTCGCTCATATTTAATTTTTAGTTTGAGAAAACTTCATAATCCCTTTGGACAAGATATTTGCGCACACACAAGAACCTTTGAATTTAACCATGGTTTTGCTATAAGTATATTTTATGTTCCTTTATAGTCTTGATATCTTTTTCCACTTTCTAAATGTTTAATAAGTGATATTAAATCCCTTTTGTTTTCTTCGGTTAAATTTTCCCTCTTTAATTGTTTCTGCAAATGTTCTAATATATCAACTCCAAATATTGTTTCTTTATTATTCTTCATAAATTAATTAGATTTTTATAATTCATCCTCCTCTTCTCCTTCGTATTCTTCTTCCTGCTCCTGTCTTTCTTGTTCTTGCCTTGCTCTTTCGAATTCTCTTTCACGTTCTCGTTCTTTTTCCTTCTCTTTTTCTCTTTCCCTCTCGGTCTCTTGCTCGGTTTCTCGTTCGTTTTCTTTTTCGGTTTCCTGTTCTTGTTCTTGCTCGGCT
>Ga0134125_10004404_pt1 | contig 16114 bp, 11 predicted proteins | sample KB31751_FD_96464 | JGI IMG/M metagenome (GOLD analysis project Ga0134125, IMG submission 96464) | Terrestrial soil microbial communities with excess Nitrogen fertilizer from Kellogg Biological Station, Michigan, USA - KB3-175-1 | ecosystem: Environmental > Terrestrial > Soil > Unclassified ... | reverse complement strand
GGCTTCGCCATCGCCCGGCTCACCGCGCGCGGTGGCGAACTGGGCCGGATCTGGCACATCCCCCGGCCGGTCGTCTACCGGTCGATCGGCCGGCTCCTGGACGCCGGGCTGATCACCCCCGCCGCCGTCGAATCCGGCCGCGGCCCGCAGCGGACCATATACACGGTCACCGCGCAGGGGCGGCAGGCCGCGGCGCGCTGGCTGGACACGCCCGTGGAGCATGTCCGCGACGTCCGCACGCAATTGCTGCTCAAGCTCGCGCTCCTCGACCGCGCGGGACGCGATCCCACCAACCTGATCCGGCGGCAGCGGGCCGTGCTGGAGCCCATCGCCGCCGCCATCAAGGCCGAACGGCCGCCGGGGAAGGGCTTCGACGCGACCCTGCTCGCCTGGCGCCGCGCCAACGCAGCGGCCACGCTGGACTTCCTCGACGACATCACCCAGCCCAGTCACTGACCGGCCCGCGTCCAGACTGCGCGGTCGGCGCCGGGGCATTCAGCACCGGCTCTGGTGCGGCTCACCGCCACGGCGGAGGCCGCCGCATCACCTGGCTCAGGCCTGAACCGCGCTCGTGATCCACCCGCAGAGATAGGCCAGGTGGTGTGCGGATGGGACCGCGTCCGCCCCGGTCCGCAGCCGGTGGTCGGCACCCGGCACGACATGGATGGTCATCGTGGCCAGGGGATGCCGTCCGGTGGTGCAGGCGGCTGCGGAAAACGCCGCGACGCTCTCTTCGATCGGTACCAGCCGGTCGGCGGAGCCAAAGACCGCCAGGTGGGGGCAGCGCAGCGACAGGCAGTCCGGGATGGGATCGTGATCGTGCTCCCGCTTGAAGAACGCCCACATTTCCTCGTCCAGCGGTTCGATATAGGGACGCATCATGTCGTGCTGCGGAGCGGTTGCTAGAAGCTGCTGGACGTAAGCGAACTCGCGGTCATCCGCCGCGGCCCCCACAACCTCGTCATAAAGCCGCAGCGCTGCTGCCTTGTCGTGGTCCGGCCAGGCTTCGGCGGCGACGGCTCTGGCGACCGCCTGCCGGTCCGCCCGCCCGGGCGTCATGCCCGGGCAGGAGTTGGTGACCACGAAGCTGACCTGCCCCGGCCACGCGGCCGCGCGCAGCGCGACCCATCCACCCTCGCTGTGCCCGAACAGGCCCACCGGCACGGCGTCACCCAGCGCATGCCGCAGGGCGGCGACGGCCGCCATCGCGTCATGCGCGAGGTCGTCCAGGGTCCCGGCCGCCCAGTTTCCGGTTGATCCACCCACCCCGCGCTTGTCGTACCAGAGCGCGGCGATGCCGTGGCTGGTGAATTGGTCGCGATACGCGACGAAGTACCCGTCGTTGCTGCGCTCGGTCGGCCCCGAGCCGCCGATCATCACGACTCCGGCCCGGAGATCACTCTGCGGGTGCCACATGTCTCCCGCCAGGCGCGCATCCCCGGCGTCCATGACGATCTGCTCGTCCGCCCGATCCTCATTGCCCGTCACCTGTGCAGGCTAACGAGATGACGTAGCCGGCGCCGGCCCGGCCTAGGCGTTCTCGAAGCCCCGCTGAATCTCCCAGTCGGTGACGTGGCGGCGGGTTGCGTCCAGCTCCCGTTGAGCCAGGCCGAGCACGTGCTCGTGAACGGCGGCCGAGAACGCCTGCCCGGCCAGCTTGCTCCGGGCGAACGCGGCGACGGCCTCGGTCAGATCGGCCGGGAGCCGGGGGGCTTCGTGCTCGGCCTCCGCGTCCCCCAGCACGGGATCGGGGGGTTCGAGGCCCTGATCCACGCCGGCCAGCCCGGCGGCGAGTATGGCCGCGAAGCTGAAGTAGGGATTCACGTCAGCCCCGGGGACCTTGAATTCGAATCGGCACCCCTGGCCCCGCCCCACGACGCGCACCATGCAGGTCCGGTTATCCCAGCCCCAGGTCGCGTTGACCGGCGCGAAGTTCCCCGGCTGGAGACGGTGGTAGGAGTTGGCATACGGCGCGTGCATGAGCGTGAGCTCCGGCCCGTAGGTGAGCAGCCCGGCGAGAAATGACCGGCCGACGGGGGAAAGGTCCGCCGTGCCGAGCAGCGGCCGCTGGCCGTCGTCGTAGAGACAGAGATGCACGTGGCAGCCCGACCCGGCCTGGCCGGTGAACGGCTTGGCCATGAACGTCGCGGAAAGCGCGTGGGCCTGGGCGATGGCCTTCACTCCGTGCTTGTAGAGCACGTGCCGGTCGGCCATCTGGAGAGGATCGGTGTAGTGGAGGTTGATCTCGTGCTGGCCGGGGCCACCCTCCCCCTGCCACTGGTCGATCGCGACGCCGATGGCGTCCATGGCCCGCCGGACGCTGCCGACGAACTCGTGGTCGTACCCGGCGATGAGGATGTCGTTGTCGGCGTGCAGGTGATAGGAGGGCTCCAGGTCCCGGTACCCGGACGCCCAGGCCTGCCGGTACGGGGTCCGGAAGAGGTAGAACTCCAGCTCGGAGGCGAACGTGGCCGTCAGGCCGGCCTCCTTCAGCCGCGCGACCTGCCGTTTCAGGATCGACCGTGGTGCCTGCTCGACCAGCCGCCCGTCGGCGTCCGCCACGTCGGAGATCACCAGCGCCGATCCGGGCTCCCAGTCGGGGCGGCACATCGTCTCCGGGCAGGGCCGGAGCACGCCGTTGGGAAAGCCGCGGTGCTGCCCGGTCACGGTGAGGCCGGTGAGCGGGACGTTCTCGATCCCGGTGATCAGGTGGAAGTCAGGCATCGGCAGCCCCGTGGCCAGCACCGGGCCCCAGCGCCCGGCGGGGATCCTCTTGCCGATGAGCCTCCCGGCGTTGTCCGGGGCGCAGATGGCGATGGTTTCGGTGCCAGCGGGCAGGTCAGCGTCCATGGTTCAGCCGGACAGCTCTCCGCCGTCGACGACGATCGAGGCGCCGGTCACGTAGCTCGCCAGCGGCGATGCCAGGAACACACATACCGACGCGACCTCCTCGGGCCGGGCGAACCTTCCGAGCGGGATGCCCGCCCGGTACCGGGCCTGGATTTCCGCCTCCGCCGTCCCCGAGCCCGCCGCGAGGCGGCGGATCGCCTCCGCGCTCATCGGTGTGTCGACGTTGCCCGGGCAGACGGCGTTGACCCGGATGCCGCGCGGGGCAAGCTCCTGGGCCAGGCTCTCGGCCAGCCGGTTGACCCCGGCCTTCGACGCAGAGTAGGCGCTCCAGTTCGCGCCTCCGCGGAGCCCGGCCTGAGAGGACACGAACGTGATCGAGCCGGCGCCGGCCATGGCCCCGGCGGCCGCCCTGGCCACGAGGAAGCTGCCGACGAGGTTGACCTCCAGGACGCCGCGGAGCTCGGCGGCCGTCAGGTCCGCAACGGGCCCGACCGAGACCACCCCGGCCGCGTGGACGACGTCGGTCAGCGGCCCGAGGGACAGGGCGGCCTCGATGCTGGCGGCGACCGAGGCCTCATCGGTGACGTCGCAGGCCGGCGTTCCCTCGCCGGGGACCACGTCGGCCGCCTGGCAGCACGCCCCGGCCGCCGTGAAGGCGGTCACGACCGCGCGCCCGATGGCCCCGGCGGCGCCCGTCACCAGCGCGACCCGCCCGGCGAGCGGCGGCCCGTCAGTCAGCGGGCCGCTCGACAAGCTCCACCACCACCTCGTCCGGGGCGTAGACGTAGACGTCCCTGAAGCCCCGCCAGTCTCCCCGTGGTATCTCGACCGGGGCCGGATGGGCGGAGCGCGTCCCGGCGGCATGCAGCTTCGCCAGCAGTCCGTCCAGGTCATCCACCTCCAGGCACACGTGGGTCTTCCCCGGGTCGTTCACCGCGCCGCCCAGCGGGCGGCCCGCGGGGCTGAGGTACCGGAAAAGCTCGACGAGGCCGCCGCCCGGCAGGGCGAGCTCCGCCCACTCGATGCGCGTTCCCGTCAGCCCCACGATCTGATCAAGATGGTCGTACTCCACGACCCCCCGGCCCAGCAGCTCCAGCCCGAGCAGGTCGCGCCAGAAGCCCAGGGCGGCGTCCATGTCCGACACGGCCGCGCTGAAGTGGTTGAACCCCGTGATCCTGGGCACCCGCCTACCTCTTCACCAGATCACGGGCGGCCTGCACCGCCACCGCCTCACTCGTCGCGCGCGGTGTCTGGATCGTACGCCTCGATCGGGCGGCTGAAGTAGTCCGTCTGGTGACGCGCCCGCGCCCAGATCATCAGCAGCACGCCGATGCCAATCATGATGTAGGCGAGCTTCAGCACCGGGCTCCACCAGCCACCGAGCCCTGGCACCGACTTCACCACCACCCAGAGCAGGAAGATCGCGGACACCCCCGGGACGACTATCAGCTCGAGGAAGCCCCGCACGCTCCGCAGCGCCAGCTTCCGGTAGTAGACGGCCATGCCCGCGCCGGTGGCCGCGTAGAACAGCGCGAACATCAGCCCCACCGAGCTGATCACGTTGGTGAAGGAATCCTGCACCGACGCCGACCCGAGCACGTACACGAACAAGACGATCAGCGCCAGGACGGCGAAGAGCAGCGTGGCCACCGCGGGCGTCTTGTGCACCGGGTGGCTCTTCCCGAGGGCCCGCGGCAGCGTGCCGTCGCCGCCCATGGCGAAGGCGATCCGTGCGCCGGAGACCAGCGCCGTCTGGGTGGCGCCGACCACCGAGAACAGGACGGCCACGATCATCACCTTGTCCCACGGTGACCCGACGAGCTGCTGCACGATGTAGGCCAGCGCGTTGTCACCGTGGGCGAGCAGCGCTCCCTTCTTCACCGCCCCCTGGTAGGCGAACGTGAAGAACACGTACATGAAGGTCAGCGTGCCCACCGAGATGAGCACCGCCCGGCCGGGGTTGACCCGGGACTTCTCGGTCTCCTCGTTCACGTAGATGGAGGTGTCCCAGCCGCTGAACATGTAGACGGCGATCAGGATCCCGCCCACGAGACCGCTGGTCCCGCCTATGCCCGACCAGGAAAACCAGCTCCAGCTGAACGAGGCCGACTTCGCGTTCCCGCCGAACACGGCGACCAGGGCGACGATCGCGAACACGGTAACAACGATGTACTCGTACGTCGCCAGGACCCACTGGAACCGCGCCGTGACCTTGATCCCGATGTAGGCGATGATCGTGACGATGACCAGCCAGATCCCCCCGGACAGGGCCGCCGCGAGCTGCGAGTTCTGGTACGAGGGGGCGAAGACGGTCAGGACGTACGGCCCGATCGGCAGGACGTCGGAGATCGTGCCCAGGAAGTAGCCCAGCAGCATGATCCACCCGACGATGAAGCCGAGGTAGGGGGTGATGGCCCGGCCGATCCACGTATAGGAGGCCCCGCAGTCCACCTGCCAGCGGTTGAGCCGCCGGTAGGCCAGGGCGATGCCGAACATCGGCAGGCCGCAGATGAGGATGGCGATGGGCCCGCCGTAATTCGAGACGCCGACGATGGCGGCCAGGGTAAGGGCGATAGAGGCCGTCGGCCCGGACGACGCCATCCCCACGATGACGGCGTCCTTCAGGTCGATGGCGTTGGCCCGCAGCCCCGCGCGTTGCGGCGCGTCAGGACCGGCAGTGCCAACCGCCGCCGGCGTTTCGTCCATCACCAGGCCTCCCGATCTCGTTTTCCGGTTCCGTAAAGGCCCTCCCGCTAGGCCTTTAGTGTAAATCGGTCATCAAGGAGTGACCAGACTGTCTCAGAGAGCTTTGAGTGAGAAACGGAGAACTTGGGCGGCGCCGGAGGCTTTGAGCGAGTCACAGGGCCTTGAGAAGGGCCCGCAGGCTGCGGGCGGTGTGGCTCACATGGGCGAGCATCGCCCCCCGGGCCGCCTGCGGATCCCCGGCCTCCACCCCGGCGAAGATCCGCTCGTGCTCACGGAGGCTGCGCTGCTGCCAGACGGGGGACTCCGGCAGCAGCATGATGGCCTCGTAGAGGCTGAGGCGGACGCGCTCGACCGCCTCGGCGAAGAAGCGGTTATGGGCCGCCGTGGCCACCGCCAGGTGGAACTGGGTATCGAGGCTGGTGAACAGCGCGTCGTCGGTGGTGGCCGCCGCCCGGCCCGCGATCTGCCCCAGGTCGGCCAAGTCCTCCGCGGTCCTGGCCAGGGCGGCCTCGCCCGCCGCCGCCGGCTCGATCTCGAGCCGGTAGGCGACCGCTTCCTCGATCAGGCGCCGGTTCCCGCTGACATGGGCGACCAGGCGGTGCCTGGACACGCTGTCGCTGGGCGGCCCGGTAACGAAGGTCCCGCCCCCCCGGCCCCGCCGGGCCGTGACGAGCCCTTCCGCCTCGAGGATGCGGACGGCCTGCTGGACGGTCGCCCGGGCCACCCCGAACATCGCGGCGAGCTGCCGTTCTGGTGGCAGCGCCTCACCGGTCGGCAACACGCCCAGGGTGATCTCCCGGCGAAGCTGCTCGGCGATGTAGACGTGCGTCCTGGTCTGCTCGATGCGGGAGAACCGCACCGGGGAGCGACCGCCAGGGACCTTGGCAGACTCCGGCATTTGACACGAATCCTGTCACACGATCGGGCTCGTGGGCCTTCGATGACCGGCCGCATGCACCCGTGCCGTGGGTGCCGTGGGTGCCGCGGGCCCGGTGACCGGGCGACGGGTGAGGCGCGGGCGGGGTCAGCCCGGCGTCGCGCCGCAGGCGTGCCAGCGGTCGCGATGGGGGCGTGCCGGCGGTCGCGGTGGGGGCGTGCCGGCGGTCGCGGTGGGGCATGCTGGCGGTCGCAATGGGGGGGTGCCGGCGGTCGCGGTGGGGGGGCGTGCCGACGGCGGATCCCGCGCCTTACGGGCGGCTAAGGCGGCCCGGCCGAAGATAAGGCAACTGCCCGATGCGGCCGCCGGGTCCTTACCGCGAGTCTCGAAGGGACGGGGCCGACCGGCCCCGAAACTCCGGAGGAATCGGTGCATCCCTACCTGATGCAAACCCTGTCCGCAGACCGGATCAGGGACTGGCAGCAGCGGGCGGAGCAGGAGCGGTGGATCAAAGAGTCCCGGCGCGCCCGGCCCGCCCGTCACCACCGGCCCGCCCGGGAACTCGTTGCCGCCGCGCTGGCGCCACTGGGCATCCGGCGCGTTCCGCCCGCCCAGCCCGCGGCGGGCCGGGCCGACGGCGCCGAAGGGCAGCCGGCCACGGCCGATGAGCGCAGCTCGGCGGGCAGCCGGGTGGCATGACATGGTGCTCGCCGCCCGGCGTGTCACCGTCGACGCGGCCGGAATGGTCAGGGTCGGCCCGGCTGGAGTGTCACAGGGTGGTGGCATCCTGGAAGATGTGAGCGCTCGCATGAGAAGCCCCGTCCTCGTCGGCCGCTCCGAGGAACTGGCCATCCTGGACGCCGCCCTGGAACGCGCCCGCGCGGGCGGGCCATCCACCGTGCTCATCGGCGGCGAGGCGGGGATCGGCAAGACCCGCTTGGTGACCGAGTTCACGGCCGTGGCGGCCGCGTCCGGCGCCCGTCTGCTCGCCGGTGGCTGCCTGGATCTGGGCGCCGAGGGCCTGCCGTTCGCGCCGTTCGCCGCGATGCTGCGGGAGCTTGTCCGTGACCTTGGGGCCGACGGCGTGGCCGCGCTGCTGCCCGCCCAGGCCACGCACGAGTTCGCCCGGCTGCTGCCGGAGTTCGGCGAGGCAGGCGTGGAGCCGGATCCGGCCTTCGCCCGGGCCCGGCTGTTCGAGCAGATGCTGACGCTGCTGGAGCGCCTGGCCGAGGCCGGGCCGGTGATCATGATCATCGAGGACGCCCACTGGGCCGACCGCTCGACCCGCGACCTGATGGCGTTCCTCATCGGCAGCCAGCAGGTCCTGGACGGGGTGCTGATCGTCGTCAGCTACCGGTCCGATGAGCTGCACCGCACTCATCCGCTGCGGCCGCTGCTGGCCGAGCTCACCAGGCTCAGCTGGGTAGAGCGGATGGAGCTGCCCCGGCTGGGCCGGCTGCAGGCCGACGAGCTGGTGGCCCGCATCACCGGCCGGGATCCCGAGCCGCGGCTGGCGGACCAGATATACCGGCGGGCCGAGGGCAATCCGCTGTTCGTCGAGGAGCTGTTGTGCTGCGACGGCGGCCTGACCACGGAGCTGTCCGAGTCGCTGCGGGACCTGCTGCTGGCCGGGGTGCAGCGGCTCCCCGACGAGACGCAGGAGCTGCTGCGGGCGGCGAGCGCGGGCGGGCAGCGCAGCAGCCACGCGCTGCTCGCGGCGGTGACGGGGCTGGACGGCGATGAACTCACGCGCGGGCTGCGGCCCGCGGTGGCGGCCAACGTGCTGCGGGCGGACGAGGACGGATATGCGTTCCGGCATGAGCTCGGCCGCGAGGCCATCTATGACGATCTGCTGCCCGGCGAGCGCACCCGGCTGCACACCCGCTTCGCCGAGGCTCTCGGCTCCGATGCCGCGCTGGTCGCCCCGGGCCGGGGCCTGATCGAGCAGGCGCATCATTGGTACCACGCGCACGACACGGGCTGGGCGCTGGTCAGCGCGTGGCAGGCGGCGGCGGCGGCCGGGCACGCCCTCGCCCACGCCGAGCAGCTCACGCTGCTGGCCCGGGTCCTCGAGCTGTGGGACAAGGTGCCGGACGCCGCCGAGCGCATCGGCGCCAGCCATCTGGATGTGCTCGAGCAGGCGGCCGCCGCCGCCAAGGGTGCCGAGGAGCCCGAGCGGGGGATCGCGTTCGCGTCGGCGGCGCTGAAGGAGATCGACCCGGCCGCCGAGCCCGTGCGGGCGGCCCTGCTGCTCGAGACGCGGGCCACGCTGGGAAATCTCAGCGGCCGGGCGGATCCGGCCGTGGATCTGCGGGCGGCGCTGGAACTCGTGCCGGCCGGGCTCGGTGATGCCGCCCGGGCGCGGGTGCTGTTGAGCGAGGCCAAGTACCTGGCCGAGCCGCACGGGCCGGAAGGGCGGGTCGCCGCCGAGGAGGCCCTGTCGCTGGCACAGCGGGTCGGCGATGCCGCGACCCAGGTCAGCGCGCTGTGCGAGCTGGCATGCATCGAGTCGCACTGCGGCAACGACCCGGCCGCCCTGGCCATGCTCGTCGAGGCCCGCTCGCTCGCTGGGACGGCAGGCGCCCTCCGGCCGCTGCTGCACGTCGCCATCAACGAGTCCCACGTGCTGGAGGGAATGGGGGAGCACGGACGGGCCGCCGAGGTAGCGCGGGCCGGTATTGCCAGCGCGAGGGATTACGGCCTGGCCCGCTCGACCGGCACCTTCCTGGCGATCAACGTGGCCGAGCCGCTGGTCTCACTCGGCCGCTGGGACGAGGCCATCGACGTCATCGAGCATGCCCTGGTGCTTTCCCCGCCGCGGATCAATCGCCTCGCGCTGCGGCTGCTCGCAGGCCATATCGCGTTCCGCCGCGGCGACCTGGCCGGCGCGCAGGAGCTGGCCGACGCCGTGAGTGCGGGGCTCAGCCGGGCCGGGAAGCAGGGGTGCCGCGAAGCCCAGTACTACCTGCCGCTGGCCCAGCTGGAGGCGGAACTGTTCCTCGCCGAAGGGAGGCCGGCGGACGCGCGGGACGTGGTGACGGCCGCGGCGGACCGCTTCGACCTCGTGCACGATGCCCGGTACGCATGGCCGCTGCTCGCCGTGGGCGCCCGTGCCTGCGCCGCGCCCGCCACCGTCCGGGGCCCGGCCGCGGCGGAACGGGCGGGCGATCTGCTCGCCCGGCTGCGCACGCTGGCCGCGAAGATGGACGCCTGGGGTCCAGTGCAGCTGGCCGGCCGGCTCACCTTCGCCGCCGAGGCCGGCCCCGAGCTCGCGGATGAGGCCGACGGCGACCCGGCCCTGGCGCACGGCCGGGCCCTGGCGCGATGGGACGCGGTGGCAGCGGCGTGGAGGCACGCTGCCCAGCCTTATCAGGAGGCCGTGGCGATGATGCGGGCCGCCGACGCGGCCATGACCGCCGGGGACCGTGACGCCGCGGCGCAGCGGCTGCAGTCCGCCGCGGAGCTGGCGGATCAGCTGGGCGCGCGCCCGCTGGGCGAGGAGATCGGCCTGTTGGCCCGGAGCGCGCGGCTCGCCCTGGGGGCTGGCCGCGGTGACAGCACCCCTACGCCGCGCCCGCTGGGCCTCACGGCCAGGGAGTCCGAGGTGCTCCGCCTCGTCGCCGCCGGGCGGTCGAACCCGGAGATCGCCGCGGAGCTCTTCATATCCGCCAAGACAGCCAGCGTGCATGTCTCGAATATCCTGGCCAAGCTCGGCGTGGGCAGCCGTGGTGAGGCCGCGGCCGCGGCTTACCGGCTGCGCCTGTTCGACCCGTCGCCGGCGCAGTAGGGAAGCCTCCGTCGCGCTGAAGCACCCGTCCCTGCCCGGCGGCCACTTTGACGCGTACACGGTGGGCTTTGACGCGTCAAGCGGGCCGGACCGCGACTGGTTCGTCCGGGCACCTGGCGCCCTGATGCGGGCCAGCGCGGCATTGCAATCGCGTGCAGGACCGGATTATCTATTCACTTGACGAAAGCCTGGGACGTTCGGATGGCATTCCCCTAGGATGGGGCCCGGCTTCTCGTTCATCCGCGATCCGGTCCCCGTAACCGTCCTGTGATCGCGGTGAGTGACGATTAACCACTTTAGTTACGTCTGGGCCGGTAGGCCCAGTGACCGGTCGTCGCGCTCCCTGTTAGTCCCTGCCGGAAACCATTCCGTGATCACGCTCTGTGACGATTAGCGGGTTAAGCGCGGGGTGTGGAGGCTTTGTCACATTCGCGACTTTTATGGCGCTTGTGAGGTGCAGTAAATCACCACTATGATCTCGCGGGTGATCCACCCGTCTGGGGCACGTCGTTGCTGTGTCAAGAGGCGAGGGTTTTGGGGGGCGACTGTGACCGAGGGCCGCGGCCTGGCAGACGGCCGCGCAGCTCTCGGGCTATCTAGCACTCCCGCCGGGCATTGAACGAGGGTTTTCCGCTGCCACGAGAAGATTCGAGACACCTGGGTCAGCATCAGAGGAGAGCAGGGAGAGCAGATGGCGCATCAATCCCCGGCTGTGGTGACAGTCACCGCCCCACCAGCGGCGGGCAGGCTCGAGCCTGACGCGATCGGCGTGGCACAGGACACCGTCATCGGCATGGCCTCCGCCGCCCCCGCGGTCTGTGTCGCGCTGACGCTGGCGCCAATCGCCGCGGCGACGGCCTACGGCAGCGTGCCGGCCATCGTCATCACCGGAATTCCGATGCTGATCATTGCCAACGCCTACCGCCGGCTGAACATGTGGAACGCCAACTGCGGCGCGTCGTTCGAATGGGTCGGCCGCTCGATCAATCCCTATCTGGGCTTCCTGACCGGATGGCTGATGATCGCTGGTTACATCATCGGGGCGGTGGCCGGCGTCGAGGTCCTCGGGCCGTCGGTCCTCGCCGTCTTCACCTCCAGCGCCGGCAGCACCTTGACGCTTGTCGCCATCGCCGTCGCCATCTCGCTTCTCATGCTCGTGATCGCGATCGTCGGGATCCGCATCACCGCGCGAACACAGGTCGGCATGGCGGCGGTGGAGTACGTGATCCTCATCGGGTTCGCGATCGTGGGCCTGCTGGCGGTGCTGCACCATCATTCCGGCACGTTCCCGATCACCAAAGGCTGGTTCAACATCAGCGGCATCGGCGGGCACGGCAGCCTCGCCGCGGGACTGCTCCTGGCGGTGTTCATCTTCAGCGGCTGGGAAGGCACCCTGTACGTCAACGAGGAGACGAAGCACCGGCGCATCAACCCGGGCCGTGCCGCCATTATGGCGGTCCTCCTGCTGACCATCATCTACTCGATATCGCAGCTGGGCCTGCAGGGAGTGGTGAAGCCGGGCCAGCTTCAGGCCCACTCCACCTCGGCGCTCGTGTACGTCGCCGAGGTGCTGGGCGGTCCCACCTGGTCCAAGGTGATGGCGCTGTCCCTCGCGCTGTCGGTGATCGCCGCCACCCTCACGAACATCGTTCTTACGTCCCGGATCATCTACGGGATGGCGAGCTACCGGACGCTGCCGGGATTCCTGGCCACCGTGTCCCGCCGGTTTGCCACCCCGGTCGCCGCCAGCATCGTCGTCGGGCTGCTGCTCATCGGGCTCACCGTGATCTACATGCTCGCCAACTCGGTGCAGGGCGCGTTCAATGCCGTGATCGACATCAGCGGCCTGCTGTTCGGCAGCTTCTATATCCTCACCGCGCTCGCGACCGTCGTCTACTACCGGCGCCGCGTCGTCAGCGGCGTCTGGGACGGGCTGATTCTGGGCATCCTGCCCGTCCTGGCCGCCGGGTTCCTCGGCTGGATCATCTACAAGTCGCTGCAGGGCGCACCCACGTCGGAGATCTGGTCGCTGGTGGGGGTCGCCGTGCTGGGCGTGCTCCTGATGTTCGCCGCGCGCTACATCCTGAAGTCGCCGTTCTTCCACATCCAGCGTGAGAGCGACGGCCAGGGGAACGACCACCAGCACGTGGGCAGCCACCGCCGCTGACCACGGCGGGGCGGCACCGCGGCGGGGCGGAGAGTCAGCCCCCCGCGATGTTGGCCAGGCTCTCCTGAACGGTCTGCGTGAGCGGGTCCCCGGGTGGCAGGGCCCGCTCACAGCGCTCGGCGGTGTCGCGGAGCACGGCCTCCCCGTCGCTCAGCCGGCCCACCGCGTAGTAGGTGTGGGCCAGGTTCAGCCGGCTGGCCAGGGTGTCCGGGTGGTCCGCGCCCAGGACCCGCTCGTAACCCTCGCTGGCCTGCTCGTTGAACTGCATCGCCGAGGCCATCCGCCCGGCCGAATGATAGGCGGCGCCCAGGTTGGCGCGGGCCGCGATCGTGTCGAGGTGGTCCGGCCCGAGGACGCGTTCCCGGTCGGCGAGGACCCGCTTGTACTCGGAGATGGCGTTCTTGACCTGGCCACCGGCCAGGTACGTGTCGGCCAGCTTCTGCCGGGTGGCGATGGTATCCGGGTTCTGCGCTCCCTGGGCGTGCTCGCGCTCGCCGAGCGTGCGGCGGTACATCTGGGTCGCGTCCCCGAATTGCCCGGCGGCCTGGTGTGCGGTGGCGAGCTCGTCCCGCGCGCCGAGCGTGTCGGGGTGGTCCTTGCCGCGAACGCGCTCGTAGTCGCTGACCGCCGCGCTGAGGACGGTGATCGCGTCGCTGAGCTGGTCCGCCGCCACGAGGGCACGGCCCAGGTTGAGCCGCGCCGTGATGGTGCCCGGATGATTTGCCCCGAGCGTGCGGGCCCGGTCGGCCAGGGCCCACTGGAACCACGAGACGGCCTCCGTGGCCCGGCCCGCCGCCAGATACGCGTGGGCGAGCCGGTGCCCGGCCGCCAGGGTATCGGCGTGATCCGGTCCGAGGACCTGGTCGGTGAGCGTGGCGAGCTGCCGCCAGTAGGCGACGGCGGGGCCGGCCAGGTGGGCGCGGTCCAGGCTCTCCCCGGCGCGCAGCAGGAGCGGGTGACAGCCGCCCGCCCACAGGAGATCGCCGGCGACCCGCTGGAGGCTGGCGGCGCACGACCGGAAGGCCTCGGCGGACCACGCACCAGCCTCGTCCTCGGGCCATGCCTCCAGCAGCGCGTCGGCCGCCGCCTTCGCCGCGCGGTCCAGCATCTCGGCCGGCGCCGCCGCCCGGACCGCCGCCTGGATCACCGGGTTCACCCGGGCCGTCGGCGTGGCCGCCGAGCCGGTTGCCAGCAGCCCTACCCGCTCCAGCACGGCCAGTGCCCCCCGGGCCAGTTCCGGCCCGGCCGGCCGGCCCGCCCCTTCTCCGGTCAGGTACCCGCAGGCGGCCGGGGTCTCGAACACCTGGGAAGGAATTCCGTTCCCGTCGAGCAGCGCGGCCAGCGCCAGCAGGGCCTGGGCCCCGCGGGGCAGCAGCCGCTCGGCCTGTTCGGCCGAGAACGTCCAGGTGACCCCCGCGGCCGCCGGATCGCCGCCCGCCGCCTGGGCCATGTGCTCCCGCCTGCGCGTGAAGTAGTCGCGGTAGTCACGGCATGACAGCACTGAACTCGCGATCACCGCGCTGGCCTGGGCAAGCGCCATCGGATCGTAGCCGAGATCCTGGACGAGATCGATCGCGCCGAGGCGCTGGTCGGGATCCGCGGTGAGGCGGCCCATCAGATAGCTCAGCGCCTCACGGGGGCTGAAGCCCCCGACCTGGAGAACCAGCGCGCGCAGATCAGCCGGGATGGCCGTTGCGTTCCTGGTCGTGACGAGGACCCGGCCGGCCGGCCCTTCCGGCCTGAGCCCTTCCAGGTCAGCCGAGCTGGACAGGTCGTCGAGTACCACGACCCACGACTGACTGGTTTCGGTCAGCCAGCTGAGGAAGCGGCCGGCGACCGTCTCGGCGTCGCCCCCGGGGTCGGCTCCGGTAGCCATGACCGCGGCCTCCACGTAGGCCGACAGGACCGATGCCCGGCTCGTGGCGACGGCCCACACCAGCAGGTCGACCTTGCCTGAGTGCCACAGCCATTCCGCGGAAGACGCCGCGAGCTGCGTCTTGCCGCATGCCTCCAGCCAGGCTCCCGAGCGCCCCGGCGTCGGACGGCCTGGTGCCAGCGCCACCGTCGCGCCCGGTACCAGCGCAGACTCAAGCGCAGCCGCGGTCTCTGGCCTGGCGCTGAAACCGTCGGCGAGCGGAGGCACCGCGCCCGCCCGGACCCGTTCCCCGGTCGGCACCTGTCACCCCCCGCCCGTCATCGGTGGCCAGTAGCTGTCCGCCCCAATGCCGCCGGCGGCGACGGTGCGCTTTCCCGATAGCGGCCGGAGCTACCTGAAGCGATCATCTCGCGTGTCACCCTCCACAGATCATGTTGTCATGCACGCCTACCGGAGAGATACCGCACGAGACGATATGGCCGCGCCCATCTTGCCGCTCGTGCTGGCATCAGCTCCGGAAGGAGCGGCCGGGCCACATGCCCATTTCGGGCGTGGCGCCGTCCCGTTCAGGAGACCTGCTGAGATTAGTGCATGAGCGCGCCATCGGGAACCCGGGAAGGACGGTGATTGCCGGGGCTGTTCCGCGGCCCTGTGCCCGGGCGAGGGTGACATTATCCGGGCCGCGATCACCGGCGTGGCCGCCGTTTTGCTGACCTGTGGTTCTGGCTGGAATCATTCCTCGCCGGCGGGCCCGGGGAGGGCCGCGGTGGATCAGGGATCGGCATGGCTGGCGCTGATCGCCGTGAACAGGCGGCCGGCGGCGGCATCGAGCGCGTGTTCCATGGCTGCGCTGCCGGTGTGCCCGGAGTCCGCGACCACCACGAGCTCGGCGCCGGGCCAGGCCCGGGCGAGTTCCCAGGCGGTGATGACCGGGCCGCCGAGATCATTGCGCCCCTGGATCAAGACGCCCGGGATGCCGGCCAGCCTGCCCGCCTCACCGATGAGGACGCCGTCCTCCAGGAAGGCGCCATGAGCGAAGTAGTGCGAACAGATCCGCACGAAGGCGAGCCGCGCGTCGCCCTGCCGGTCGCTAAACGCGCCCGGGCTGCCGTTGCTTTCGGCCGAGATAACCGCGTCCTCCCACGCCACCCATTCGGCCGCGGCGCGCCTGCGGACGCCGGGATCGGGGTTCTCCATCAGCCGTGAGTACGCCAGCAGCAGACCCTCAATCGGCGGCTCGGTGTCGGTCGGGAGCCGGTAGTCCCCGGCCCCGGCGAAGTCGCGAAACCGTTCCCAGGCCTCGGGGAATATCCGGCCGGCGCCCCGGTACAGCCAGTCCAGCTCCGACCGCCGGGTCGTTGTGACACCGAACAGGAGCAGGCCAGAGACACGCTCAGGGAACCGTTCGGCGTACGCCAGCGACAGCGTCACGCCCCACGACCCTCCCGACAAGAGCCAGGCATCAACGCCGAGGTGCTGGCGCAACTGCTCCATGTCGCGGATCAGGTGCCCGGTCGTGTTGCGGCTCATATCGGCCGCCGGGTCGCTCGCGTGCGGGCGGCTCCGGCCGCAGTTGCGCTGGTCGAACAGGATGATCCGGTGGCGATCTGGGTGCAGATCCCGGCGCCAGCCGGCCGAGCACCCCGATCCCGGCCCGCCGTGGACCATGAGCGCGGGAACGCCCCGCGGGTTGCCGCAGGCCTCCCAGTAGACAAAGTTCCCGTCGCCGGTGTCGAGCATGCCGCTGTCGTACGGCTCGATCGGGGGATACGGCACATCGCCTCCTCGGCCCAACTGGCCCAAACAGCCAGCGGTCGTAACCCATAGAAGCGCATGGTCGCCGCAACGGTG
>Ga0134125_10004403_pt1 | contig 16117 bp, 16 predicted proteins | sample KB31751_FD_96464 | JGI IMG/M metagenome (GOLD analysis project Ga0134125, IMG submission 96464) | Terrestrial soil microbial communities with excess Nitrogen fertilizer from Kellogg Biological Station, Michigan, USA - KB3-175-1 | ecosystem: Environmental > Terrestrial > Soil > Unclassified ... | reverse complement strand
CGTGCCGGGATTGAAGCCCGCGCCGTCGGTGCCGGGGTCAATCGGAATGGAGGAGATCACCGATCCATTCTTCGCGTTCACCATGACCATCGCCGCGGGATTGCGGCAGGTGGCGAACAGAACACTGTTCTTCAGGTCGATCGCCAGCCCCGCGCAGCCGTCGCCCTTTTCATGGATGTCATAGTGGCCAGTCACCGTCCTCGTCTTCGCGTCCACAACGGCGATGCTGCCTTTGTCCTCGAGGTCGACATACACGTGGCCCTTGCCGTCAGCCACTGCCGCTTCCGGGGCGCCGCCCAGATCGATCGTGCCCAGCACCGCCCCATCGGCGGCGTTGATTACGGTCGCATTAGGAGCGCTGTGGCTGAAGATGTAGACGTGGTGGTCGGAGGGATCGGCCATGATGCCGTCCGGGCCGCCATCCACGGGAATCGTCTTAATGACCGCCAGCGTCTTCGCATCGAACATCACGACGGGCTTGCTGCTGACAAAGCCGTGGCCGGATTTCGTATCGACGGCCGCGCCGCGCGCGTTCGCGTTCGGAATCGTGCCCACCGGCTCCAGCGTGTCGAGATTGAAGACCTCGATGCGCGGATTCGGCTGTCCCGGACGCGGAATGTAGAGCTTCCTGCCGTCGTTATCGGCGTAGATGTAATCGAACCCGCCTTCACCGCCGGTTTTTGCGGTCTTCACGACTTTATACGGGCCCGCCGTCTGGGCCAGCGCGAAACACGCCAGCAACATGCCGCCCGCGATTGCCGTAAGGGAAACCTTATGCATCGAAGCTCCTCGTGGAAATAGCTTTCCGAATGGATTATCCCCGATGATTCTGAAAAAGCCCTGAACGGCCGGCGCAAAAAAATCCTCGCGCCCGGCATTGCGGACGCGAGGATCATATTACCTGAGTTTTGACGAGCCGTTATTCGCTGCCGCCACCGCCGATGTTGCTCCACCCGCTGCCGAGCGGATCGGCGCCCTGGTTCGGAGCCGCGCGCAGAATCGGATCCACGCCGCTCAGCACCATCATCGCGGTGAAGGAATCGCCCGTAGCCGGACCGGAGACGATAATCGGCTCACCGGGCTTCAGATCCGCGACCTTCTCGTCGGGCTGGGCATCGATCAGGTTCTGGATCTGATTGCCGCCGCGTGCCCGTCCACCGCCGCGTCCGGCGAAGCCACCACTTGCCCCACCGGGACCGCCAGCGCCTGGTCCGCCGGGACCGCCCGGTCCGCGTCCGCGGCCTTCACCGCCGCCGCGCCTTCCCGCGCCCTGATATGACGGATTGACGATGCGCGCAATCATCTGCGCGGTCTGTTCATCCAGTTGCTTGACCTTCGTCGAAGGGCGTATGGCAATCGTGACCGGCTTCTTCGAGGTGTCGATTGCCGTGATCGTGCCCGTCGCTGGATCCACCGATTTCACGGTGGCGCCGATCTGGCGGATCGCGTCCGCCGCGAGATCAGTGACTTTGACCTGGGTCACATCCGCGTTCTTCGTGCCGAGCACGCGCAGGTGGTCGCCGGGCTTGACGCCGGCCAGATCGGCGCGCTCGTATTCAAGCGACTGATCGCTGAAGCGCTGATAACTGACCGGGCCGCTCAGATCGAGCGCGACTTCGTGGTCCGGTGCTCCCGCCGTGCCCTTCACCTTCATGACCGCTTTCTTGCCGGCAATGTCAATGGACTCAGCGAAGCCGGAAACCGCCTGGGTCTGCCATTCCTGGGCTTTCGCGGCATTTTCCTTCGCGATATCGGAAGCGCGATTGATGTAGATCGTGCCGGCCGGCAGACCGGTCGGGTCTTTCGTCTGTACACGGGCCAGAATGTGGTCGCCCGCGGAAATGTTTTCCGGCTTCATCGCCGTGGCCTTCTTCACGTCGGCCTCACCGGGCGGCAGTTCCAAAACTTTGGTCTGGTCGGTGTACTTGACCGTCGTTTCGGCGGTAGCCGTCTTGACCGAGATCACTTTCGCGGCCGTATCCACCTTCGTGATGGAACCCTGAACGCTCGTGTAGGGGGAAGGGGCCTGCGCGAACGCTGCATCTGGCGTCAGAACGCAAAAGGCGAGCAGGGGCATCGCCAGTAACGCCGTGTGTCGAACGGTTGTCATAGCACCAGTATAGGCGCTATTTTTGCGAAGCTCGTAACACCGCTCCAGGCGTTCTGTAAAGATTTTTTACGATGTGAACGTGCGCGCCGGCGCCGCCCGAACTGGAACTCTGACAGGTGTAGTGCCCGTGGAATCCTGTGTTCTCTGGCGCAGTTCGGCGAGTGTCCGGAGGGCGACGGCGGCATCGTGCGACGCCTGGCGCCGCGTCGCGATTTCGAGGCCGAAGCAGGTCCAGAGGACAGCCACGCACCCCGCCAGGGAGGTCACTCCTTGTTTCGTGATGCCGAATACGCGCACGCTCATCACACTTGGAACTGCACGCGGTTCGCCAGAAACGCGTTGTTGAGAATAAGGGACTTGTTGGGTTTGTTTTGTAAATTCGACCGGTTTCTCCAGCCACGTCTGTGAACGCCAGCCACACCCGGAGCTTACTGGGGTCCGGATCCGCGTTCGGCAACAAGGCTGGCCATCTCTTCGCCGCCTTCCCGCCTCAGCCCTTCTTCAACACCCTTTCGATCGGCGGCCGGGCGATTCTGGCTGACCTTCCACTTGCCCTCGATCGACGCGATGGGAATCTCCACGCCAACGATCGCGCCGAGCTGACCGGCGATGAATGGCGCGGGCGCATCGCTGACTTGCCAGGGCTCAGCGCGCCGGTTCTCCTGCGAGGCCGTCAACTCGCCGAGCTGCGCCCGAATCCAGGCGGCATCGTCAACGAGGCGCGGCGTTCCGCGCACCTGCACCACCACGTAATTCCAGGTCGGCACCACCCGGCCGTGTTCGAGCTTTGCGGCATACCAGGAGGGCGTGATGTACGCCTCCGGCCCCTGAAAGACAACCAGCGTTTCCACACCGTTCCGCAGTGCCTCCACCTGATCGTTCGCGCGCGCGATGTGGGCGCGGAGGATGCCTTTTGCGCCGTCCCCGACCACGATGAAGGGTATCAGGTTCGCGATGAGGCCGCGGTCGTCCGCCGTGATGAGGGTGCCCAGCGGATGCGCGCGAATAAGCGTGTGCAGCGTTTCCAGCCGGTCTTCGCGGAATATGGCGGGCAGATACATGGGCCCCGGAGCTATTTCGCGGCCGGGGGAGAGGCGGTCAGTTCCGGGAACTGGCCGGTCACCTTCGGCTTCGGCTGGCCGTCGCGCCAGGGAGTGATCAGAATGCTGAGATCGAGATCGGCCGTTCTTTCTCCCAGCCGAACGATCAGCTTACGCACTGAAGGACCAATCAGCAGCGTATCGAATACGGCATGGCGCGGCGTGCGGATTTCGAACGCGAGATTCCACGGCCCCTTCTTCAGTGACGCCGCGGCACCGTTCAGCGTGATGTCTCTCTCCGTCAGCATTCCCCAGACGACCTCCACCGGCTGCGGCGCGCGGACAATGTCTTCGATCAGCACCGCCTGGCGCTGCAGCAATCCGGCGCGGCGCGTCCACTGGCGCAGCTTCGCGCCGTTGGCTTTCGAGAGATCGATCTGGACCCAGCTCAGGTCGTTTCCAAAATCCTGGCGGACAATCGCGGCTTCGGCGCGCGGGTCCTGGTTTTCGTCGTCAATGAGAAGTGTATTGTGGGCCGCCGTGCGGTTCACCCAGCCAGGGGGCAATTGCCCCTGGCCCGGCGCGGCGGGGCCGTCGCCCAGATCCTGATCGAACGCCCAGCGCACGCCGCCGGCTTCCAGCACGAAACTGCCAAGATCGAGACGGCCGCGCGCGTTCTTGTTATCGCCGCCCTTCACCGCGAAAAACAGGGCGTTCGGGTCTTCCCACGAGCTCCGGAATGAAGCAACCTGAACGCTGTGAAACGCGGCGTCGAGAGGCCAGGTGGAGGGCTGCTGTGGACGTACATCGCGCTCGAACCAGGCGAGGTCGAGCGGATCGGGCCACTGCCCACGCTCGAGCTGATGCTCACCCATCCACGCCAGCGCGGGACTGTTGAAACGCTTCGCCAGCCAGAACAGCTCGGGCGTCGCGCCGGCATCGTCGGCGGAAGTGCCATGGACGGCGGGCCCGGTTGTGTAAGCGCGGAAACGGCCGGCGCGGTCAAAGCCGCGGGTGGAGCTGAGTCCACTATCGGAACCGAGCGCGGTAGTCAGGGCGCTGCACAGGATACAGGCATAACGCAGGGCGTATTCGGAGTTGGCCGGGCCTTCGGGCCATGCGCCTTCCGGTCCCCAGGTCTGAAAGCCGTGCGGCGCGGAATCGAGCACACCCCGCAGAACGGCGGCGCTCTTTTCGGGAACTTCATCGGCCACCGCGAGCGCGCCCATCGCGAAGCCGGCATTACACACCAGATTCCAGTGCGGCGGACGATTGCCGCCCCAGGGAGACGGCTTTTCATAAACCGGCAGCACGACGTCGAGCGACTTCGTGACAATGGCATCGCGGATGGTGGCGCGTTCCTCCGGGGTGAGCGCGCCGTAGAGCCAGTCATAGCCGATCGCGAAGGCGCAGGTCATCTCGGCGGTGTCGATCAGGCGCGAAGGGTTCCAGTCTTTGAACGCGGCGGCAGCATTCATTTCGAGCATGGCGCGGTGCAGCCACGGGTCGCGTCCGGAAATGCCGTACATCACGCCGAGCGCGGAAATGCGGTCGATCGCGCGGCGCGTCTGCGCCTGCAGGCGCGGTCCCACCAGTTTGTACTCGACCGGCGGAATGGAAAGGATGCGGTTGCATTCCTTTTCGAGATCGCCGTAGATGCGCGCCGAGAGCGCGTTCTCGTGGATGAGAAAGCGGAGGCGGTCGAAATCGGCTTCAAACAGGAGCAGCCGGGGATGTCCCTTGCGGAGTGTCTGCAGCAAGCCGGATTCCGCCGGCGGCTGGGGTGTCTGAGCGCGCGAGCGCAGCGAAAATGCGGCCCCCGCGGCCAGAAGCTCAAGCAGATTACGGCGGGAAATATGACCCGTCAGATGCTGCTCAAATCGGTCCTGGGAAGCCGCCGGAATAGATTCCTCACTGTTCAACAGTTTGACACAAAGCCGCGCGATTCAAGGTTGTTACTATTGGCCTCATGCACCGGAACTCGTTCGACGAGTGCGCCGAAGTTCTGGCCAAAACCAGAGAAGTCTGCGGGGAGCCGATGGAACGGCTCATTGCCAAAGTCTCGGAGAGCCTTGCGGCTGGGGGAAAGGTTCTTTTCTTCGGCAACGGCGGCAGCGCTTCGGATGCGCAGCATCTGGCGACGGAGCTTTCCGTGCGTTTCGTGAAGACACGGCGCGCCCTGGCGGGGCTGGCGCTGGGCTCGAATCTCGCCGAAACTACCGCCTGCGCAAATGACTTTGGGTTCGCCCATGTTTTCGCGCGGCAGATTGAAGCGCTTGGCTCGGCGGGTGACGTGGCGATCGGGCTTTCGACTTCGGGCAACAGCGAGAACATCGTGGCCGCCGTGGAGGAAGCGAAAACACACGGCATTTTCACGGCTGCATTCACCGGTGAATCGGGCGGCAGGTTAAGAGGCGTGGCGGACTTGCTGATTGCGGTGCCGAGTACGACTACCGCGCGGATTCAGGAGATGCACTCGCTGCTCGGCCACATTCTTTGTGAGGGGATCGAGCGCAGTCTGAAGCTCTGAGGGATCAGCGCTTGCGCGTGCGGCGGCGCAGCAGGCCGAGCGTGGTGAGCCCGGCGCCGATCAAACCGAGTGTCGCGGGTTCGGGAGTGAAATTCTCGGCATTTGAGGTTGACTCGCCGTTCGCACCGCCGCTGAGAGAGAATGCCGCGGAAGAATCCACGTTCCACTGGGCTCCGATGCTGGCGAATGGGTCAATTACAGGCGTCATGACCGCGGCCTGCGCGGTCAGCGCCAGCGCCGCGATACCCGTCGCGGCGAGACGAACAGCGATTTTCAAAGGTCCTCCGGGACTCTTCTATTAACTATGAAAGAATAGTCTGACACCACCGGGGTAGCGGCGTCAAAGGATCTTAAGTACTGGAGGTACTGGTAGCTATTCCGCGGTTTCGACCAGATCTTTGGGCGTTGGCGTCAGGATTTCGCAGCCGGTTTTCGTGACCAGAACCGTGTCCTCAATGCGGATACCGCCCCAGCCTTCGAGATAGACGCCGGGTTCAATGGTAATCGCCATGCCCGTTTCCAGTGGCGTCTGGTCGGTTCTGCCGAGGCGCGGCGGCTCGTGGATTTCGAGGCCAAGACCGTGGCCGGTGGAATGGATGAATTCGCGATCCAGTCCGAATTTTTTCAGCGTGCGGCGTGCGGCGCTATCGATGGCATCGGCTGTCGCCCCCGGTTTCACGGCGGCGATGGCTGCCAGTTGCGCTTCAAGAACGGCGGTGTAAGCCTTCCGGTATTTCGCGCCCGCCGCGCCGATGTGGACCATGCGGGTCATGTCACTCGCGTAGCCGTTCGAGAAAGCGCCCATATCGATCAGCAGCATGCCCGGACCGATTTTCGTTTTGCCAGGCCGCGCGTGGGGCAGGGCAGCGCGTTTTCCCGCGGCGACGATGGTATCGAACGCCGGTCCACTCGCGCCGAGCTTCCGGCTTTGGTAATCGATCTCGGCGGCAAGCTCGGATTCCGTTATCCCGGTCTTCAGCCGCCGCAGCGCTTTTTCGAGCGCGCGCGAATTGAGATCGACAGCTTTCCGGATCTCCGCAATCTCGCCGGCATCTTTCACCATGCGTAACTTGCCGATGAGGCCTTCGGGAGCCGCCGTGAGCTTCGCGCGGGCGGGAAGGGCTTTGGTGAATCCCTCGTAGCGCGCGAGGTTGATGTTTTCGGGCTCGAAACCAATGCGGCCGAGACGCGTGCGCGCCGCCTCCTGCGCGATGGCGGCGGTGAGGGGCCCTTTGGCGATACGGATCTTGCAGTCCACCTGCTGCTTCGACTGCACGGTGTAACGGGGATCGGTGAAGAGCACCGCGCGTCCATTGCGATAGAGCAGAACATTCGCGCTGCTGCCGGTGAATCCGGTCATATAACGGACGTTGGTGAGACTGGTGATGAGCAGCGCGTCCAGCTTGAGGGCCTGCACCTGTTCGGCGGCCCGCAGGCGGCGCTTTTGTTCGGTTGTGAGTTTAGGCATGGAGGTCACGGCAGCAGGATCAGCTTGCCGGCGGTCTTCCTTCCTTCAAGATCGCGGTGCGCGTCCGCCGCCTGCGCGAGCGGATAAGTGCGATCGATGCGCAGCTTCAGTTTGCCGTCGGCTACCCAGCGGAGCACGTCGCCCGAGCGCCACTCGAGCTCTTTGCGGTCCGAGGCATAGTGAGCGAGGCTGGGGCGGGTGAGGAAGAGTGAGCCTTTCGCGTTGAGGATGCCGGGATCGAACGGGGCGACAGCGCCGCTCGATTGCCCGAACAGCACCATCGTGCCGCGCGGACGAATGACGTCGAGGCCCGGCAGGAACGTTGTCTTTCCGACGGAATCGTAGATCACATCCACGCCGCGTCCGCCGGTGAGGCGCTTCGTGTCGGCGGCAAAATCCTGGCGCGTGTAGATGATGACTTCATCCGCTCCGGCCTGCTTCGCGATGGCGGCTTTTTCATCAGACCCCGCTGTGCCGATGACGGTGGCGCCGAGCATCTTCGCCATCTGCACGATCAAGCCGCCCGCGCCGCCCGCCGCCGCGTGAACCAGTACGGTATCGCCTTTCTTCAGCGCAAAGGTGGAATGAGTGAGGTAGTGCGCTGTCATGCCCTGCAGCATGGCGGCCGCCGCGGTTTCGAAGGAGACAGCGTCCGGAAGTTTCACGAGCATCGCGGCGGGCACAACGGCGTATTGGGCGTAGGAACCGCGCACCATGGCCCATGCAACGCGATCGCCCGGCTTCACGTTCGTAACGCCTTCGCCCACGGATTCGACCGTTCCCGCTGCTTCGCTGCCCGGCGTGAGAGGAAGGTCGGCTTTGTAAAGGCCGGTGCGGAAATAAACGTCGATGAAGTTGACGCCGGTGGCTGCGACGTGCACCACCGCTTGTCCGGCGGTGGGCTGGGGAATGGGGGCGTCGGCGAACTGGAGCTCTTCGGGACCGCCGTGCTTTTTGACCTGTATCAGTTTCATGATGGACTCAGTTTCATCCGGAGGAAGCGGCGCAGATGTACCGCGCCGGTATACAGCAGAAGGTAGAGGATAGCGAACGGGAAGATGACGAGCCGGCCCAGCGTGCGGATGGCGCCCGCGCCGGCCAGACCCATTCGCACCATGACGAAGCCGCGAATGGCCGGCGCACTGGCGCGGTTCAGCCAGAAGTAATCGCCGTTCTCGTTGATGATGAAAAATTTCGCCGGAACTTTGAAGGCCAGCCACCATCTCCACTTCGCCATGATGGGCTCGCCCGCGCAGATCATGCCGGCCCAGGCGTACTCGCGCGCGCGAAGTTCCGCAGCGAGCCTGCTCCGGAGTTCCGGGGTGTTGTAATCGGCGACGTGAAAGACCTGGGTGGTTTCGTCTAGACCCGCCGGACGTCCGCCGTAACAGGTGATGAGATCGATCGGGATTCCTTCGCCCCACGTGGTTTGCAGGTGCGCGACGATTGGTTCGAGGATGGAGCGCGAGCCGCTCTCAATCAGAAGGATACGGGTTCCCGCCGGCACTTTTTGACTGAGGACATATTTCATCCACTCCCAGATTTAACACATACACGTAAAGGGCACTCGCCCGTTTCAGGGTTTGAGCACCTGAGCGAAGAAATCGAGTGCGCGCGGATCTTTCGATTGGCCGAGTTGCTGCATGGCGCGTTTGCGCAGATTTGGATCCTTGCTGGATTTGGCGACGTCGATCAGTGTGGGAATCCCCTCTCCGTTCGGCATCTGGCTCAGCGCATTGATCGCGCGCTCCTTCACGGAAGTTTCCGGATCGTTCGCAATCGCGTTCTGGAGGGCTTCGCGCGAGACCTGCGCGGCCGCGCGCTGCGCCAGCCACATCAGCGCCTGTCCGCGCACGTGCGCGTCTCTGTCACTGCGGGCGGCATTGATCACGAGCGGCATCGCTTCGAGGTCCTTGCTCTCGGAGAGCGCAAGAACGACGCGATCCCGCACATCCGGATTCGTCTCGCTCGCAAGCATCTCCTTCAGGCGGGCCACTCCATGCGCGCCGCGGGACGTGCCCAGCGCGAGCGCCGCGCGTTTCCTGGTTTCGATTGGCTGGGTGCCCGCCGTGAGCGCGTCGAGCGCCTGATCGGCTGCCGCATCGCGGTGCAGGGCGATCATCATGACCGCTGAATCGTTGCGCTGCGGCCCGATCTGAGATCGCAGCCAGGCGATGCTTTCGCCAGGCGAAACGCCGGTCAGCCAGTAGAAGGGAAGACCACCGGCATCCAGATGGCAGTCAGGCGACGACAGCTTGAACTCACCGGGCTGACCATTTTCCACGCGCACCAGCACCACCAGCGCGGTTTCCCCTTCGAGGCGCACCGGTGTTCCCGGCGTTCGTCCGCTCTCGAAATAATTCCCATTGCGGTTCCACGAGCAGACGTCCATGTGCTGGCCTGGAATGATGGGCTCGGACCATCCAACCCAGTACGGTCCGCGGCCCAGGCTGGCGAACTCCGCGGCGACCGGGCCGTTGACGGCCCGCGTTTCGAGCTTCGCGTTGTCGATGGTGGGCTGCTGCGCCAGAAGCGCCGTGCCGAACAGTAAAAAAGCAATGAGTCTCATGAATCAGTTCTCCGTGGGTCTTTCGAGGCTGTCGATGACAATGATTTCCACCGGTCCTTTGCCGGATTCGAGCTTCAGACCGAGCTGGTCCTGCAGGGCGGTGAATATGGAGGCCGAACTGGTATCGGTGGAAAGATCCGGCGACCAATCGAGCTTGACGTCATAGGCGCCGGCCAGTCCGGTTCTATCGGTGACCGTGCGGTCCAGCCTTCCCCCCAGAAACGCAGCGAAGTCCGGCATGGCGATATGGGTGGATGCCAGCGAAACATGCTGCGCGCTGTTCGTGAGATGCGTGTCCGTATCGCCACCCGCGGTGTTCTCCGTCAACCTGGGGCCGCCCTTCGCGACGGTGAGGGAATAGATCTGCATTTCTTTCGTCTCGCGATGGTATTTCATCCGGAAGCGGCTGGCGAGCATGGATTCCCAGTAGGGCCGCAGTTCGATATCGCTCAGGTCTTTCGTAGTGCCGGTTGTCGCCTGAAGGTCGTACTTATCGGTCTCGATCCAGCCGGGGGCGCCTTCGATCTGTGACGCGCGGATCCCGAACGCGTGCCGGATCATCGAGCCGGTGGTGATGTTCTCTGCCATTACGTGACCGGAATTCGTCCGCTCTATCGAACGTCCGGCGCCAGTCGTGTTGGGCCGGAGCGAGACGACGTCGAATGACTGGGCCGCGAGCATGCTGGCGAAAGCGAAATAGAGAAAATATCGTCTGGTCATGGCGGCTATCCACTAGACGGCGGTTGCACTGATTTGTTGGCTGTTCATTCGCGGAGGGCTTTTCCACCCGGTCGATTACGAGCACCTGCACCGGCCCGCGGGTCGATTCCAGCCGAAGCCGTGAACAGCCATACTCCGGCTTCCTCCGCAGTGTCCGGAGTTTGATATCGAATTCACCGGGGATAGCGGTGTGATCGACGACCACCCGCCTGAGCTGCGATTCGAGCAGATCGCCGGCAAGCATATCCATGGGAACTTTTGTGCCAAGGAGCGAACTGTTTCCTTTGCTCCAGGTCTGCATCGTCGCGGTGGTGGGGGTGAGTTTCGGACCAGACTTCGCGATTACCAGTGAATAGATCGGCATGTCTCTTGGTTTCGCGATGGATCTCCAGTCGAAACCGCTCCCGCAGCATTGACTGAATCATTTGGTCGAGCTCCGGCCCGCTGACGTCGCCACTCGCCGGGGCTTTCGCGATGACATCAAACTGTTCGGAGTTGACCCAGGCCGGCCCGCCGGTGATCTGGAAGTCCTTCACGTCCCAGGCGCGCTGGATCAGGGCTTTCAGAGTGATGCCCGTGGCGGTAACCGTCCGCCGGGATAGCGCCGCGTTTCGGTGTGGCCGTCGGGCGCCGCGGGCTTACAGGCTATTGCTTGAGAATCTCCATCATGTAATCCATCGCGTCCTTGTTGTCGTGCATGCCGCCCAGCCGTTCCACGATTTTGCGCTTCATCTGCGGATCGCTTTCCTTCCGGGCCAGATCCACCATGGTCTTTGCGTCGCGCCGTGACTGCAGACCGTCGATAATCGCGGTTTTAGCCGATATATCCACGTTCGGATACATCTCCATCAGTCCGTCGAGCGGGGCGCTGCGATCGTTCGCGAGAGCGCGGATCGCCTGGTTCCGCAGGTTGGCTTCCTTTTCCGTCTTCGCGATGTTCAGCAGCGAATCCCATGCGCGCGTGCCGGCGAGCGAGTCGATAATCGTCCCCTTGACGCGCGGGTCGTTGACCGTTCCATAGATGCTGCCGAGTTGCTGCTGCGCGTCGCGCGAGCCGGTCTGCCCCAGGTAGCGGATCGCCTGCAGTTGCAGGTCGGGATTGCCGCCCCCCTTCGCGTAGTCATTCAGAAGCTGCTGGGCGCGCGGCGACCGGCTCTGCGTCAGAACAAACAGCGCATTCCGCTTCACGTTGGGAGGGCCGCTGCCTTTGAGAATGTTGTCGATCAGCGGGACGGCGCGCTCCGGGTCCGCATGCATCAGGCTGTTGATTGCCAGCAGCTTGAGATCGTCGTTCGATTCCTGCGCCGGCGAGATCGGCTGACCGGAGCTTTGCTTCACTTCCGTCTCGAGCGCCTGCGCGTCGTTGAGCCACGCGCTCTGAGGATAATCGTGGCGCAATTGCGTCAGCGAGGCCAGCGCGTCATCTTTCTTCCCTGCGCGGTTCAGGGCATAAGCTTTCCAGTAGAGCGCTCCATCGGCTCGGTTCGATTTCGAATTGATCACCTGATCGAAACGGATCACGGCTTCGTCATAGTGATGCTGATCGAGGGCGCGGGTGCCCGCGTCATATTCGCCGTCCCCCCGGGAGTTCATAATCCGGGCGAATTTCATGCCGGCTATCTCGCCTGGGGCGGGTGGCGCGGGCGGCACTTTCGGCGCCTGCAGAAAAGCCAGATCGCCGAGCGCCGGCAAATTCATCTTCAGGCCGTCCATCTTCATATCGAGATCGGAAAGCTTCTGCTGCAGCTGCGGGTCCAGATCGAAATCGAAATTGAAATCGTTGTTTTCCAGTCTGGACTTCATTTCGTCGAGCTTGAAATTCAGATCGGGCATCGCCCCGAGCCGGTCCTGCACTTCGCGAAGTTTCTCTTCAGCTTTGGCCTGTACGTCGGCCATGTCAACGGACTGCACCTTTTCCGCGGCTTCGGCGATCTTCTCCTGAATCTGCGCCATCTTATCCGCGGAGAATGCGTCATTTGCGGCAAGCGCTTTCGCCTGAGCTTCGGCCGCCGCGACCTGACCGGCGACGTCGGCCGAGAGCACTTCCGCCGCCGGCGGAGGGGGCGCTGGTGCGGCCGGCTCCGGAGGCGCCTGGCAGAATACCGGCAGAGCCAGCGCGGCCATCAGTACGGCCTGTGAATAGAACTTCATAATTTCCGCTCCTCGTTCCGTAAATTCGATTCGACAACCCGCACTTTGAACAGCAGCGAATCGGATTCAATCCGGTCGCGCAGTGCGAGCACCTCTTTGCCGGCATTGCTATCCGGCGTGTGGGCCGCTTCAATCAGGAAGCGCTCGGTTTCATCCAGAAAATTCGTGGTCTGGATTTCGCCCTGCGCCGCCAGCGACTGGCGCACCAGGCGGCTTTCCTTCACCAGCTCCGCGGCGCGCTCGCGATTCGACGCCAGCGAAACCGGAGTGTCACCCGAATTGGCGATCTCCGTCATCAGAATCTGCACGCGGTCCAGATGATCTGCCGCCGCGATGGCGAGGATGTTCTCCCGCGCGTGATCGGAAAGGCCGGCCAATTCGGTGGGCGCCGCCGGACGCGAATACCGGCCAGCCAGGAACACCGCGGCCAGCAGCACCGCGAGTCCCGCCGTGGCGATCAGAATGCGGAGCGGACGTCCGCTGAACCAGGTTCGCCAACCCGCCGGTTGCGGACGCGCTTCGAGCGCCGGAACGAGCCGCAGCCACACGTCGCGCCCGAATTCGGGCGAACGCTCGGGGACCGTCCACTGGTTGCAGACGTTCAGGCTCTGCGTCAGCGATTCCGCCGCCGCACGGCAATCCGCGCATTCCGCCAGATGCGGCCCTGCGATCCCGGCGGCGCCCGGTTCGTTGTAATACGCGAGAATCAGCTCCTCTTCAGTCAGATGTTTCATACGTGACATTCCAAAGCCCGGCGGAGCTTGCGCACCGCGCGAAAAATACTGTGCCGCGCCGCCCCGGGCTGCACGCCCAGCGCGCTCGCGATTTCTTCAATCCCGAGACCTTCGTAATGGCGCAGCACGAAGGCCGTTCGTTCAATCTCGCTCAGCGAGGCGAGCGCCGGTTCGAGATGCTCGCTGGCCTCGGTGCTGCGCGCCACACGCTCGGGCGACGGCTCGTCCGAAGCCAGTCCGCGAAACGGATCGTGCTCGTCGTCGTCCTGCGCTCCGCCCGCCGCAGGCTGCCAGCGGTTGCGCGCCCGCAGGAAATCCACCGTCCGGTTGGCGCAGATACGATGCAGCCAGGTGCCGAACGAAGCGCGGCCATCGAACCGTTTGATTTCCCGCCACGCCCGGAGAAACGTTTCCTGAACCATATCTTCCGCGTCCGTTTCGTTGCCCGTCATACGCCAGGCAAGCCGGAAGACAGCAGTAGCGTGGCGCTCTACGAGCACCCGAAAGGCGTCGCTGTTACCGCTGCGAGCCTGTTCCAGGGCAACATCATCGCCAACGTTCATCCGGCTGTCAGTTTAGACTGAACCGGAGCTTCCGTGTTAGCCGGGGAGGGGCAAATTCAGTTTGCGAAGGGTTTTTGGGCCTGATCGACGACGATAACGTCCATCGAGGCCTTCTTTGATTCGACTTTGAGCCCCAGTTGGTCCTGCAGGACGGAGAAGAGGGAGACACCGGAGGCATCGGCCGGGCCGCCGGGGGTGTCGGGCGTCCAAATGAGGGTGAAGTCGTAGCCGCCAGCCAGTCCGGTGTCGTCGATTACGGGACGGCCGAGAGCGCCCGTCAGCGGCAGCGCTAACGATTTCATGGATGCCTGCTGGCCGACGAGCTTGCCGGGCGCGGGGCGGCTGAGGTACGGTCCTGCCGTACCGCCCGGGCTGAGCTTGGGGCCGCCCTTTCCAGCGTGGAGCGAATAGACGGTTATTTCTCTGCGCTCGTGGTGTATCTGGACGGCGAAGCGATCGGCGAGCAGTTGCTGGAACAGGTGGTCCGATTACTCCTTGCTGAGCGGCGACGTGCCTTCGGACTTCGCACTGATGTCGTAGCGATCCGAACGTATCCAGCCGGCGTTCCGCAGTGCCGGCGCGACCGACAGCTCTTCCTGGAGCATGTGATACGCCATCGCGATCATCTGCGCCAGGTTCAGGCCGTCCACCGTCAAAGTGCGCCCGTTGGCGCTGAATCCCATTCCGAAGCGATTGCTGTTGGGATCCGCGGGCCGGACGGATGCGGCGTCGAAACTGGTGGGGGATTGTGCGAGAAGAAGAATTGCGAGCGGCAGGGACCGAGCGATTCGCCAACAGGCCATACCCTTATGACTGAAGGATGCGCGAAATATGCAGTAAAAAAGAGAGGGCCGGCACAACAGGGGAAAGTTGTGCCGGCCACTACTGAAGCGCGGAGACGGGTTCACCGCGCTGAGTCTGAATCGGCCGCTTTCCCGCGCAAGCGGGATGGGAAGCAATGGAGGGGGTATTGCGAGCCCGCGGCCGTGTTCATTGTTAATGACGCTGCACGGTCCGCTCAGGTTAGTAAAGGTCTGTAATGTCCCGCATGATTCCGCACATGTTTGAGTGAATTATCGCCGCGGCTGGTTTGGGCTGATACCTTATTAGAAGTTATGAAAGCTCTCGCCCTTCTCGCATTTGCTTTTACTCCCATGCTTTCCGCACAAATCGTTTATGTTGGAGCCTACACCAATCCTGGCGGCGCGAAAGGCATCAACGCCTTTCGATTCGACGCGTCCACGGGGAAACTGACTTCGCTCGGGCTGATGGCGGAGACGACGAGTCCGAGCTTTCTCGCCATCGCGCCGAATGGAAAGTTTTTGTACGCGGTGAACGAAACGGACACTTTTCAGGGACAAAAGGGCGGCGCGGTTTCGGCGTTTTCCATTGACCGTTCGACCGGCAAGCTGACGTTCCTCAACCAGGTAGCGTCAAAAGGCGCCGCGCCGTGCCACATTGCGATTGATCCTACCGGCAAGGCTGCGCTTGTTGCGAACTACAACAGTGGCAATTTTGCGTCATTCCCCATTCATGCCGATGGCAAGCTTGGCGAGGCGGCGAGTGTCATGCAGGATACCGGCAGCGGGCCGAATCGCGCCAGGCAGGCCGAGCCTCATGCGCATGAGATGGTGATCGCCGATAAGCTCGTGCTCGGGGCCGATCTCGGCATCGACCACATTCAGCTTTTTCATCTGGACGCCGCGAAGGCGGTTCTTTCGCCCGCCGATCCTCCTTTTGCCTCCACCGCGCCCGGCTTCGGTCCGCGTCACATGGTAATCTCTCACGACAAAAAGTTCATCTTCGTGTTGAGCGAGATCAAAGGCCAGGTGGAAACGCATGCGTACGATCCGGTGAAGGGGCCGGGCAAGATCCTTTCCACCGCTGCCGGACTTCCGCCCGATTTCAAAGGCCAGAACACCGCGGCTGAAATTATGCTGAATGCGAAGGGAACCACGCTTTACACGTCGAATCGCGGACATAATTCGATTGCCGTATTTTCCGTGGATACCAAAACCGGCGCGCTCAGGCTGACCGCGAATGTTCCTTCCGGCGGAAAGAATCCGCGCTACTTCACGCTCGATCCCAGCGGCAAGTTCCTGCTGGTGACGAATCAGGATTCGAACAATATCGTGATCTACAAGGTAGACCAGAACACTGGCGCGCTGACGGCGACGGGCGCTACCGTCACAACCGGAGCTCCGGTCGATCTCGCGTTTTTGAAGTAGCCGT
>Ga0134125_10004402_pt1 | contig 16119 bp, 17 predicted proteins | sample KB31751_FD_96464 | JGI IMG/M metagenome (GOLD analysis project Ga0134125, IMG submission 96464) | Terrestrial soil microbial communities with excess Nitrogen fertilizer from Kellogg Biological Station, Michigan, USA - KB3-175-1 | ecosystem: Environmental > Terrestrial > Soil > Unclassified ... | reverse complement strand
TTGTGTGCGCGTCGCAGGCCCGTGTGGGTCGCGTGTCCGTGTTCGATCATGGGGTGCGTGCGGCGCGTCCTTCGTCATCCGGTCTGCCGAGCGCAGGCAAGGCCGGCATCACGTCAGCAGGCCCTAATTTCCGCTGCCTTCGGCGCGCGAAGAAAAAACCTTGAGCTCGCGCATCACGCGCAGGATGGCGCGGTGCAGTTCCTGGGATTCGGGCGCTTCGGCCTCGCGGGTCTCGCGGTACACCAGCGCGATCCACAACGCGATGCCGCGCATCCGCACCTGTACGTTGTCGGAGCGGGCGCGGTCGAAGCCGAGGTCCAGGCCGTTGGTGGTGACGCCGCTCTCGGCGTGGGTGCCATACAGCGATGGATCCGGGGCCGCCGCGACGTTGTCGCATTCGCGTCCGATCAGTTCGGCCAACTGGTCGCGGTACGAGCGTGGCAACTCCAGGCTGCGTTGTTCGATTTCGCTGAACTGGCGCCGCAATCGCGCAACCCGACCCATGCTGGTGACCCGCGTGACCAGACGCCGGATGTAATTGTCCCCGGCTTTTTGCGATATCAAGGCGAAATCCCTCACGCGGTCTTGCTCGTATCCCCTGAGCCGAGGATTGTGCCTTGATCGGGTGCCGGCTACAAATGCCCCAGCCTCTGCCCCACCGTGACGGCGTTCTCGCTGCCGAATTTCGGATCGAATTGGCCGGCGGGCACCAGCACGATCACCGTGGAGCCCATCTCGAAGCGCGCCATCTCCGCGAACCGCGCGAGGCGGATGCCGTGCCCGCGCCAGTCCCGCCGCACGATGGCGCGTGCGTAGGCCGGCACGACCTTGCCGCTCCAGACCGTCGTGATGCCGGATACCAGCATCGCCCCGACCATGGCCACTGCGAATGGGCCGCGCGGTCCCTTGAAGTGGCAGACCAGGCGCTCGTTGCGGGCGAACAGCCCTGGAATGCCGGCGACCGGACCGGGCGCGACGCTGAACAGGCGCCCCGGAACGTGCACGGTTTCGACCAGTTCACCTTCCAGCGGCATGTGCACGCGGTGGTAGTCGCGCGGCGAGAGGTAGATCGTCACGAAGGCGCCGTTTCCGTATCTTGCGGCAGCGCCGGTGTCGGCAAGCAATTCGGCCACCGAGTAGGTGCGGCCCTTCGCCTGCAGGATGCGGCCGGCCTGGATGCGGCCGATCTGGCTGATGCATCCGTCGGCGGGCGAGAGGATCGCGTCGTCGTCGCCTTGGGCGCGGCGCGCCCCATCGCGCAATGCACGGGTGAAAAACGCGTTGAAGCTCGGATATGCGAACGGATCCGGTTGCGCCGCTTCCGCCATGTCGACGCGGTACGCACGCACCACGCGGCCGATCAGGAGGTTTTTCCAGGGCCGCCAGGTCCAGCGCGTGGCCGCGCGCACGATGCGACTCAGGGTTTTGTGCGGCAGCAGGTACTGGGCGAGGATGGCAGGAGACATGCGAACGCGATCAAGGGTGAAGGATAGAGAGTAAAGGGGAAGCAAGCCGTGGTGCGGATGGGCGTTCCCCTTTACTCTTTTCCCTTTGCAGGCCGCGCGGCGGCCGACTTGCCATTCGAATGACCGACGAACTCGCCACCCTCATCGACCTGATCCGCTACGCGGCGAGCCGTTTCAACGCGGCGGGGCTGACGTTCGGGCACAGCCACGACAACGCGATCGACGAGGCGACGCATCTGGTGTTGTCGAGCGTGCATCTGCCGCCCGACCTGCCGCCGGCCTACGGCAATGCGCGGCTGACCGCGGACGAAAAGGCCGGCGTGCTGGCGCTGGTCGAGCGCCGCATCCGGACGCGGGAACCGGTGGCTTATCTGGTGGGCGAAGCGTGGTTCGCGGGCATGCCGTTCAAGTCGGACCTCCGTGCGCTGGTGCCGCGCTCGCCGATCGCGGAATTGATCGAGGATGGCTTCTCGCCCTGGCTGGACGGCCGCGAAATCGAACGCGCGCTGGACCTGTGCACGGGCTCGGGCTGCATCGGCATTGCAATGGCCGCGCACAATCCGCATTGGCGCGTGGACGTCGCCGACATCAGCGACGACGCGCTGGCGTTGGCGCGCGAGAACATCGCGCTGCATCGGCTCGAAGGGCACGTGCGCGCGGTCCGGTCAGACCTGTTCGTCGGCCTGCGCGGCGAACGTTATGACTTGATCGTTTCCAATCCGCCCTATGTCACCGACGCCGAGTACGCCGCGCTGCCGGGCGAGTACGCGCACGAGCCGAAGCTGGGGTTGACCGCGGGCGAGGATGGCCTGGACATCGCGCTGCGCATCCTGCGCGATGCGCCGGATCATCTGACGGACGACGGCTTGCTGATCGTGGAGGTTGGCGAGAGCGAACGCGCGCTCGCGGCGTTGCTTCCAGGAGTGCCGTTCACGTGGATCGAGTTCAAGGTCGGGTCGATGGGCGTGTTTGCGCTGGAGCGCCGCGACCTGGTCGAACACGCAGCGGCGGTTCGCGCGGCGGCGGCTCGCTGACGTGGAGATCGTCACCACGCGCCTGCGGCTGGATGCCCTGCGCGACGAAGATGCGGACGCGTTGTTCGCGTATCGCAGCGACCCCGCGGTGGCGCGCTTCCAGGGCTGGAAGCCGGATTCCATCGCGGATGCCAGGCGTTTCATCGAAACCCAGCACGGTCTTGCACCCGACACGCGCGACACATGGTGGCAGCGCGCGATCCGCCTGCGCGATTCCGGCGAATTGATCGGCGATCTCGGGCTGCATTTCATGGACGATGCCACGGTGGAAGTGGGCATCAGCCTCGCGCCCGCGCAGCAGCGTCAGGGTTACGCGCGCGAAGCGCTGGAGGTCATGCTGGATTTCGTGTTCGGCGGCTTGCGCAAGCGGCGCGCGGTGGCCTTCGTCGAGCCGCGCAACTTCATGTGCATGCGGCTGCTGGAGGGCTTGGGCATGCGCCGCGGCGCTGACCAGGATGGCGATGCGATGTTCGAACTTCCAGCGGATGAGTGGCTGGCGGCTCCGGACGACGCCGGCGACCATTAAGCTTGCCTGGATTGTTCCAGATGGATCGCGCGCCGTGTCCTCCAATACCTTCGGCAAACTCCTGAGCGTCACGACTTTCGGCGAGTCGCACGGGCCGGCGATCGGCTGCGTCATCGATGGCTGTCCGCCAGGCATCGCGATCACACCGGAAGAATTCGCGCACGACCTGACGCGCCGCGCGACCGGCAAGTCGCGCTACTCCTCGCAACGTCGCGAGGCAGACGCAGTGGAAATCCTTTCGGGCGTGTACGAAGGCAAGACCACCGGCACGCCGATCGCATTGCTGATCCGCAATACCGACGCGCGTTCGAAGGATTACGCGCAGATTGCGCAGGTTTTCCGCCCCGGCCACGCCGATTACACGTATTGGCAGAAGTACGGCATCCGCGATCCGCGCGGCGGCGGGCGTGCCTCGGCGCGCGAGACCACGATGCGGGTCGCGGCGGCGGTGATTGCGAAAAAGTGGTTGAAGGAAAAATTCGGTGTCGAGGTTCGGGGCTGGATGGCGCAGATGGACGACATCGCGCCGGAGCTGCGTGCAGGGGGCAGCATCGACTTCAGCGTCGTCGAAAGCAATCCGTTTTTCTGGCCGGTGGCTGCACAGGTGCCCGAACTCGAGGCGCGCATCAACGCACTGCGCAAAGCGGGGGATTCCTGCGGGGCGCGGATCAATGTCGTCGCGACCGGCGTACCCCCGGGCTGGGGCGAGCCGGTGTACGGCAAGCTGGACGCGGAGCTGGCGTCCGCGCTGATGTCGATCAACGCCGTCAAGGGCGTCGAGATCGGTGAGGGCTTCGCCAGCGTCGTGCAAAAGGGCAGTGAACACCGGGACGAAATGCGATTGGGCGGCTTCATGTCCAACCATGCGGGCGGCATACTGGGCGGTATTTCGTCGGGGCAGGACATCGTCGCCTCGATCGCGCTGAAACCCACCTCCAGCATCCTGGCGCCCGGACGCAGCGTGAACACCGCGGGCGAGGAAACGGATGTGCGCACCACGGGCCGCCACGATCCGTGCGTGGGCATCCGTGCCACGCCGATCGCCGAGGCGATGGTGGCACTGGTGTTGATGGATCAGGCGCTCAGGCACCGCGCACAGTGCGGCGATGTAGGCGACGTGAGTCCAAGGATTGCCTGATGGATACGATCCGATGAACACGAGAGCTTTCCGACACGGATCGAAGCGGATGAACACGGATTGAGCATGACCAGGTAGGCAGCTGTCACGAATTGATCGGCTTTGATCCGTATCAAACATCTTTTCAGGGAACTGGACAAATGAGCAACAAAGATCGGTACAACGTCGCAATGGTCGGTGCCACCGGCATGGTGGGCGAAGCCCTGCTGTCCATCCTGGAGGCGCGCGAATTCCCGGTCGGCGAGCTGGTGCCGCTGGCCAGCGAGCGATCGGCGGGCGATACGCTGAGCTTCGGCGGTAGGCAGGTGACGGTGCGCGAGCTTGCGAAACACGATTTCGCCGGCATCGACATCGCGTTTTTCTCGGCGGGCGGCTCGGTGAGCCGCGAGCATGCGCCGCGCGCCGCCGCGGCCGGCGCGGTGGTGATCGACAACACATCGGAGTTCCGCTATGTGGACGACGTGCCGCTGGTGGTCAGCGAGGTCAATCCGCACGCGATCGCGGAATACACCAACCGCAACATCATCGCCAATCCTAATTGCTCGACGATGCAGATGCTGGTCGCATTGACGCCGATCCACCGCGCGGCGGGCATCGAACGCATCAACGTGGCGACCTACCAGTCGGTCTCGGGCGCCGGGCGTTCGGGCATGCTCGAACTCGGCCACCAGGCCGCCGATCTGCTCAATTTCCACGAGATCGCGCCTGAGAAATTTCCGGTGCAGATCGCCTTCAACGTGATCCCGCACATCGATACCTTCGAGGACAACGGCTACACCAGGGAAGAAATGAAGATGGTGTGGGAGACCCGCAAGATTCTCGAGGACGATTCGATCCAGGTGAATCCGACCTGTGTCCGCGTGCCGGTGTTCTATGGTCATTCCGAGGCGGTGCACATCGAAACGCGCGAGAAGATCGACGCCGCCTCCGCACGCGCGCTGCTGAAATCCGCGCCGGGCGTGGTGGTGGTGGACGAGCGCAAGCCCGGTGGCTACCCGACGCCGGTCGGCCACGCCGCGGGCAAGGATCCGGTGTTCGTCGGTCGCATCCGCGAGGACATTTCGCACCCGAATGGCCTGGACTTGTGGGTCGTGTCGGACAATATCCGCAAGGGCGCCGCATTGAACGCCGTGCAGATCGCCGAGATCCTGATAAAAGAGTATCTTTGAAGTCTGCCTGCGGAGCATCGACCATGGCGTTGCACCCCACCTTGCGCAGCATCGTTCTTGGCGTCGCCCTGCTTGGCGCTTCCAGTGTCGTGATGGCCGCGACCCCGTCATCCCGCCACGCGGACACAACCGCCGGCCTGCAGGCGCAGGTGAAGGACGTCGATGCGAAAATTGCGGCTGCGCGTGCGCAAAACGCTGCCTTGCAGGCGCAGGTATCGCGGTTGGAGCAGCAGAGCACCGCGAGCGCGAAACAGTTGCAGGCGCGCGATGCCGAAATCGCCGCGTTGCAGCAGAAGCTGCAGGCGGCCGGCGTGCCGACATCCGCCACTTCCGCGGGAGCCCAGCCATAGCCGCCCCGGGTTTGGTGATTGGCCGTTTCTGCAATACCCTTGCGCTCGCGCGGGGCGTACCCACACCAGCAAACCCGGCGCGCTCGTATGTCGGCTGGGGGTTTGCTTGATGAAATCGAAATTCCGCATCGCATGTGCCGCGTTGCTGACCGCGACGACGCTCCCCGCGCTGGCGCTGCAGCTTGGCGAAATCCAGGTGAAGTCCGCCCTGAACCAGCCGCTGGTGGCGGCGATTCCGCTGCTGCCGAAAAACCTCACCGAACTCGAGGGCCTGACCGTCGGCCTGGCGCCCTCGCAGGATTTCGCGCGCGCGGGCCTGCAGGTGACGCCGACCGCCCAGACGCTGCAATTCCACATCGTCACCGACAACAACGGCCAGAAGCTGATTCTCGTCACCAGCACCCAGCCGATCACGGATCCCTATCTTGATTTCCTGATGCAGGTGGATACGCGCGAAGGCAAGCAGGTTCGCGAATTCGTGGTGCTGTTGAACCCGGTCATTGCGGCGCCCGCGCCCGCGGTGCAGGCGGCACCGGTGGCCAGCACGCCTTCTGCAAACGCCGCAGCCACGCAACCGGCGGAACTGCCGGCGCCGTCGCAATTCCCGCAACCGCAAGCCCAACAGACGCCGGCCGCGCCGCCGGCGCCCACGCCGCAGAACCAGCCGCAACCCGCGATGCCGCCTCCGCAACCACCGTCGCTGTCCGGCAAGATCGACGTCCAGCATGGCGACACGCTGTACGCGCTCGCGCGCAACGCGGTCCAGGGCTCGGATGTGACCGCCGACCAGATGATGCTGGCGCTGAAGGCGGCCAATCCCGATGCGTTCTTCAAGGACAACATCAACAACCTGAAAGCCGGCGCGATCCTGCGCATTCCGACGCGCGACATGGTCGACCAGCGCAGCGCCGTGGCCGCGGCAGCCGAGGTGCACCGCCAGTACGAATCGTGGCGCGCCGCGAAGCCGCACCCCGCGACAATGGTCGAAGGCACGGCCGAGCAGGCCGCGGCCAATGCCGCGCCCAAGCCGGGCAGGGCGCCGCCCGCATCCGATCACCTGGCGCTCGCGCCGCCGAGCGGCGAAGCCGGTGGCAGCAACAGCCGGCCGGGCGTGGCTGGTGGGACCGGCACGGCGACGGTGGCGGGTCTGCGGCAACAGCTGCAGGCCAATCGCGACACGCTGGTCAGCCTGAATCAAGCCAACGCCGACCTTGAATCGCGCGTCCACAGCCTGCGGGACATCTCGGCCAAGGGCGACAAGCTGTTGAGCCTCAAGGACGCGACGATCGCCGAACTGCAGCACAAGCTGGCCGCGGTGCAATCCGGCGCGGCGGCTGCGCCCGGCGCGAGTTCCGGAAAGGCCAACGCAAGTGCGAACGCGGCGGCCGGCACGCACGTGGCCGCGAAGAAGCCCGCCACGAAACCGGCACCGCCTTCCGCGACGCCGTGGTACCTGCGTCCACTGACATGGATCATCGCGGGCCTGGTCGTGTTTCTCCTGATCGTGCTGGGCTTGTCGGGCCGGCGTCGTCGCCCGGCACTGGAAGGTCCGTCGCGCGGCCCGCTCGCCGATCCGGATGATGTATCGCCGCACGTGGAGGAGCCGGCGGCCGGTGAGCAGGAAACGGTCGTTGACGCGTCCGTGGTCGAGCCGCGGTTTGATGATGCGCATCCGGCCGAACCCGAAACGGCGACGAACGAGGATCCGTACGGCCTCGCCGCCTTGCGCGAGCCTGCAGCCAAGGCATCGCCGGCCGGGTCTGCACCTGCGCCGGAGATCGAGCCCGCGGCCGCGATGCCCAGCGTGGCATCCGACCCGTTGGCGAATGAAGACGAGTACATCGACGACCCCGTCGACACCAAGCTCGACCTTGCTCGCGCGTATCTCGACATGGGTGACCCGGTGGGCGCCCGCGCGATGCTCGAGGAAGTGCTGGAAGAAGGCACGCAGTCGCAGAAGGACGAGGCCAAACGTCTGCTGGCCGGCGCCGAGGCCTGATTGACGCGATGCGCGTTGCCCTGGGTATCGAATACGACGGCACCGATTTCTTCGGCTGGCAGCGGCTCGCCCAAGGGCCAAGCGTGCAGGCCGAAGTCGAATCCGCGTTGTCCTTCGTGGCCGATCATCCGGTCGAAACCACCTGCGCCGGCCGCACCGACGCCGGCGTGCACGCGCGCTGCCAGGTGGTGCATTTCGACACACGCGCGATACGCGAACCGCGCGCCTGGATGCTGGGTGCGACGACGCACCTGCCGCGTGCGGTGGCGGTGCTGTGGGCGCAAGCGATGCCGGACGATTTCCATGCGCGCTTTTCCGCGCGCGCAAGGCGCTATCGCTACGCGATCCTCAACCGCGCAGTCCGCCCCGCGCTCGATGCACGTTTTTTGTCTTGGGAACGCATGCCGCTGGATGCCGAGGCGATGCACACCGCGGCACAGGCGCTCGTCGGCGAGCAGGATTTTTCCTCGTTCCGCGCAGTCTCGTGCCAGGCGCGCCATGCGCGCCGCAACGTTACCGCGGTCGGTGTTCGCCGCGAAGGCGAACAGGTGATCGTGGAAATCGAAGCGAATGCCTTCCTGCACCACATGGTGCGCAACATCGTGGGCTCGCTGCTGGAAGTCGGCCGCGGCGAGCGTCCGGCCGGGTGGATCGCGGAATTGCTCACGGCACGCGATCGCAGCATTGCGGGCGTCACCGCGACGCCACAGGGGCTGACATTCACCGGGCCAAGGTATCCGGCAGAATGGCGCCTTCCGCTCGAAGTCACTTTGTAGGAGCGCGCCATGCGCGCGATCGGACTGCACACATGTCCCGTACCCGCGTAAAAATCTGCGGCGTTACCCGTATCGAAGACGCGTTGCTTGCATGCGAGCTGGGCGCGGACGCGATCGGCATGGTGATGACGCCGACCAGCCCGCGCTGCGTGTCGATCGAGCAGGCGCGCGCGATCCGCGATGCGTTGCCGGCGTTCGTGGATGCCGTGGTGTTGTCGCACGATCTTTCCGCCGAACACGTGCGCGCGATAATCGAAGGGGTGCAGCCTGGCCTCGTGCAGTTCCACGGTTCGGAGAACGCCGCGTTCTGCGAATCGCTCGGAGTGCGTTATGTGAAGGCGATCGGCATGGCCGGCGATGCGGATGCAGGTGCCATCGCGCGTGAACACCGGCACGCCGTCGGCTTCGTGCTGGACGGCCATCCGCCCGGCCAGCAGGGCGGGCGCGGCAAGACCTTCGACTGGTCGCGCGTTCCGAAAAACCTGGGCCGTCCGATCCTGCTCGCCGGCGGCCTGAATCCTGCCAACGTCGGCGACGCGATCCGCGCGGTGCGCCCATGGGTTGTCGACCTTGCCAGTGGCGTGGAAGCTTCGCCGGGCATCAAGGATGCCGGGCAAATGCGCGCGTTCTTCGCGGCCGTGCGCGCCGCCGATGCGGAACTCCCATGAACACGGTCCACGTGCCGCCACCTGCAGTGCTCGAGGAATGTGAAGCGCGCGATTTCGATCTGGCCGCCGCGGTCGCGCGCGGCAAGCCGCGGGTGATCCGCGGCCTGGTGCGCGACTGGCCGATCGTGAAACTGGCGCGGCAATCGGATACGGCGTTCGCGCAGCGCCTCGCGGAACTGGACAATGGCGCCGACGTGACCACCTTGCTGATCGCGCCGGATGCCGATGGAGTCATCGGCTACACCTCCGATCTCGGCGATTTCAACTACCAGCATTTCAAGGTGCCCATCACGCTGGGTCTGCGGCGGTTGGCCGGTTACAGCCAGCGCCCGCGTGCGCCGGGGCTGGTGATCCAGAGCGTGCCGCTGCGCGAGTGCCTGCCGGGATTGCTGGCGGACCACGCATTGCCATTCCTCGATCCGTGCATCGAGCCGCGTTTGTGGATGGGCAACCGCACCGTCACGCCCACGCATTTCGATTCGCAGCAGAACATCGCCTGCGTGGTGTGCGGCACGCGCCGATTCACGCTGTTTCCACCGGAACAATTGCCGAACCTGTACGTCGGTCCGCTCGACTGGGCACCAACGGGCGCTGCGATCAGCATGGCGCGGCTGGACCGTCCGGAGGATCCGCGCTACCCACGCATCAAGCTCGCGTTGGCCGCGGCGCAATCGGCCCAGCTGGGCGAGGGCGACGCGATCTACATTCCGCCCCTGTGGTGGCACCACGTCGAATCGCTGGAACAGTTGAACGCGCTGGTGAACTACTGGTGGAACGCGGTGGACGTGCCGGGTTACGTCAGCGGGCACGGGCGCGCCGCGTTGTACCACTGCCTGCTCGCTTTCCGCGCGCTGCCCGCCGATCAACGCGCGGCGTGGCGCAACCTGCTGGACTACTACGTATTCGGCGACAATGATCCCGCCGCGCATATTCCCGGGCGGCGCCGTGGCGTGCTCGGCCCCCTCACAGCCGAGACCGTTGAACAGTTGAAACAGGGCGCTCGCCAGAATCTTTGAAGCAAAACCGTCCGCAAATGAACGCGAATAAACGCAAATGAAGGCTGCGTATTTGCGCTCTTTGCGTTTTTTTCTCTCATTCGCGGACTGTTTTTTGAAAAACTTTCAGATTGCCGATCATGCAAATTGCCGACTATCACGCGTTTCCCGATGAATACGGTCGCTTTGGCGCCTACGGCGGCACCTTCGTTGCGGAAACGCTGATCGCGCCGCTGGAGGAGCTCACCGCCGCGTACACGCGCCTGCGCGACGATCCTGCGTTTCAAGAAGAATTTGCGGACGATTTGAAACATTACGTCGGGCGGCCTTCGCCGATCTATCACGCAAAAAGATTGTCGGAAGGCATCGGCGGCGCACAGATCCTGCTGAAGCGCGAGGATCTCAACCACACCGGCGCGCACAAGATCAACAACACCGTCGGCCAGGCGCTGGTCGCGCGCGCGATGGGCAAGCGCCGGATCATCGCCGAAACCGGCGCAGGCCAGCACGGCGTCGCCACCGCCACGGTGTGTGCGCGCTTCGGAATGAAGTGCGTGGTGTACATGGGCGCGGTCGACATCGAGCGCCAGAAGATCAACGTGTACCGGATGAAATTGCTGGGCGCCGAGGTGATTCCGGTGACGTCCGGTTCGCAAACCCTGAAGGACGCACTGAACGAAGCGCTGCGCGACTGGGTGACCAACGTCGCGGACACGTTCTATATCATCGGCACCGTCGCGGGACCGCACCCGTATCCGACGATGGTGCGCGACTTCAACGCGGTGGTCGGCCGCGAGGCACGCGCGCAGATGCTGGACCAGTTCGGCAGGCTGCCAGACGTGCTGACGGCGTGCGTGGGCGGCGGTTCCAACGCGATCGGGCTGTTCCATGCATTCCTCAACGATCGCGACGTGCGGATCGTCGGTGCGGAAGCAGCGGGCGAGGGCATCGCCAGCGGGCATCACGCCGCATCGCTCGCCGCCGGCCGCCCCGGCGTGCTGCACGGCAATCGCACCTACGTGCTGTGCGACGACGATGGGCAAATCACCGAAACGCATTCGGTGTCGGCCGGCCTCGATTACCCGGGCGTGGGTCCCGAGCACGCATTCCTGAAGGACAGCGGGCGCGCCGAATACGTGGGCGTGACCGATGACGAAGCCTTGGCCGCGTTTCATTTGCTGTGCGAAACCGAAGGCATCCTGGCGGCGCTCGAGTCCAGCCATGCGGTTGCGCAGGCGATCAAGCTTGCACGCGAATTGCCGAAGGACAAACTGATCCTGTGCAATCTTTCCGGGCGTGGCGACAAGGACGTGCACACGATCGCGCAACGCGAGGGCCTCGCGTTGTGAGAACCAAAACAGTTGACACGGATCAACGCGGATGAACACGGATAAAAATCAAATGCGCCATCCGGCTTTTCCCGTGTCAATCCGTGTCCAAAAGAATTGATGCCATGAACCGCATCGACGCCAAATTCTCCGCCCTGCGCACGAGCGGGCACTCCGCATTGATCCCCTTCATCACTGCAGGCGATCCGATTCCGGCTGCCACGGTGTCCGTGATGCATGCGCTGGTCGAATCCGGGGCCGACCTGATCGAGCTCGGGATGCCGTTTTCCGATCCGATGGCGGACGGGCCGGTGATCCAGCACGCCGACGAACGCGCGCTGCGCAACAAGGTCGGCATCGCGGACATCCTCGGCTGGGTGCGCGCATTCCGCGAGCGCGATTCGAAAACGCCGGTCGTGCTGATGGGTTATCTGAATCCGATCGCGATCCATGGCAGCGAGCACTTCGCGCGCGAAGCCGTGGAGGCTGGCGTGGATGGCGTGCTCGTCGTCGATTGCCCGATCGAGGAAGACGCGACTCTGCAGCCGCTGCATTCGGCCGGTCTCAAGCGCATCCTGCTCGCGGCGCCCACGACATCGGACGCGCGGCTGGGGCGCACCATCGGGATGGCCGAGGGCTATCTGTACTACGTGTCTTTCGCAGGCATCACCGGGGCGGCGAAGTTGTCCGCGCAGGACATCGCCGACCGCGTCGGTGTGATTCGCCAGCGCGCGAACGTTCCGGTCGCGGTCGGTTTCGGCATCAAGGATGCGACGGGTGCGAAAGCCGTCGCCGCGTTCGCGGACGCGGTGGTGATTGGATCGGCACTGGTGGCGGCGCTGGCAGATGCCAACGGCGACGAAGATGCATGCGCTCGTGCGCGCGGGTTCCTCGCGCCGATCCGCGCTGCGCTCGATGGCCCTGAAAACCGCGTTCCGACGAATCTGCGCGGCACGCATCGCTTGTAGCACGTTGATAGCGGGGCGGTTTCAGGTGACTTGATCTAGATCAAGATGCGCCTCGGCGATCGGAGTACAAGAGCCCTTCCTGCTGCAGAGTAAGAGGGGTGCCTCATGATCCTGCAGAATGCCGTCTGGACCATTGCCCTGGTGGGGATCGGGCTGGTCGCCCTGGGATTTGTCCACGTCATCATCCAGGCGGGCAAACCCGCAGACGAAGACGCGACCCGCAAGTCCACACACACCGCGCACATCCTGCAGGCCTGGTTGTTCGTGGTGCTGTTCGTCGGCTTCGTGGCCGGCAGTTGGGCCACGCTTCGGCATTTCCCCATACCTCCGCAGCACGGCGCGCTCGATGCCCAGCAGGTCGTGGACGTGGTCGGGCGCCAGTGGTCGTGGCAGATGAAGCCCGACACCGTCAAGGCGGGCAGCGTGGTCGAGTTCCGCGTCACCAGCGACGATGTCAACCACGGCTTCGCGATCTACGCCCCGGACGGGCTCATCGTGACCCAGACCCAGGCGATGCCGGGTTACACCAACAAGTTGCTGCACACCTTCAAGGAACCAGGAACCTATACCGTGCAGTGCCTCGAGTATTGCGGGCTCGGGCATGCGCCCATGACGACTACCCTCAAGGTAGTCGCGGCCAGGGGAGAGTGACCATGGCTTCGCTCACCATGTATCCGGAAGACGAGCGGCTTTCGGGTGGCAATCGGGCCGCCTTCAATCTGTACATCGTCACGGCGGTGACCTTGTTCGTGCTGATGATGCTGGTCGGCCTGACCATGCGCATGACGCAGGCCAGGTGGCTGGACGTGCCTCCGGACCTGTTCTACGAACTGCTGTCCATGCACGGTGCCGGCATGGTCGGGACCATGTCGCTGGCGACGACGGCGGTCATGTGGTTCTTCCTGCGCAAATACGTGCACCTGCACCTGTGGGCATTCCTCGCGAACTACGTGCTGTTCCTGCTCGGCGCGCTGTGCATCATCGTGTCGATTTTCGTGTACGGCTACGGGGCGCTGTGGACATTCCTGTATCCGCTTCCGGTGCACGGCGTCGGGATGTGGACGGCGGATTCCTCCGCCTTGTTCATGCTGGGATATCTCCTGATCGGGGTCGGCTCGCTGCTGTTCTACCTCGATGCGGCGGCGGCGATCATCAAGGTGCACGGCAATCTCGGCCGGGCGCTCGGCCTGCAGTGGCTGTTCGGCGGCAAGATCGATCCCGACCATCCGAAAGCGGTCGTGGCCAGCACCATGGTGATCATCGCGAATTCGCTGGGGATCCTCGCTGGCGCCGTGGTGCTGGTGATGAGCCTGGTCAACATCTTTTATCCGCAGGTGGTGCTGAATGCGCTGGTCGCCAAGAACCTGATCTACTGGTTCGGGCACATGTACATCAACGCCACGATCTACATGGGCGTGATCGCGATCTACGAATTGCTGCCGCGCTACACCGGCAAGCCCTATCCCATTTCGCGTCCGTTCCTGTGGTCGTGGGCGGTCAGCACCGTGTTCGTGGTCGTCGTGTTCCCGCACCACCTGTTGATGGACTTCGCGCAGCCACGCTGGCTCGCGATCATGGGCCAGATCGTTTCGTGGGGCGCCGGGTTCCCGGTGTTCCTGGTGACCGCATACGGGGCACTCACCAACATCTACCGTTCGAACATCCGCTGGACGATGCCGTCGCGGCTGATGATCCTGTCGATGTTCGGGTGGGCTGCGGGCATCGTGCCGGCCATCCTCGATGGCACGATCCGCATCAACTCGGTGATGCACAACACCCAGTGGGTTCCCGGGCATTTCCACTTCTACATCCTGCTTGGCGTGTTGGCGATGGCGTTGTCGCTGATGTTCCACGAGATCGGCAGTCGCGCCCACGCGGCGCCAGACTCACGCGCGGACAGGCTGGGCTTTCCCGTCTACCTGATCGGCGGCCTCATCTTCGTGTTCGGGTTCCTCGATGGCGGTCGCGTGAGCGTGCCGCGGCGCATGGCCGAGCACCTGCAGGCCTGGACCTTCAGCGACAGGATCGGCTCGATCGGTGCGATCCTGGTGGTGCTGGCGATGCTGTACTTCGCGATCCGGATCACCGTCGGATTGTTGAAACCGCCATCGCCGTCGTGGGCGCCAGAGCCGGTGCCCGGGCCAATTCCCGAGCCCGTTCCATCCCCCTTGGTGTCGCCAGCGCCGTCACCCGGAGTCGTCGGTGTCGGTACTACGAACGCTGCTGGCTAGCCTGCTGATCCTTGCGGCCGGCATCGCGGTGCTGGCCGCCACCACCGACGGATTCCGGGCATTCACCTCCGAAACCGCGCGTCGGATCGACGTGCGCGAGCACCCGCGTGTGCTGCCGCCGGTGCCATTGCAGACGGCCCAGGGGCGGATCATCGACTTTCCCGCCTTGCGTGGCCGCTGGTTGCTGGTGGATTTCATCTACACCCGCTGCATGACGTTCTGTTCGGTGCAGGGGACGGAATTCGGGCAGTTGCAGCGGCGGCTGGCGGGGCCCATCGAAGCCGGCCGCGTGGTGCTCGTCAGCGTCAGCTTCGATCCATCGCGTGACGGCGTGGCGCAACTGGCCGCCTATCAGCAACGTTCCGGAGATCGCGGAACAGGTTGGCTCGCGGTGCGTCCGACCAACCCGTCCGACCTCGACACGCTGATGCGGGTATTCGGCGTGACGGCGATCCGCGATGGGCTTGGCGGCTACGTCCACAATGCCGCGATCGCGGTGGTCGATCCGCACGGGCGCCTGGTCGCCATCACCGATTGGGATGCGCCGCGCGAAGCGGAACACTACGTGCTCCGCGGACAGGTGCAGTGATCACGTCGCCCCGCCGGCATCCAGGGTGGGGCGCGGCGCTGTGGGGGGTGCTTGCGCTGCCGCCGGCAAGGCACGCGCTGGAAGCCACCATGGCCCTGCAGATGCTGGTCCAGATTCCGCTGCTTGCGCTGGCCGGATGGTGGCTGGCGCCGTTGCTGACGCGCCGCATCGTCGACACCTTTTCGACATGGAATCGCAGCGGTATCAGCGGAATCCTGTTGGCGTCCCTGGTGGCCGTCGTTTGGATGCTGCCGCGTGCACTGGATGCAGCGCTGGAAACGTCCTGGGTGGCGCTGGCGAAATTCACGAGCGTGCCATTGCTGGTCGGTATGCCGCTGGCGATCAGCTGGCCGCGGGCCGGATTCGTGGTCCGCGGTGTCTGGCTGGTCGAAGCCATCGCGATGGCATTCCGGCTGGGCTGGCTCTACACGGTTTCGCCCGCGCGGTTGTGCAGCAATTATCTGTTGGGCGATCAGCGGCAGACCGGCAAGGTCATGCTGGCGATCGGCGTGGCGGCCTGCCTGTTGCTGGCATGGAAGCTCGTGTGGGGACACAGCAGGATCGAACGTGTGCGATAGGCGGGTGCGCTGCCTGCGTCCCCACGGCCGTTTCGCCCGGCGGTGTATCCTACGCAATTGGCAACATGGCGGGAGCCCTCCTTGTGTCCTGGTTGCAGAAACTGACCACACCGAAAATCCGCACCGAAGGCACGGCCGGCCGCGGCAAGGTGCCGGAAGGCGTGTGGGAAAAGTGCTCCGGCTGCGGCATCGGCCTGTACCGGCCGGAACTCGAGCGCAACCTGATGGTGTGCCCGAAGTGCGGCCACCATCATCCGATCGGCGCGCGCGCGCGGCTCGCGGGGTTCCTCGATCAGGGCGGCAA